>Ga0224555_1000530_pt1 | contig 57996 bp, 56 predicted proteins | sample 714S23034metaG_FD_180687 | JGI IMG/M metagenome (GOLD analysis project Ga0224555, IMG submission 180687) | Peat soil microbial communities from Stordalen Mire, Sweden - 717 S2 30-34 | ecosystem: Environmental > Terrestrial > Soil > Wetlands > Peat | place: Sweden: Norrbotten County, Stordalen... | reverse complement strand
GCCCTTCGGGCCGAGAGCAGCGTTAGCGTGCAACTTCATCCGGTGTCCTCCTTGGGACTGAGGGGCTTCGACACCACTCAGCCTCCAAGGAGGCCCGGATGAACAACGTCCTCAGGAACTACACCTAAGGCAGCGGGCGTCCGCTCTAGGCGAGCGGCCCGCCGCCGAACGTCGCGACATCAGCGACGAGGTCGTGCACGAGGCGGGCGAACACGCGTGAGCTGCGGTACTGCTCCGCCTTGAGACGCCCGCGCACACGGACGCGCTGATGCATCTCCGGAAAGCGCTTGAGCCGCGCGAGCATCCACTCGAGCTCGGTGGGGCTACTGATGTGCAGATAGTCGATGTTCCGCTCGAGCCCGTGCGTTGGCGCGAGGACGTCCGCCAGCAGCAGCTGCCCGGCGGCGAGGTGCATGCCGACCTGGGCTCCAAATCCTCCTCCCGACGTTGGCGCGACATATACCCCGACGTCGTATGCGCGCAGGAACGAGACGAGCGCATCGCCGGTAACGCCGTGGACCAGCTCGAGCAGGTCGTGGTGGTGCTTCGCGGGTAGCAGCATCGCCTCGCGGTGCGGCGTCGAGCGTCCGATCGACATCGCACGCGCCTTTCGATGCAGTGGCCGTACCTCCCCGAACAGTCGGTCGTTGATCGGCGGCGGGACGGCCCGCCAGATCTGCGCGCTGCCGGCTGCCTCGCCGGTGAGTGCAGGGCGAAACGAGGCGATCCGGTCGAGTGCGTCGAGCGCCACGGCGGAGCTGCCGGGGGGTTGTTCGCCAACCAGGAGTCCGAGTGACGGGCGCGGCAGCGCGGCGAGCAGATCGGGCGCCGCGGCCAGCGGATCGAAGACGACGCTCACATGCGGCCTGAAGGCCGACAGCTCGGCGATCGTCGCGCCGGCCGGGCGGCCAGGTTCGAGCGTGAATTGCCGTGGTGAGAGTCCGGCGGTCGGTCGCGGTGGAGCACAGCCGTCGAGCCAGGCGACGGCGCCGAGGAATGCGACGCGTACCGGCTCTCCCTCCCCGAGCCGCGCTGTTCCGCCGGCGCTGCGAAGGGCTAGGCTGCACATCGGCGCCGCTACGATAGCGAAGCTGGTGCCGCACTCCAGCCCATGGCCGACTGGCAAGAGCGAATCACCCGCGAGACGACGCCGGCCATTCGTGCCGAGCACGATCTGCGCTACCGGCTGGCAGCACCGCTGATCGCCGCCAGTGCCGGTTGGGCGGATCTTGGATGCGGCAACGGCGTTGCCGCCGCGGCCGCCCTCCCGGAACGACCCTCGGCCCGGGCCGTGCTGGTTGACATCGACGAGCGGGTTGTGGCGCGCGCGGCCGAGGAGCTTGGTCTGCCTGACGCCGTCTGCCTGGCCGCCGACCTGACGGACCCGGACGCACTACGGCGGATCGGCGCCGAGCTGCTGGAATGCGCCGGCGAGCGCATCGTCACCTGCTTCGAAGTGGTCGAGCATCTCAGCAGCTTCGTCCCGCTGCTCCAGTGGTCGGTCGAGCTCGCGCGCGAAGGCGCGGCGACGTTCGTGATCAGCGTGCCGAACGATGCCTTCTGGTCGATCCAGAACCCGCACCATCTGAGCTCATGGGGTGAGGGGGCCTTCGAGGAGCTGCGCCGGCTGCTCCCGCGGGAGCAGACGCTGTTGCGCCAGATCAGCCTCACCGGCTCGGCCATGATCGGCTGGGATGGCGAGCCGACGCGCTACGAGCTCGTCGCCGAGATCGGTGGCGAGCGCGCCGTCGCGAGTCACTTCATCGCTGCGTTCGGCCCTCGTCACGGCGAGCTCTGGCGCGGTGCCGTAGCCACGCAGGGTGACGTCCTCGGACAGCGGCGCTGGGAGCGCCAGCGGGAGAACGACGTCGCCCTCGCGCAGAAGGAGCTCGATGTCTTGGAGCAGGAGCTCGCACAGGCGCGAGCGTACGTGGAGCGAAGCAGCACGTGGTTCGCCGAGTGGCGCGCCTATATCCACGAGCTCGAGCGCCAGCTCAGCCTCCCGCTGTCGGGCGCGGGCCCAGATGAGCTCCCGGAGGTGCGGGAGCCGCCCGCCGAGTCGCCGCAAGACCAGGCGACGCCGCCCCAGTGAAGGTCATCTTCCTTCTGAACGACCTGCAGCTCTCCGGTGGCGTGGGGGTGGTGATCCAGCACGCTCGGCGGCTGAGTGCAATCGACGGGTGGGACGTCACGCTCGCGCTGGTTCGCGAGGAGGACGCGCCGAGCTGGGTGGGATATGACGAGCTGCCGCATCTGCATGTCTGTTCTCGAGAGCAGGCCCTGGCAGGTCACTACGACGTCGCCGTCGCGACGTGGTGGGAAACCGTGTTCACGCTCTTCGAGGTCTCGGCCGACCGCCGTGTCTTCTTCGTCCAGAGCCTCGAGGACCGGTTCTACGAGGACGGCGAGGCCGAGCGCCTCGGGGCCGCGCTGGTACTGGATCTGCCCGTCGCGTTCGTCACGGAAGCTCGCTGGATCGCCGACACGATCGCGGCTCTCCGGCCGGAGGCGCAGTGCTACCTCGTTCGGAACGGGATCGACAAGCAGGTCTTCGGCCCCGTCGCGAGCCTCCCCGAGACGCAGGAGGGCCTCCTTCGCGTACTCATCGAAGGCTCGCCGAGCGCGTGGTTCAAGGGGGTCCATACGGCGATCGTGGCTGCCGCGGCAATGCGCGAGCCGCACCACGTGACGGTCGTGACCGGCGAGCGGCGCGCGCTCGGCGACGTCGTCGCGGATGAGGTGGTCGGACCGCTCAGCCACGAAGAGATGGCGAGCCTCTACGGGCGCACTGACGTGCTGCTGAAGCTTTCGATCGTCGAAGGCATGTTCGGGCCGCCGCTCGAGGCCTTCCACTGCGGTGCGACGTGCGTGGTCACGCCCGTGACCGGTCACGACGAGTACGTCGTCCACGGCTGGAACGGCCTGCTCACAGACTGGGACGACGTCCTCGGGACGGCGCGAGCGCTCGACCTGCTCGCGCGCGACTCAGACCTGCTGCGCTTCCTGCGCGCCAACGCGCTCGAGACTGCGCGCGCCTGGCCGTCGTGGGAGCAGTCCTCCCAGTTCATGGCGGCAGCGCTGCTTGCCATCCGCCGCGACCCACCGCCCCTCGCCGCTCCCGCTGCGGCAAGCCTGCTCGCGGACCTCCGCGCCGGGATCGAGATTCACGGGAAGCTGCTCCGCGAGCGGGTCGTGTTCTATAAGCAGGCACGCCGGCTCGAGCGCATTCGCCGCCTGCCGCTCGTCCGCCTGTTGCTGCGCCTTCGCAACAGCCGCTCGCTCAAGCTCGTCGCGCGCCCGCTGCGGCCCCTGTACCGGCGCGCGCGACGCTCGCTCGCATGAGACCTGGTTCGCTGCGAGGGCGCTTGCGCCGCCCAGAGGAGCATCCGCGGGGCGAGCGGCGCAACGCGAACGCTGCCCTGCTCGAGCTCGCGCGAGAGGGCCCCGCACCGACTGCTTCGCGGCCACCATCGTCCCACGGTCCGTGGCGTGTGGCGGTCCTCATTCCGGACTTCAGACGGGGAAGCGGTGGCCACGCGACGATCGCGCATTTGCTCGAGGCTCTGCGCCACCGCGGGCACGAGCTGTCGCTGTGGCTGATCGACACCGAGGGCCGCCATCTCGCAGAGTCCGAGCCCGACAGCGCGCGCCTCTTCCACCGCTACTTCGGGCTCGACGAGGTCGAGCTCCATACTGAGTTCAGCACGTGGAAGGGCGCCGACATCGTGCTCGCGACCGGCTGGCAGACCGTCGCCCCGGCGCTGCTCGTCCCCGGCGCCGGCGCGCGTGCCTACCTCGTCCAGGACCACGAGCCTGACTTCTATGGGGCGTCCGCGGAATCGCTTTGGGCGCGGAGCACCTACAGCCGGGGGCTGCACTGCATCGCCGCGAGCGCCTGGCTCGCGGAGCTCCTACGCGAGCGATACGGGGCCAGCGCGAGCCACTTCGACCTCGCGATCGATCACGCCCTGTACGGGGTGCGGGACACGCCGCGACGCGCAAACCGCGTCATCTTCTACACGCGGCCCGTGACCGCCCGCCGGGCCGTGCCGCTCGGCCTGCTTGCGCTCGAGGAGCTCGCGCGGCGACGGCCCGAAGTCGAAGTGGTGCTCTACGGCGACGTCCAGGCGCCGGCGCTCGCCTTCTCCCATGTCCACATGGGAGTGCTCACCTGGCAGCGACTCGCCGCGCTCTACGCGGAGGCGACGGTGGGGATGGTCCTCTCGCTCACCAACCCGTCGCTCGTCGGGCTCGAGATGATGGCGTGCGGGCTGCCGACGGTCGAGCTCGCGAGCGACTCGATGCTGGCAAGCTTCGGTCGCGACGGTCCGCTGACGCTGACGGAGGCGGACCCACTCGCGCTCGCCGGCGCGATCGAGAGCCTGCTCGACGATGCCACGCTCCGCGGCCGGATCGGCGCGGCCGGGATCGAGCTCGTTGCCACACGAAGCTGGGAGCGAGCGGCCGAGCAGGTTGAGGACGGGCTGCGCATCGCACTCGCGAAGCCGCCGAGCTGAGTTCACGACGGGTGCCCGGCGTATCATGCGGCGCCCGAGTCGTGCTCGCGCGTGTTCCTGAGTGCGAGCGTTCTCGATCCCCGCACGCATGGCCGACGAGAACGTGACAGCTGCTCCACGGGGTTTCCGCTTGCGAGGGCCTCGCGTTGTGCTGCGTCGCAGTCTCCGGGGACTCCGCCACGCCCCGCGGCCGCTGGTCGTGATCCTGATATTTGCCGCGCTCGAGTCACTCGCCTGGGACATTGCGACGCCCGCCTTCCAGGGACCTGACGAGGCCGCACATTTCTCGTATGTCCAGCACCTCGCGGAGACGGGGGCGCCTCCGAGCCCCAACACGGGCACTGCACCCAACTCGACTGAGGCGCAGGATGCCCTGGACTGGTTGAACCTCACGTCGCTGGTCGGAGACCTCGGTGCGAGACCCGCTTGGACGGCGGCCGACCTCTCCCTCTGGCATCGGATCGAGCGCCAGATGCCCGCCGGCTCGCGCGCAAACGGCTCCGGTCCCAACGCGCAGGCCAAGAATCCGCCGCTCTATTACGCGCTGATGGCGATCCCCTATCGCGTGTTCGTCTGGCTGCCGCTGCTGAAGCGGCTGTTCGTCCTGCGCCTGATCAGCTCGTTCTTCCGCCTTGGCACGATCGTGCTGACGTGGCTACTCGCCGGCGCGCTCTTCGGGCAGGTGCGCTGGAAACAGACGCTCGCGGCCGGGGTCGTGGCACTGCAGCCGAAGCTCGCTTTCATGAGCGGCGTGATCAGCGTGGACAACCTGCTGACGATGGCTGTCACGGCTTTCCTGCTCGCAGCCGTGCTGCTCGTGCAGCGCGGTCCCTCGCGCGGACGCGTCCTGGCAGCGAGCGGCCTGGCTGCGGCTGCGACGCTGACGCAGGGGCGCGGACTTGTCACGGTGCCGGTCCTTGCGATCGCGCTGGCCATTGCCTGGATCAAGCACCGACCGGACGTGCGCGCGATGGTCGCGCGAGTGCTCATGGCTGCCGCGACGATCGTTGCTGCAGTGCTTGTCTATACGGCTTTCACGAGGGTCAGCAACGGCACGAGCGCGTTTGGCGGCCAGGTCAGCCAGCTTAACAGTGGTGGTGGCTTCAACATCGGCCAGTTCTTGTCGTCCGTCTGGCAGTTCTACTTCACCCCGCTGCCCGGCATGCAGCCACGGATCGGACCCGCCTACGGGTTCCGGCAGGTCTTCATCTGGACGTTCTACGGGACGTTCGGCTCGCTCGAGGTGAACTTCTCCTCACAGTTCTACGGGGCGCTGCAGGTGCTTTCGGGCCTCGGCCTGGTCGGCCTTTACACCGCTTGCGCGCTGCGCTGGCGACGTCTGTGGGCCGCGTGGCCAGCGGTTACGGTCATGCTCGCGATGCTCGTCACGAGCATCGGCTTCCTGCACTACGTGTCGTATCGGGCATTGCTCGGCAACGGCGGCAGCGATCCGCTCATAACGGGCCGTTATCTGCTGCCGCTCGTCTCGCTGTGGGCGCTTGCGATCACCTTCACGATCGGCTCGCTCCCGCGCCGCGCCGCGGTGGTCCTCGGCGCGGTGATCCTGGTGATCGGGGTCATCCTCTCGCTCGACGCGATCGGTATCACGGCGGCGCGGTTCTATGCGTAGGCCGGTGCTTGACCCCCGCAAGCTCGGGCTCGCGGAGCTCGTGGCGGCCGCTGCCATCGCGCTGATCGTCGGCGGGTGGTTCGTCTTCTTGAGCCCCCATCTGCGCGGTGGCGGCCCGGTCGTCGCGGGCGTGCCGGATCCGCCAGGCCTATTCGTCGCGGCCGAGTTCACGGTGCCGGCGCACGGGCAGGCCTGTCTCAGCGCGGTGACGATCGACGCCGACAGCGACCTTGCGCAGTTCGCTCTCTGGCAAGCGAAGCCGCGCGCGAGCGGGGGCCCGCCGGTCGACCTCGTGCTCAGCGCCCCTGGCTATCGCGCGATTGTCCACGTGCCGGGCGGGTGGCCTGGCGGCAGTGTGACGCTCCCGATCAAGCCGCCGGCACACAAGTCGCGACTCGGCATGGCGTGCTTCCGCGACGTCGGCTCGGTGCCCGTCGCTCTGACCGGCACAACCGAGACGCGGACTGTCTCACGCTCGCCGATGGCGATCAACGGCCAGGGGGTGTATGGCGATATCGCGCTGGCGTTCTTGGACTCCCGCAAGCGCCCGCTGGCGGACGAGATCGCCACGACCTTCGATCACGCCTCCAACCTCACCGATGGCCTGGTTCCGCCCGCACTGGTGTGGCTCATCGCCATCGTGGTGGTACTCGGCGTTCCACTCGGCTGTGTGGCGGCCTTCTATCTCGCTCTGCGAGAGGACGAGCAGGCCGCGGGCACGCCGCCGTCCGGTTAGCGGGGCGGGCGCCGATATCCTAGGCGCGTGCTTCGCTCGACCGATAGCGGTCGCACGGCGATCCGGGTCGACGGTGTCGCCAAGACCTTTCGCATCCCGGAGGAGGCGATGCACACGCTCAAGGAGCGCGCCCTGCATCCGCTGCGGCGTAGCGGCCACCACCAGTTCAAGGCGCTCGAAAACGTCTCGTTCGACGTGCGCGACGGCGAGTTCTTCGGCGTCGTCGGGCGCAACGGCAGCGGCAAGAGCACGCTGCTGAAATGTATGGCCGGGATCTACGCGACCGACCGGGGCAATATCTGGATCACGGGCCGGATGTCCCCGTTCATCGAGCTCGGCGTCGGCTTCAATCCAGACCTCGCTGCGCGCGACAACGTCGTGCTGAACGGCATCATGCTCGGGCTATCGCCACGCGAGGCCCGCGCGCGCTACGACCACGTCATCGAGTTCGCGGAGCTCGAGGAGTTCCAGGAGCTCAAGCTGAAGAACTATTCGTCGGGCATGCACGTCCGACTTGCCTTCTCCGTCGCTATCCAGGTCGACGCCGACGTGCTGCTGATCGACGAGGTGCTCGCCGTCGGCGACGCCTCCTTCCAGCAGAAGTGCTTCGACGTCTTCAATCGCCTTCGTGACGAGGGCAAGACGATCGTCCTCGTCACGCACGATATGGGCGCCGTCAGTCGCTTCTGCCATCGCGCGATCCTGCTCGAGAAGGGCGAGATCGTCGCGGAGGGCGACCCCGAGGCCGTTGCGAACGACTACCTCGAACTCAACTTCAACCGCGAAGGCGCCGCGCCCGCTACGCGCGCCGGCGGCTGGCGCGGAAGCGGTGCCGCGCGCATCGTCGACGCGTGGTGCGAGAGCTCCGACGGTGCACAGACAGCGATGTTCCGTCAAGGCGGCGAGCTTCGCTTCTGCGCGCGCGTCGAGTTCCTCGAGGCCGTTGACGATCCGGCGCTCACCGTCGAGTTCGAGAACGCCGAGCAGGTGAAGGTGCTCGTCGGAAGCACCGCCTACGACGAGGAGCGCTCGGGCCGTTTCGAGGCTGGCGAGCAGGCGACGTTCTCGCTCGAGTTCACGAACGTGATGGCGCCCGGTCGCTACAACGTGATCGCCACGCTCTCCCGGCTCGGGCACCGCCTCGAGCTGATCGACCGCTCCGATCGCGAGGTGTCGATCGTCGTGACCGCGACGCGGGCTCAGGGCGGCGTCGTCGACGTTCCGATTCGCGCGTCGATCGAGCGCGGCGTGGAGGTGGCGCCGTGAGCCTTGTCGTCGACGCTGAGCTCGGCGCGCCGATCCGTGGGCCGAGCGCGCTGACCGGGGACCGGCGCCGCTTCTGGAATCTGACTTTCACGATCGCGCGCACCGAGTTCAAGCTGCGCTTCTACGGCTCCGTCCTCGGCTATGTCTGGACCGTGATGCGCCCGCTCCTGATGTTCGGCGTGCTGATGGTCGTCTACTCGCTCGGCAAGCTCGGGTCGGGGATCAAGGACTACCCGGTGATGCTGCTGAGCGGCATCGTGCTGTTCACGTTCTTCACGGAGGCGACGGCGGGCGCGGTGGGCTGCGTCGTGGCGCGCGAGAGCTTCGTCCGCAAGATCCAGTTCCCGCGCCTCGCGATTCCGCTCTCGGTGGTCCTCACCGCCCTCTTCAACCTCGCGGTGAACTTCGTGCCGATCATCATCTTCACCGCGCTCGAGGGCGTGCGCCCGCGCCTATCGTGGCTCGAGCTGCCGCTGATCGTGCTCGTGCTGATCTTCTTCGCCATGGGCCTCGCGATGCTGCTCTCGGCCCTTTACGTTCGCGCCCGCGACATCGCCCCGATCTGGGATGTCGTGATTCAGGTGCTCTTCTACGTCTCGCTGCTGCTGATCCCGATCGAGAAGATCGGCGCGCACGGGCGGACGCTCCTGCACATCTGGATGCTCAACCCGCTCGCGGATCTGATGGAGCAGTACCGGCACGCATTCATCGGCTCGAACGCGCCGCGCCCACCCACGACGCCATACCCTGGCTGGCACTTCGGTGGCTCGTCGGCGGCTGCGGCGATCGGTGGTTATGCAGAGCTCGCGATCCCGATGGCATTGATCGTGATCGTTTTCGTGCTCGGCTTCGTCGTCTTCAACCGCTCAGCGCCGCACATCGCCGACAACCTTTGAGGCGCGTGGCTCGCCAACGCTTTCGCCGTGATTGAGGTCCGCCGAACCTCACTACCGGACCTCCTCGAGCTCGTGCCGACGGTGCACGGCGACGAGCGCGGTTTCCTTCACGAAAGCTTCCGGCGCGACGAGCTCGCCGGCACGCCGCTGGGCGACGTGCACTTTCCCCAGGAGAACCACTCGCGTTCCAGCGCCGGGGTGCTGCGTGGCATGCATTTCCAGGTGGGCGACGGTCTGGGCAAGCTGGTGCGCTGTGCGCGCGGAGCGATCGTCGACGTCGCGGTCGACCTGCGAGCCGACTCACCTACCTACCGTAAGTGGGAGGCGTTCGAGCTCGACGATCGTGAGCTGCACCAGCTCTGGATCCCCGTCGGCTTCGCACACGGTTTCTACACGCGCTCGCTGCATGCGGACGTGCTCTACAAGCAGACCGGCTACTACTCGCCCGAGCTCGAGCGCGCGATCGCTTGGAACGATCCGGATGTCGGGATCGCCTGGCCGTTCGAGGGGTCGCCGACGCTGTCCGCCAAGGACGCCGCTGCGCCACGCCTGCGCGAGATCGAGGCGGAGCTGGCGTTCCGCTACGGGTCAGGCGTCTGACGCTGCGCCGCGAGTCCCGCGGTAGCCTGGCATCCTTCCGCGGATGCGGGCTCGCCTAGCCTCGATCGAGGTCACGCCGCGCCAGTTCGAGCTGACTGCGCTCGCCGCCCTCGTCGCGCTGACGCTGATCGTGCTGACCGGCGCGGCCGTGCGCTTGACCGACTCCGGGCTCGGCTGCCCTGATTGGCCGCGCTGCTACGGGCATCTCTACCCGCCGCTACAGACGCATTCGCTGATCGAGTTCGGCAACCGGGCTGTCGGCGCGCTCGTCGGCGTCGTCACGGTCGTCGTATTCCTCTTTGCCTGGCGCCGACGCCCCTTCCGGCGCGACCTCTTCCGCCTTTCGCTGGCACTGCCGCTCGGCGTCGTCGCGCAGGCCGTGCTTGGCGGCTACACGGTCGAGGAGAAACTCGCGCCCGGCTTCGTGATGGCGCATTTCGCGCTGTCGATGGTGATCCTGATCGCGGCGCTCGCGCTGTACTGGCGGGCACGGCAAGCCGCCAATCCCGAGCATCGCGGCAGCGATCGGCTGGCGGTCTGGGCGGTGCGCGCGCTGGCGCCCTTCGCTGCCGTGGTGCTTGTGGCGGGCACGGTGAGCACGGCCGCGGGACCTCATTCCGGCGGCAACGTCGGGCAGACGATCAAGCGCCTCACGTTCGACGGCTCGAACACGCTGAACCTCGCCGTGCACGTGCACGGCGCGCTGGCGTTTGCCTTCGGTTGCGCCGCGGTTCTCGTCTGGGTGATGCTCGAACGTCGCCAGGCGGACCGCCCGCTGCGCCTCGCGATGACGTCGCTCTGCGTGCTCCTCGCCGTCCAGGGCGTGGTCGGCGCTGTCCAGTTCGACACCCACCTGCCCACCGAGCTGGTTTGGGTCCACGTGACACTGGCGACCCTCACCTGGCTGTCGGTGCTCTGGGCTGTCGCCGCCGCGGGGCGACTGGAGCCGCGCGCGGCGACAGGGCCGGCGCAAATTCGGGCGTCCGTGGCCGCCCGCAATGGTTGAACATCCGTTACGCGCGCTAGCGTTGAGCTGGTACCTGTTGAGGTTGGGCATCGGTTTGCCCGTAAGAGAGGAGTCTCATGACGAAGAACGAGCTCGCTGGCAAGGTCGCCGAGAGCGCAGGCATCGGGGTCGGACAGGCCAGGAGCGCAGTCGACGCCGTGTTCGACACCATCTCGTCGCAGCTGTCATCGGGGGGTGAGGTCTCAGTCGCCGGGTTCGGCAAGTTTGCCGTCAGCAATCGCGCGGCTCGCACCGGCCGCAACCCTGCGACCGGGGCGACGATCCACATAGCTGCGAGCAAGGCACCGAAGTTCTCTGCCGCGAGCGCGCTGAAGAAGGCCCTGAACCCCTAGGGGTGAGCTGCTTCGGGCGCGAGGTCGTGAGGGCCTCGCGCCCATACCTCATCGGGGCGTGCGAAGCATGGCCGAGCGCCTTCGCTGCGGGTGCGCGAGAATCGCCGGATGCGCGTCACCGCCAAGGCTGACTACGCCGTCCGCGCGGCGATCGAGCTGGTCGGCTCGAGCGAGCAGGCGCCGCGCAAGGCGGAGGCGATCGCGGCAGCGCAGAGCATTCCGCCGTCGTTCCTCGAGAACATCCTCAACCAGCTGAAGAGCGCCGGCATCGTGCGCTCGCAGCGCGGGCCTGATGGCGGCTGGTGGCTGTTGCGCCCAGCGGGCGAGCTCACGCTCGCGGACGTCATCCGCGCGGTCGAAGGACCGCTGGCGAGCGTGCGCGGCGAGCGCCCCGAGCGGATCAATTACACGGGAACAGCGGCACCGCTGCAGGATGTGTGGATCGCGTTGCGTGCCAACATCCGCGAGGTGCTCGAGCACGTAACGGTCGAGCAGGTGGCAAGCGGGAAGCTGCCGCCGCTCATCGCCAAGCTGGCCCGCTCGCCGCAGGCCTGGTCAAGCGCCTGATCGGCCCCCAACACGGACGTGCCGCAAAAGGTGCGGTTTCGCTCGTTGTGCACGCGTAACACGTAGCGGGCGCTTCCGCAGCGGGGCTCCGGGGTTCTAGGGCTGCCATGCAGCTCACCCCCAGGAGGAGGCACACCATGTACACGAGGCACTTCAGGGCCGCGGCCGTCGCGAGCTCGCTCGCGCTGGCGGTCCTGGCACCGTCGGTCGCGAGCGCCGCGCACGTCAGGTCGGCGCCTTTCTTCGCTCCGCACCGGATAACGATTCACGCCCAGCCGAACCCGATCGTCGTCGGTGATTCGGTTGTCATCTTCGGACGCCTGTTTGGCCGCAACGCCGAGAACCGGCTTGTCGTCCTCTACCACCGTCCGCTCGATAGCCCGTTCGGCTTCGTGCCGGTGCAGACGACGCGAACCGGACCGGGGGGCGTCTACGAGTTCTCGCGCGCCGACGGCCGCGTCGACACGAACCGGCAGTGGTATGTGGCGTCAGCCGGCGCCGATAGCCGGATCGTCTCGGAGCGCGTTGTCGCCCAGGTGACCGTGAACGTCACCGGCCCGAACGGCCAGTCCGAGCCCGATGGATCGGTGCTCTTCACGGGCCGCGGCTATGTCTACACGTTCAGCGGCAGCGACGATCCCGGCAAGCCCGGCGCAAGGGTCCTGCTCCAGCGCCAAGCTTCCTCGCGGGGGGCCGCCAACTGGGTGACGATCGGTCGCGGCACACTCGACGCGAACGGCAACTACTCGATCGCGCACACCTTCGTCATCCCGTCGCAGACCGGCGGCGACGCGGACGTGCGCATTCTCGTCCCGAACGACGCTCGCAACATCGCGAGTCCGTCGGAGACGCTCAACTACGAGATCGAGCAGACGCAGAACCCGGCGCTGACGATCGTGCCGAGCGCCTATGTCATCGACGAGGGCCAGAGCGACACGATCACCGGTGTCGACGCGCAGGGCACCGGCCAGATGCTGACACTGTGGGCTCACACCGCGGGGCAGCAGTGGTCGCAGATCGCGACGACGACGACCACGGTCGGTGGCGACTACACGTTCTCCGTCTTCCCGACCAGCAACACCTATTACCGCGTGAACGCCGATGCAAGCGTCGTCGCTAATGCGCTCGTCACCCAGGGCTCGACCGGCACCAGCGGCTCGACCGGCAGCAGCGGCTCGAGCGGCAGCACCGGCACGACCGGCACGACGGGTAGCACGGGCTCGACTGGCAAGGGTCACGGCCGACCGAACCTCCCCGTCTCAGCGGTGGCGTTCGTCGGCGTGCGTGTCGTCATGACCGTCCAGACGACGCCGACGACGATCAACCAGGGCCAGTCGGTGACCTTCAGCGGCTCGCTCAACCCCGACGAGACCGGTCGCACGATCTACCTCGAGCGACTCAATGCGACGGGGACGCAGTGGCACGTGATCGCCACCAACCAGGTCGGCGCGAACTCGCAGTACTCGTTGACCGAGCAGTTCTTCGTGCCCGGCACCGAGACGGTCCGCGTAGCGATCCCCGGATCGCCCGCTAACCAGGGCACCGCGACCGCTCCGATCACGGTCACGATCAAGTCGATCCCGACCACCGCACTCGTGCCGGCGACGGGCTGAACCCAGCCCCACACCGGAGCAACGGAAGGGGCCGCGGCAGGCGCGGCCCCTTCCATTCAAACGCGGGCGACGGCAAGCAACCGCAGCCCCACAGGCGCACGCAGCACCGGGACCAGCGCACCCCCCCGCCAACCCCCAGACGCTCCCAGTCAGAGAAGCGAAGTCGCGCGAAGCGCGAGCTTCGCTTCTCAGTAACCGATCGGGTGGCGCTCGACGAAGCCGGCGAACTCGCCGCCGCCGCTCGCCCAGCGCGAGCCGTCCTCGGAGAGCGCGACGGTGTCGAAGCGCTGGCCGTCGATCGTCATCCAGGCGTGACCTGGCGAAGCGTAGATCGTGACGTACTTGCCGGGGCCGGGCGCGCCATAGCTCATCAGCGTGCCCGAGTCCTCCGGCACGCTCAGCAGGCCAGCGGCGTGGAGCACGTAGGAGACCGAGCCCGAGCAGTCGTAACCGGGGGAGACCCAGGACCCGTGGCCACCGCCCCAGATGTAGGGAAGCTTTGCGATCTGGTATCCCGCTGAGATCATCTCGTTGATACCGGTGGCGATGTTCGCCGGCGTGCCGTCGCTGCTCGTGCTCGTCGACGTGGACGGGCTGCTGGTGCTCGTCGACGTGTCGCTCGAGCTCGTAGTCGAGTCACTCGTTGGGCTTGTTGCCGCGCCGTCGCCGGTCGCGGTCGAACCGTCCGTCGTCGCGGTGGTCGTCGGAGCGGGGGGCGGGGGCTGCGTGTCCTCGAGCGTCGGCCCAGCGCCGATGCCGAGCGCTGCGCGCGTCGCCGGACCGACGACCCCGTCGGCGGTGAGGCCGTGATCGGCCTGGAAAGTCTCGACCGCTGCCTTTGTCTGCGAGCCGAACGTACCGTCGGCCGGCACGTCCAGGGCCGTCTGGACCGCGCTGACGCCGCTTGGCACGGAGGGCTGAGTGCCCACGGCCGTATCGGTCGTATCGGCTGGCGCGGTGGCCGTCGTGCTCGTTGCGTCTGCCGTTGTTGCCGTGGCGTCGGTCGCCGTCGGCGCGCTCCCGCCGCCGTCGGTCGTCGTGGTGGCTTGTTCGATCGTCGTCGTCGCGTCGGTCGCGGTCGTGCCACCGGTGGAGGCGGGCGTCTGTGCGGTCGCTACCACTGGCGCGGTAGCGGCTACCGTCGTCGGCGAGGCCATGGCGGCGTGCGCGATGACACCGCCGCCGCCCGAGCTGCCGCCGTCCGTCGGCGCAGTCGGCGCTACGGCCTGCGCCGGGGGCGTGTACGCAGCCTGCATCGCATTGAAGGTCGTCTCGTCGACCACACCGTTGGCGGTCAGGCCATGGTTGGTCTGGAAGTCGCGGATCGCGGCGGCGGTGAGGGCGCCGAGCTTGCCGTCGGCCGTGACGCCAAGCAGCTTCTGGACCTGGGTAATCGTGCCGTAGGTGACGGCTGCGCGTGTTTGTGAGCTGGCGGCCGCTGCGGGCGCGCCGAGGCCGGTGATCGCGCTTGAGCTGAACGCTTTGCGCTGGGGGACCCGTGCGACGAGATGCGCGCGCGTCTTAGCGTCTACGCCGATCCGCCCCGCGCCTCGCGCGACGCTGTGGCTTGTGTCCGAGCGTCCGCCGGCGAGCGTCGGGATCGTCGTCGCCGCGAGCAGAGCCAGCGCTGTCGCGCCGCCGGCGGCGGGGATCGCCGAGCTGTTGGCGGCTGCGCGGCGGGTTCGCCAGTAGAGGACCGAGTCGGCGATGTTGTCGGGGTTACTCAGATCGCGCGGCGGTGTAAGCATCCCAAGCTCGAGTGAGGCCCGGCGTGGCCTGCCACGTCGCGCGAGCGAGCGCTCGAGTGACTCAACCCAAAGGCCGTTGCTCGCGAGGTCACGACTTACCGCCACTTCGGTCTCCTTAGCGTTTCGCCTGCGGGGTTAGCTGACGGGCTCGCGCTTCGCGCTACGCCGCCTTTGGCGGCGATTCGCCCCATGGCACTAAGGCCAATTTGGTTCCCCCGCTCGCCAGCCCCTGGGGGTCGGCGACTCGGCTGTCCTATGTGGGCCGGCAGGCTACCAGCTCATACGGCGCCCGTACGCCCAACCGTCGCAAACTCCTGCAGCTGCAACCGGGCTTGCAGCTACCGTCGCTGCACGCCCGCGATCACGGCCCTTTCAGCTGGCTGCCGTACGGGCCGTGGCCCGCGGCGCACCATGCGCCGCAGCGCGCAGCGAGCGCGATTGCCTCCTCGACGCGCTTGCCGGCGCCAAGGCCGTAGGTCAGTCCCGCGGCAAAGCAGTCGCCCGCGCCGTACTGGTCGATCAGCGGCCCGGGCGGGCTCGCCGCGTTCCAATGTCCGAAGCTGCCGTCGGCCGCATGCCAGCGACCGCCGTCGCGCCCTTCCGTCGCGACGACAAGGCGCGGCTGCGGTGTCATCGCGTGGGCCCAGCCACGCTCGCGCTCGTCGTGGGAGCTGTAGACGAGCGCGTCCGCGGTCACCGTCTCGAGCGGACTGCCGGCACGGGGCGTGACGACGAGAACGCGCGCCGCCCGCGCGAGCTGGACCGCGTCCGGGTCGCCGGAGGTCAAGTAGACGGCGTCGGTTTCGCCGAGCGCACCCCACGGCAGCGCATCGGCGCCGCGCGGGAAGAGCCGTTTGCCGATCGTCGTGATCGTGCGCTCATGGCTGGCGTCGAGGAAAACGAGTGCGCGCCGCGTCGGCTCGGAGCGCGTCGCGGCGTGGACGGCCACGCCGAGCTCAGCCAGGCGAGTGAGCGAGCGTGCGCCACGCTCGTCATCGCCGAGCGCCGTGAAGAAGCTGGCGCCCCCCGCAAGCCGCGCGAGCTGGACAGCAGCGACCGCCCCGCCGCCGGCTGGTTCGCCCCAGGTGTCGGCCGCCTCGACGATCTGGCCTTGACGGGGAACCTCGTCCACGACCGCGAACTCGACCCACTCCACATGTCCCACCACAGCAACGCGCACGGGCGCTGATCGTAGAGACGCGCGGCACGTGGCGCGAGCTGTAGCCTCGCTGCGAGCATGTCCGACCTCACGACGATCGCCTCGCTCAGCACGGCGGGCGGCACGCTCGTCCTCGCGGTTGCGACGTTCTCGAGCGTTCGCGCATCGCAGCGCAGCGCGCGGATCGCCGAGCAGGCGCTCCAGATCGGTCTGCGTCCCGTCCTCGCGCCGACCAACACCGACGATCACTCGCTTCTCCCTGTTCCCGAGCGACGACGGCTGGATCGCCGGCGTGGTGCGCCACTGGCGCGTCGATGCCCCGGACCCGCGTGACCGGTGATCTTCGCCGGGCGCTGACGCGCTAGCGTGCGCTCGCGTCAAGCAAGGACCGGAGGTCTCGCCGTGGCCGATTTTGCTTCCAAGACCGTGCTCGTGACCGGTGCATCACGCGGCATCGGCCGCGCATGCGCCGAGCAGTTCGCCGCGGCGGGCGCGGCCGTGGGCCTCATTGCGCGCGATCGCGCCGCCCTCGATGGCCTCGTGACGCAGCTTGGCGCTCGCGCGCACGCCGTCGCTGCGGATCTCACGCAGGTAGCCGAGTGCCGGCGCGCCGTGGCCGAGGTTGCGGCAGCGCTTGGCCCGGTCGACGTGCTCGTTAGCTGTGCCGGGGTGCTCCATCGTGACTTCGTCGAGAACGTCGAGCCGGAGGACTTCGAGCAAAGCTGGCGACTTCACGTCGGCGCGGCCCTCTGGCTGACCCAGGCGGTCTTGCCGGCGATGCGTGAGCGCCGGCAGGGCAGGATTCTGCTCGTCTCCTCGGAGCTCGGTTTGATCGGTGGGCCGTCCTACGCCTCCTACTGCACGAGCAAGTGGGGTCTCGTCGGGCTCGCCGAAGTTCTCCATCACGAGCTCGCGGGAAGCGGCGTCAGCGCCTGCGCGATCTGTCCCGGCGACGTGCAGACCGAGCAGCTACGCGGCGAGATCGCCTGGGGCCCGACCGGCGGGACGACATTTGCGAAGGCGATGTCAGCTGAGCGCGTCGCGCGCGTGATCGTCGAGGCTGCCGCCGGCAAGGCACCGCTCGTGATCGTCGATCGGCCGCACCTGCGCGCCGTCTTCAAGCTCCTCGGCGGACCGCGAGGGCTGAGCCGCGCGATCGTCCGCGATGCTTACAAGCAGCTGCTGCGCTCGCGCGCGCAGGACTAGGGAATCTCTCTCGTAGCGGGCGCCGGGGTCGTCAGGATCCGCGCCGCGAGCAGCAGGGCGACCGGCGCCACTGCGGCCACGGTAAGGGCGAGAAACCATGGCTGCCCGGCGTCTGTTCCCTCGCCGAGTGTGTGGATCACGCCGAGGATCCACGCGACCGCGGTCAGCCGATGCAGCGCCTTCCAGCGATTGATTCCGATCCGCTCGCGCGCGTAGTAGGAGAGCCCCAGCAGGAGCATGCCCCAACCGCCGATGATGCCGATCGCCATGTAGGGCTCCTTGTAGTTCATGACAAACGGGATCAGGAGGTCCGGGATCGTCGCGTGAAAGAACGAGTCCCCGAGCAGCGCGAAGGCATGGAGGACGAGGGCCGCGAGGGCGGCCAGCGATAGCGCCTCGTGCGTAACCCGCAGGTCAGGCCCGCGCAGCCGTCCGAAGCGGCCGCTGATCGCGACCCCTGCGGCAACCGATGCACTCGCCAGGAGAAGCGCGACGACACCGGCGGCGCGGCTCGTAATCCAGAAAAAGTGAGTCCCGACGCTGGTTGCCAGCATTGAGTTCAGGATTGCCTGGTCGTGATGCTCGTCGGTCCTGCCGAGGTCGATGCGGTGGATGAGGAGCGGCCGGCGGTGCTGGTGGCGCTTGCGCTGCCGGCACGGCGGCGCCCCGACGCTTGCGCAAGGGCAAGCTGCACGTTAGTCGACGCGCTCGAGTGCCCGAACGCCCCGGCGAGGCCGATCGAAGCCCACGCGGCGAGGAACAGCGCCACCGTGAGCGCGCCGACGCGGCGGCGGAGGGCCTTTACGCGCCGCGCGCGGGCGCGCAGCCGCCGCTGGAGCTCGCGCGAGGCGTCGTGCGCGAGTGGCTGTGGCGTGGGCATGGTGGCAGTGTCGATGCCACTGCTCTACCCGTGCTGTGCGCACGCTGAGAGTCAACTGAGCGCGCCGGCGCAGTGACGGCGGCGGCCGGCGAGCTATTTGTCTGCGTCGTCGCGTTGGCGCCCAGCTCGAGGCGCCCGCCACACAGCGCGAGCGCGAGGCAGACGCCGGCTAGCGCTGAGGTGAGGACAAGCCGACGACCCGGCGCGACGTTCGGGGCCGTGTCGCTGCGGACCCGCCACGACGGCGCGGAGGCGCTGAGCTTGCTGGGATAGGGATGCGAGTGAGCTGACATGGGCGCCGGGTGTGGCCGACCCGCGGCGCGCGCAGTAGCAAACGCAACCCTGGGACCGGATGCGGCCCATTGTCATCGCTCCCGTGGGGTGCTCCGTGGTGGATGATCGGCGGGTCGAGTGTGAAAAACCTACCCAAAGCTCCGCGCGGTGCACGGTCAGCCGTGCGGGATCTCGAATGCGAGGATGCCCTCGCCCCGGGCGATGATGGCGGTGTTCGTGAGCTCCGGCGGAAAGAGGCCGTGATCGACGACGCCGGGCGTTGCCGACAGGCGCGTCGCGAGCTGCGCCGGGTCTTCGATTGGCCCGTGGTAGTCGGCGATGATCCCGCCGTCGGGGCTGCGCGGGACATCGCGGAGCGTGACCGGCTGGAGGGCGGCGAGGGTCGCGGCGAGCCCGAACTCGAGCAGCTCGAGCGGAATCGGCGGCTCCAGGGCGTCGACGAGCTTTTCCGCGCCACCGATCACGATGAAGCGATCGGCGGCTGCGGCGACGATCTTTTCGCGCGTGTGGGCTGCCCCGCCGCCCTTGATCAGCCAGCCGTCGCGCGTAATCTGGTCGGCGCCGTCGATCGCGACGTCAAGCCGCGCAAGCTGCTCGAACGGCACGACTTCGAGGCCTACCGCGCGCGCCGCCTGCTCGCTAGACGGCGAGGCGGCGACGCAGCGGATTGCGAGTCCGCGGGCCGCGAGCGCCGGAAAGAGATGTGCGACGGTCGAGCCGCTGCCGAGCCCCACGAGGTCACCGTCCCGCACGAGTGCAGCGGCCGCGCGTGCTGCTGCCTGCTTTTCCGCTTCGCTCCCGCTCATCCGGCGCAGAGGCTACGCGCCCGCCCAGTCGGACGGCGGGGCCCCGCGCCTCTCTTTGCCGGGGGACAAGTTCCTCACCAGTGCTAGTCGTTGCGCGGACGTACACTCGCCCGTGATCGAACATGGCTAAGCAGCCGGGGCCCATCAAATCCGAGGGCAAGGCCTCGCGCGAGCCGGACTGGTCGCCGGGCCGCGGGCCCGTGTTGCCGTCCTCTGACGCGCTACGCGTCTACGCCAGCATGCTGCGGGCGGTCTTCGACGAGGTTTCGCTGGCGATTGCGGTCGTCGAGCCGGACGGGCGGATCGCTCTGTGGAACCGTGAGCTCGACGAGCTTGTGCCGGAGGCCGCGACCGGCGGGCCGATGCGCGATCTCGGTGGCTTGCTGCGAGCACTGCGGCGGTCGGCCCTCGACCCCGCGGAACTCGACCGCCTCGAGCTTGCGCTCGCCGAACGCGAGTTGAAGGACTCCTACGAGCTGGCGCTCGTAGATGGAGGCGCGCTCGTGCTCAGCGTCGTGCCGCTCGGCTTGCGCGACGGCTCGCACCTGCTCTGCGTGCGCGACATCAGCGGCGAGCTGCGCGCGCGACGAGAGCTCGAGCATCGTGCGCTCCACGACCCGCTCACGCGCCTGCCCAACCGCGAGCTGCTCCTTGACCGTCTATCGGTTGCGCTCGCGCGACGGGTGCGCGCAGGCACTTCCGTCGGCGTGATCTTCATCGACCTCGACCGCTTCAAGAAGATCAACGACGATTACGGACACGCGGTGGGGGACGAGTTGCTCGTCAGTATCGCCAACCGCCTCAAGCGCGAAGTTCGCGATGGCGACACCGTCTCCCGCTACGGCGGCGACGAGTTCGTCGTCCTCTGTGAGGACTTGACGAGTGATTCGACTGCCGCGCCGCTGGCGCGCAGGCTGGACGCCGCGATCGCCCAGCCAGTCACCGCCGGGGGCCGTCTGCTCCAGGTGACCGCGAGCATCGGCGTCGTCGTCGAGAGCGATCCGGCGGCCGACCCGGAGTCCGTCCTGGCGCGCGCCGACGCCGAGATGTACAGGGACAAGCGTCGGCTCAGCCACCCGAGCGACGCTGAGCACGCGTGAGGAGCTACCGCGCCGCGCCGCGCTCGCGGATTCGCTGCGCCTGACGCTCTGCGTCAGCGCGAATCTCCGCGGCGACCGCTTCGGCTGCGGCGATGACACGGTCGCTCAGCTGCGCCGCCACGCCGCCTGGCTGCGTGCTCGGCGGCGTCTGCTCATCTTCGCGGTCGGACCCGGCGAGCCGCTCGCCGAGCTCTCGCACCTGGGCTTCGAGCGCGCCGATCTGCGACTCGAAATCGCCACGCTGCGCGTCCTGCTCGCGGCCGCGCACCGGGCTCGGTTCGCGCCGACTGCGGTAAAGCTGGAAGTCTCGATCGTGCACCCGTCTAATCACCTCGCCAAAACGCGGCTTCTCTGGCGCGCCGAGCCAGACCGGCCTATGCTAACGCGCATTCATCGACGGGCTATGAGTGCCCGCGCGCCAAACCCAAATTCGAGTACAGCGATTACTTGTCTATAAGGGACGACAGTCCGAGGGACGATCCGCCGCTCACGCCGGACGAGGTGGGCGCACGCGTGAGCGTGATCCTCGCCGAGGCCGAGCGTGACGCGCGGGAGATCATCGAGAGCGCGCACCGCGACGCCGCACGCGAGCATGCCGATCTCGTTGAGCGCGACGACGCGCTCGGGCTGGGGGCCTTGACGCGCGCCGTCGAGTCGCTGACCGCGCGCGTCAGCTCCTTGGAGAGCGCGATCGACGCGCGCCTCGAGGTTCTCTGGCGCGCGCTCACCCCGCAGGCGGACGCCGGCGCGGCGACCGGTCCGGTGGCGAGCACGGCGGTTGCGCGCGCCGAGCGCTTGCACGCTGTCGATCTGGCGCTGCGCGGCTTCTCGCGCGCGCAGATCGCCGCCGAGCTGCGCTCGATGATGGCCGAGGCGCAGATCGAGCAGCTGCTCGACGACGTGCTCGAGCGCGCCTGAGCCGTCTGCGGTCAAACGGGGCTTCCGCGGGCCGCGCTAGGCTTGTCAGCCCCAGCAGGCCGACAGGAGGACGACCTACGTGAGCACGCAGACGCCCACATTGAACGCGGATGAGACACGCGAGATCCTCGACGAGCTCGACCGCGTCGGCTACGTCAACATCCCGGGGGTTCTCTCGCCCGAGGAGGTCGCTCACTACCGTGCGATCGTCGACGAGATCGGGCCGGCGCACTTCGACGCGCAGCAGGGCTTCGTGCACGCTCTCGGCGCCACCTACCTCCATCCGGAGCTGATGGATCTTGGTGTCGACAAGCGCCTGCTGGCGGTCCTCGCCGGCGCCCTGACCCCGAACATCCACATCTACCACTCGCACATCGACGTTCACCCGCCCGAGGAGGACAAGCCGAACGCGTGGCGCTGGCACGAGGACGGCGGCCGGCAGACGGCGGACCTCGACTACCGCGCGCGCCTGTCGGTCAAGCTCGGCTGGTGGCTGAGCGACTGCGACGAGCCCGGCTACGGCAACATGGAAGTGATCCCCGGCTCCAATCACTGGACCGAGCCGCTGCCGCGAACGCCGGGACAGACGCCCGAAGGCGCGATCCCGGTGCTCGCGAAGGCCGGCGACGTAACGCTCTTCGAGCGACGCGTTTGGCACGGCCGCGGCACCAACCTGTCCGACCGCACGCGCGCCGTCGTCTTCTACGGCTACTCACCACGCTGGGTCACGCAGCGCGAGTACCCCTCCGCCGAGCAACTGTCCGCCGCCGAGGGCGACCCAATCCGCCGCCAGCTGATCGGCGCACCGGACTGGGACACCTGCCACGTCGGCAAGGCCGAGCTGCCGGTCTACCAGTACCTCGAAACACTCGCCGACTGAACCGCCGCGCCCTTCCCGGCCCGCCAGCTTGATCGGTGGGCTTCAAGGTGCGAGCCAGTGGACGAAGGCGGGGTACTTCGCGCCAGGCTGGTGCGAAGGCGCGCCCAGTACGGCTGGAGCATGCCGCGACCCACCGCTCGCCCGCTGCAGCTCAGCTCACAAGCCGCAACGCTGCTGCCACGCGCACGCTGTTAGCCAGCGAGGATGGCCGGCCAAAATGCCGGCCACCGCAGCTCTAGCCGCAGCCCGTGTTGTTGCCGCAGCTCGAGCAGGTGTAGCAGGAGCCGGTGCGCTGCATCATGCCGCCGCACTGGCTGCACGCCGGGCCCAGATCGAGTCCGGTCATCCGCGCGGGCACGACGGGCGGGCTGTCGGTCAGCGCCGCCGTCGCCGGCTTGGAGCCGCCGTTTCCTGCGTTCGCCTGCGGCGCGCTCGGGCCGGCGGTGTCCGAGGAGATCGAGGTGGCGACGTCCTCGGCCGCCTTGCGCGCGCGAACCGCCGGGGTCAGGATGCCGAGCTCCTCCTGGGTGTCGGCGTCGAGGAAGCGCGAAGCGAGCCAGCGCATGATGTAGTCGGGCATCGACTTCGCGAAAGGGATCTCCGGGTTGTTGGTGATCCCTTCCGGCTCGAAGCGCATGTAGCTGAACTTCTGCACGAGCTTGTCGAGCGGCACGCCGTATTGGAGGGCGATCGAGATCGCGGTCGCGAACGCGTTCATCATGCCGCGCAGCGTCGAACCCTCCTTGCCGATGTCGGTGAGGAAGATCTCGCCGACGGAGCCGTCCTCATACATCCCGGCGGTTATGTAGCCCTCGTGGCCGCCGAGCGAGAACTTGTGCGTGATCGAGTGGCGTTCCTGGGCCATGCGCTTGCGTCGCGGGCCGACCTCGCGCTTGGTGTCCTCGACCGCCTGCGCGATCAGCGCGTCGACGTCGACCGGCGCTGGCGCGTCCGTTTGCGCGTCTGTCCGCAGCGCCTGTGCGGTCTTCGAGTCGTCGCGGTAGATCGCGAGGGCCTTGACGCCGAGTCGCCACGCCTGCGTGTAGGCGTCGGCGATGTCCTCGACCGTCGTCGTGTTCGGCATGTTGACGGTCTTCGAGATCGCGCCCGAGATGAACGGCTGGACCGCGCCCATCATCTTGATGTGGCCCATGTGCGAGATCGCGCGCTCGCCGACGGCGACGTCGAAGACGGGGAGGTGTTCCTCGGCGAGACCGGGCGCCCCGACGATCGTGCCGTGCTGGTTGATGTGGGCGACGATCTGCTCGACCTGCTCGGGTGCGTAGCCGAGCGTGCGCAGGGCGAGCGGCACCGTGCCATTGACGATCGTCATCTGCCCGCCGCCGACGAGCTCCTTGTACTTGACGAGCGAGAAATCCGGCTCGACGCCGGTCGTGTCGCAGTCCATCAGGAAGGAAATCGTTCCGGTCGGCGCCAGCACCGTCGCCTGCGCATTGCGGTAACCGTGCTCCTCGCCGAGCGCCACGGCGCGATCCCACGCTGAGCGCGCGGCGGCAAGCAGCTCGCCGTCCGGATAATCGTCGTCGGCGATCGCATAAGCCGCATCGCGGTGCATCCGCATCACGGCGTTGTGCGGCTCGCGGTTCTCCTCATAGCGCTCATAGGGGCCGAGCGCGGCAGCGACTCGCGCCGATTGCGCGTAGCCGCGGGCGGTCATCAGCGCGGTGATCGCCGCTGCGGCGCCGCGCCCCGCATCCGAGTCATACGGCATGCCGTTGCTCATCAGGAGCGCACCCAGGTTCGCGTAGCCGAGGCCGAGTTGGCGGAAGGCGCGCGCGTTCGCGCCGATCTCCTCGGTCGGATAGCTCGACGGCCCGACGATGATCTCCTGCGCGAGCAGCATCAGGTCGACGACGTGCTCGAAGCGCTCGACGTCGAAAGTGCCGTCCTCGCGACGGAACTTCATCAGGTTGATCGAGGCGAGGTTGCAGGCCGAGTCGTCGACGTGCATGTACTCCGAGCACGGGTTGGACGCGTTGATCCGCCCGCTCGCCGGGCACGTGTGCCAGTTGTTGATCGTCGTGTCGTACTGGACGCCCGGATCGGCGCAGCGCCACGCGGCCTCGGCGATCTCGCGCATCAGCTGGCGCGCCGGGATCGCCTCGCCGATCGGCTCGCCCGTCGTGCGCGCGATCAGATGCCAGTCCTCGTCGTTCTCGACCGCGCGCATGAAGTCGTCGGTGACGCGCACCGAGTTGTTCGCGTTCTGGTACTGGATCGAGAAGAAGCCTTCGCCGTCGATCGACATGTCAAAGCCGGCGTCGCGCAGCGCGGCGGCCTTGTCCTCCTCCTTGGCCTTGCACCAGATGAACTCGCGGATGTCCGGGTGGTCGACGTCGAGCACGACCATCTTCGCCGCGCGCCGCGTCTTGCCGCCCGACTTGATCGTGCCCGCCCACGAGTCTGCGCCGCGCATGAACGACACCGGGCCGGACGCGGTCCCGCCCCTGGCGAGCGGCTCCATCGAGCCGCGGATGGTGGACAGGTTGATGCCGGAGCCCGAGCCGCCGCGGAAGATCATCCCCTCCTTCGTGTTCCAGGCGAGGATCGACTCCATCGTGTCGGCCACCGAGAGGATGAAGCACGCGCTGCATTGCGGGCTCTCCTCGAAGCCGACGTTGAACCAGACCGGCGAGTTGAACGCCGCCAGCTGATGCACGAGAACGTAGGTCAGCTCGTCCTCGAAGGCGTCGGCGTCCGTGTCAGAGGCGAAGTAGGCGCGCGCGCGGCCCCACCCGGCGATCGTGCCGGCGACGCGCGAGATCATCTGGCGCACCGAGCGCTCGCGCTCGGTCGCGCCGAGCTGGCCGCGGAAGTACTTCTGGGCGACGATGTTCGTCGCGTTCTGGCTCCAGCTGGCGGGGAATTCGACGTCGCGTTGCTCGAAGACGACACGTTCGCTGCTGCCGATCCGGGCATCGCGAAGCTCCCATTCGACCGTGTCGAAGGGGTCGATGTCGGGGCTTGTGAAAAGCCGCCGGACGGTCAGGCCAACGGTGTCCTTCGTGCTCGCTTCCATCGTCTCGCGCCTCCTGGCGCCCGCGCTCGGCGCCGTCCATTGAGTGTGTGGGGGGCGACGATGATCCGCCTCCCACCGGACAGATTGAAACCCTTGTCCCTGGGTTCCGGCGCTACGTAGATTGTACCGGGCGCGGGCCCTCGACAGGGCCCGAAAATGGCCTGCTCAGCGGCCCATGCGGACGAAGTCGGCGAACTCCGCGGCGAGCATGCCGGCGCGGTAGCGCGCCTCACCGAGCGCGTGCCGCGCGCGAGCGAGCCACTCCGGATCGAGGCCGATCGCGCGCGGAACGAGCACTGCGCCGGCGGCGAGCACGAGCACGACGAGGATCACGATGAGGACGATCACGCGCGCCAAAATAGCGTGCCTGCGCGTTTACCGCGCCAGCAGGTCAGCCAGCTCCACGACCGCGGCCGCGAGCAGCTCACGCGGGGCGAGCGTGGCATTGAGCACGCGCACGCGCTCCGGATCGGCGACGGCGAGGCTGCGGTAAGCCGCGTCGATCCGCGCGAAGAAGGCGTCGGCCTCGAGCTCGATGCGGTCGGCCTGCTCACCGCGGCGCGCGCGGCCGACTGCCGGGTCGATCACGAGCAGCAGCGTGCGGTCGGGTCGCAGCCCGCCGGTCGCGAACTCGTTCAGCCGGGCGATCTCCTGCACGCCGAGCTCGCGGCCCGCCCCCTGGTAGGCGAGCGAGGAGTCGACGAAACGGTCGAGCAGGACAAAGCGCCCGGCGGCGATCGCGGGCTCGAGCTGCTCGGCGACGAGCTCTGCGCGGGCGGCCGCGTAAAGGAGCGCCTCGGTGCGCGGTGCAACCGCGTGCGCGGGGTCCATGACGAGCGCGCGGATCTGCTCGGCGAGCGCGACGCCGCCCGGCTCGCGCAGCGCGAGGACGTCGATTCCGCGCTCGCGTAGCGCCGCGGCGAGCCCGCCCGCGAGCGTCGTCTTGCCGGCACCGTCGATGCCCTCGATAGTGACCAGCCGTCCGCGCGCCGTCATGCGCGCTGGAGGCTACGCTGGCGGGGTGACCGTTGAGGTCCTGCCCGGCATCGACCGCCATCCCCACGCGCGTGCCGTGCTCGGCCCGGCGCTGCCTCCAGGCCAGGCGTCGCACGCCTATCTGTTCGCGGGACCGGCCGGCGCGGGCAAGCGCGCGATCGCGCGCGCGTTCGCCGCCGCACTGATCGCGGACGGCGCGCCCGCCGGCTCGCAGGCGACCGAGCGCGTGCTGCGCGACGCGCACCCGGACCTCAGCTGGATCACCCCGAGCGGCGCTTCGGAGATGCTCGTCGCCGACATCGACGAGCCCGTCGTCGTCGCGGCGACGCGGACGCCGTTCGAGGCCCGCCGGCGCGTGTTCGTGATCGAGCAGGCAGAGACGCTCGGCGACGCGACCGCCAACCGGCTGCTCAAGACGCTCGAGGAGCCGCCCGAGTTCGTGCACCTGATCCTGATCACCACGCGGCCGGCCGATGTGCTCGAGACGGTCGCCTCGCGCTGCCAGCTCGTGCGCTTCGAGGCGCCGGGCGTCGCGCGGCTTGCGTCCGAGCTCGCGGCGCGCGGGGTCGCAGCCGAGCAGGCGCAGGCGTGCGCGCGTCTCGCGCTCGGCGACGGCGAGCGGGCTGCGGCGCTCGCCCTCGGCGACGGACCGGCGCTGCGCGAGGCCGCGGAGCTCTATGCGACCGCGGCGCTGCGCGACGAGCTCGCCGAGCGGCCGTGGGTTCCGCTGCTCGAGCTGGCCAAGCACGCCGGAGCGACGGCGTCGGCGCAGCTCGCGGAGCGCCAGCGCGATGAGCTCGAGCTGACTGCGCGCGCCGAGCGCGCGCGCCTGACGCGCGAGCACGAGGAGGCGCTCCGGCGGACGGTGCGCCGCCATTCGCAGGCTGCGCTCGACCTTGCCCTCGCGACCGCCGGGCTCGTCTTCCGCGACGCCGCGTCGATCGCGCTCGGCGCGCCGGAGGTCATCCACGCGACCGATCGGCGCGCGCCGCTCGAGGTACTCGCGCGCGAGCAGGGCGTCACTCGCCTGCAACGCGCGCTCGCCCTGATCGACCCGGCACGCGAAGCGCTCACGCTGAACGCGACCGAGGAGCTGACGTTCGAGGCCCTCGCCTACCGGATCGCCGCGCTGCCGCGCGACCGCGCGCTACATTCGGCGGCGGCGTGAGCGAGTTCTTCGAGCCACCTCCACCGCCGCCGGTCCCGGAGCCCGAGCCGCAGCCGCGGCCGCCGTGGATGGGCGCGCCGGAGGGCACGCTGCCCGGTGCCGTAGCGCTCGAGCTCGTGCTTGCGCGCAACGATCGCGCGGCCATCTGCCTCACGCGCCTCGGCGCCTACCCGACGGGCTTCACGCTCGATCTCCTCGTCTTCACCACCGACGACGCGCTCGACCCAAACCTTTTCGGGCTGCGGCGGCGGGGGTTGGGGCCGTCCACTCCGGGAGAGATCCCGCCCGAGGTGCTGCGCTTCGGCATCCAGTTCGCGGACGGCTCGAAGGCAACGAACATCTCGCGCCGCCCGCCGTCGCCGCGCGATGACCCCGAACCCGAAGGCCCGCTTATCTTCCCCGGCGGCGGCACCGGCGGCGGCTCGAGTTGGAGCCAGCATCTCTGGGTTTGGCCGCTCCCGCCGACCGGCCCGCTGAGCGTCGTCTGCGAATGGCCCGCCGCCGGCATCGAGCTGACCCGCCATGAGCTCGACGCGCAGCTCGTCCTCGATGCCGTCCAGCGCGCGCAGGTGATCTTCCCCGCGGAGGTCATGCAGCGCGGCGCCGGCGGGGGACTGCAGCGGCTGCGACCGAGCGCCGCGTTCCGTGCCGGCAAGCCTTCTTAGCGAACGCTTAGCGCGCGCTCAGCCTCCGCACACGCTCGCCCGCGAGACTGCCCGCGAGCAACGTCAAAGGAGCGCGCATGCCGACCAAGACGCCCACGAAGATCGCGGTCTTCGCCACCTCCGAGCCAGCCGCACTGCCCGCGGTGCCGCCGGCCCTTCACGCCGATCCTGCGGCGGTGCTCGTCCGCGCGCGCGAGCTGATCGCGGCGCGCAGCCCAGGGATCGCCGTCCCGATCCTGGACCGCGCGCTCGCCGCCGGCACGATCACGCAAGCCGAGCGCGCCGCGCTCCTGCGCGAGCTCGTCGGCGCCGGCGACCCACAGCACGGCCAGCTCAGCCTCGCCGCCGAGCGTCTGCGCGCCCAGGTCGGCGCTGCGATCGCGCGCGCCACGCCCGCCCTCGCGCGCCCGCTGCTTGATGAGGCCGTCGCGAGCCGGCGCCTGACGCCGAGCCAGAGGATGCGGATCACGCATCATCTTCGCGACGGGATGTCCCGCCGCGTATGCTCAGCAGCGTGAGCTTTCTCTCCGCCCTGCTGGGCGACAAGACGCGCACGATCGCGCGCGAGCGTGCGCTCCCCGGGCGCGAGACGGCGATCCCGACCGAGCGCGAGCACTTCGTCCTGCGGCGCTCGCTGCACCCGCCGTTTCCCGACGGCTACGAGCAGGCGGTCTTCGGCATGGGCTGCTTCTGGGGCGCCGAGAAGGGCTTCTGGTCGCTCCCCGGCGTCTACGTCACGGCGGTCGGTTACGCGGGCGGGTTCACGCCGAACCCGACCTACGAGGAGGTCTGCTCGGGCTCGACCGGCCACGCCGAGGTTGTCCTCGTCGTCCTCAACCCGCTCCAGACGAGCTTCGAGGCGATGCTCAAAGCCTTCTGGGAGGGCCACGACCCGACGCAGCAGATGCGCCAGGGCCTCGACGTCGGCACCCAGTACCGCTCGGCGATCTACTACTCCGACGACGCGCAACGCGAGGCGGCGGAGCGCAGCCGTGACCTCTACCAGCGCCAGCTCGCCGCGGGCGGCTACGGCACGATCGTTACCCAGATCGAGCCCGCGGGCCCGTTCTACTACGCCGAGGGCTATCACCAGCAGTACCTCGCGAAGAACCCGGGCGGTTACTGCGGGCACGGCGGCACGGGCGTCGCCTGCCCCGTCGGTGTGGCCCCGCCCGCGCTCGATCCGAGCTAGCTTCTCGGTTTGGGCGGTCTGTGCGGGGCGCGCTCTCCGTTCTTCGGGACGCGACCAGGCGCGATGATGCGTGGCCGTGCGACGCCTCGCCCTGACGTGCTGCCTGCTCCTTGCCGGCTGCGGCTCGACGCTCGCGACTTCGGCGAAGCGGCCGGTGCACGCGACGCTGATGCTCGACTTCGTGCCGAACGCGGTGCACGCCGGGATCTACCGCGCGCTGGCCGCCGGCTATTACCGGCGCGCGGGCATCGACCTGAGCGTGATCCCGCCCGGGTCGACCTCGGACCCGCTCGCGCTGATCGACACGGGGAGGATCGAGTTCGCGCTCGCCGACGGGATCGACGTCGCCGAGCAGGCGGCGCAGGGGCACGACGCCGTGGCGATCATGGCGATCGTGCAGGACCCGCTCGGGGCGCTGATCGCGCTGCGCAGCGAGCACCTGCGCTCGCCGGCTGAGCTCGCCGGGCGCACCGTCGGGATCACCGGCGTGCCCTCCGATTCCGCGGTGCTCGCGACGATCGTGCGCGCCGGCGGCGGCGATCCGGCGCGCGTGCACGCCGTGACGATCGGCTTCGGCGGCGATGCGGACCTCGAGGCGGGCAAGGTCGCGGCGTTCACGGGCTACTGGCCCGACGACGGCGTCACGGTCGCGCAGAGCGGGCACCCGGTCGAGGACTTCAAGCTCAACCAGTGGGGCGGGCCCGATTACCCGGGTCTCGTGGCGTTCACGACGCGCAAGCTGATCGGCGCGGACCCCGGCCTGGTGCGCGCGTTCGTCGCCGCCACCGTGCACGGTTACGAGGACACGCTGCGCGACCCGCAGCGCAGCCTCGCCGACCTGTTGCACGCGAACACCGCGATCGAGCCGCGCCTCGCGCGCGCCTCGCTGCGCGCCTACCTGCCGATCTTCGACTCGGGCGGCGTGCCCTACGGCACGCTCGTTCCGAGCAAGCTAGCGGCGCTCTCGCGCTGGCTTGCGGCGCACCGACTGATCGCGCGGGCGCTGAGCCCTGGCCGCTTCGCCACGAATCGCTTCCTCCCTTGATCGTCTGTAGCGGCCTGTGTAAGAGCTTCGGGGCGACGGCGGCGCTCGCCGACGTCACGCTCGAGCTGCGCGCGGGCGAGCTCGTCGCGGTGGTGGGGCCGAGCGGCTGCGGCAAGACGACGCTGCTGCGGATCCTCGCGGGGCTGCTCGAGGCCGACGCGGGCGAGGTCGCGCGCAGCGGGCGCGTCGTCTACATGCCGCAGGGCGACTCGCTCCTGCCGTGGCGGCGCACGCTCGCGAACGTCACGGTCGGCCTCGAGCTCGCGGGCGTCGCGGATGCGCGCGGGCGGGCGCGCGCGGAGCTCGAGCGCTTCGGGCTCGCCGGCTTCGAGCGCCGCTTTCCGCGCGAGCTCTCGGGCGGGATGCGCCAGCGGGCCGCGCTGCTGCGCTCGTTCCTAGCGCCGAGCGACGCGCTGCTACTCGACGAGCCGTTTGCCGCGCTCGATGCGCTGACGCGCGAGGAGCTGCGCGAGTGGCTGCTCGAGGTCTGGCAGGCGCAGCGCCGCAGCGTGCTGATGGTCACACACGACGTCGAGGAGGCCGCGTTCCTCGCCGACCGCGTGTACGTGCTCTCGGCGCGTCCCGCGCGCGTGCGCGGGATCGTCGACGTTTCGCCGGTGCGCCCGCGGGAGCCCGAGCAGCTGCTCGGACCGTCGCGCGAGATCCGGGCGCTGCTGCGTGAAGAGCACCCCGTAAAGGGGCACAGGCGAGCGTCGCGGACTGTCACGCCAGCCCCATGAAGAAGATCCTTCCCCCCGCCGCCCTCGCGGTCATCGTGCTCGCCGGCTGGCAGATCTATGTCGCGGTCTCCGGGATCTCCGAGCAGGTGCTGCCCTCGCCGGTCGAGGTCGCGCGCGCCTTCGTCGATGACGCGGGGACGCTCTGGCCCGCCGCCTGGACGACGCTGTCGGAGATCCTCGCCGGCTACGCGATCGCCGCCGCGGTCGGCTGCCTGCTCGCGCTCGGACTGAGCTTCTCCCGCCTGGCCGAGCACGCCACCTACCCGTGGCTCGTCATCTCGCAGGTCGTGCCGGTCCCCGCGATCGCTGCGCTCGTCGTCGTCTGGGCGGGGTTCGGGATCGCGGCGAAGCTCGTCGTCGTCGCACTCGTCAGCTTCTTCCCGATCGCCGTGAACGCGATCGACGGACTGCGCGCCAGCGATCCCGCGCTGCTCGAAGCGCTCGCCTCGCTCGGCGCCGGACGTACGGCGCAGCTGCGCTTGGTGCGCGTGCCGACCGCGCTGCCCTACATATTCTCGGGCCTGCGCATCGCCGCCGTGCTGGCGGTGATCGGCGCCGTCTTCGCGGAGTGGGTGGGGAGCTCGTCGGGGCTCGGCTACCTGATCCTCACCTACAACAACGAGGTGGCGACACCCGCGGAGTTCGCCGCGATCGGCGTGCTCGCCCTGATCGCGATCGCCCTGTTTGCCGCGGTCAGCGCACTCGAACGCGTCGCATTGCCCTGGCGTCGGACGACGCCCTGACCAGGCAGCGGCCCGCTAGCATCACCCCGACCCGCCGACGTAGCTCAGCTGGTAGAGCACTTCACTCGTAATGAAGGGGTCCCCGGTTCGAGTCCGGGCGTCGGCTTGGGAGAGGCCAGTAGCCAGATCTGCGTCACACGAGGCGGGAGCTACGGCGGTGACATGACAGCGTCGAGCAGGTCGTCGAGTCGGGCGGTAGCGAGGCAGATCGAGGTGTCGGCTGCCCCGTAGTAGAGGCGCACTTCGCCGGACGCGTGCTCGTGGACAAGGCCGCAAGGAAACACAGCATTGGCCACATCACCTTGTCGCTCGTACGGGGCGAGCGGTGCGAAAACCCAATCGGGTGCGCGACCGAGGAGGCGCGTAGGCTCCTCGAGATCGACGAGCGCTAGGCCGATCCGGTAGATGCCGCCGGAAACGGTTTCTTTAACCCCGTGATAGATCACGAGCCAGCCGCGCTCGGTTTTGAGTGGCGGCGGGCCGATACCTATCCGGAGGGAGTCCCACCAGGCGCCGCGCCGCGGCTGGAGCACCTGTTCCGGTGCGCTCCAGCTCTGCAGGTCGGTCGAGCGGGAGAGCACGATCTCTCCGTGGGAGCCGCCGAAGGCGGTCATTGGTCGATGGAAGAGGATCCACTTCCCGCCCACGCGCTCGGGGAGCAGGGCCGCGTTCTTGTCCTCTGGATGTTTGATGATGCCGCGCCGCGTGACGGAGCGGAAGTCCTGCGTGGTGGCGAGGTAAACGGCAGGGCCGGCCGGGCCGTACGCGGTGCAGGTGATGACCCAGCAGTCCAGCTCTTCCACCCAGACGCAGCGCGGGTCCTCGAACCCCCACTGCTCGCTCTCGACGCCGTCGGCCGGCGCGAGCAGTGGCTCGGAGGCGATCGACCAGTCGTCGATCCCATTCACCGAGCGCGCGACGGTGAGATGGGAGATGCCGGTGAGAGCTTCCACCCTGGCCAGCAGGACCGTCTCGCCGGCAACAACGGCAGCACCCGGGTTGAAGACCGCGTTGACTCGATATGGCCACTCTGTCGCTGTCAAGAGCGGGTTTTGGGGATCGCGTCTGAAGAGCTCGCGCTCCGGGGCGGTCATACCACCCTCACGCCGGCGGCACGCCGGCGCACGACGGCGGGCAATCCCGCTGCGTCGAGCACGAGCCAGGCGCGGTGGAAGGCGAGCGTCGACTCGGCCCCTTCGTTGACGTTCACATCGTGCTCGCCTAGTCCGTCGCTGCAGCCGCCGGTCGCGAAGTCGTAGAGTGGGCGGTCGAGCCGGTTACGGCCGAGGAACCAGTCGAATGCACGCTGTGCTCGCGCCCCGTGCTCGGGTTCGCCGTTCACCGCGAATGCGGCGAGTTCCGCCTCGACCAGAGCAGACGCATCAAGCGGCTGCTCATCACCCATTTCCGGAACAGGCTCGTCGCGCCGTCGCCCGCGATGGCCAATCAGCTGCAACGGACCGTCGGCGAGCCCGCATTCGTCACCGAGCCAATCGAGCGACTCGAGCCCGATCGACACGCAGTCCTTGCGATCGAGCGCCACGCCGCCAAGGATCATCGCCTGGGCGAGCCGAGCGTTGTCGTAGCTCAGCTCGTTCTCGAACCAGCGCCACTCCTTCGACGTAGTCCGCCTATATGCGCCCACGAGCTGTTCGGCGAGGCGTTTCAGGAGCTGCTGCGCGTCGGGGTCGAGCCTGTCTGGGTCGAGCCGAGCGAGGCCCAGGATCGCATACGCCGCCGTTCGCAGCGATACGTCGCCGCTGAGCGAGGCGACGAGCTCCGTGAGCAGCCTCCTGGCCGGACGGACGACCGCGGCCACCCATGCCGTCGAGAGCACGACGCCGAGCGTCCAGATGGAGCGGCCGACGTGATCGCCTACGTGCGGCTCGTCGAGCCAGCGCCGTTCGTAGCTCATCAAGTTGCGCATTCCGCGCCCGTCCTCACCGGTCGCGGCATGGAGAAAGGCAAGCGCACGGTACAGGATCGCCGCCCAGCCCTGATCGCCATGGCGGCGTTCGAGTTCCAGGGCAACGACCGCCAGTCGCGCGACGTCGTCGACGCAATAGCCGGTTTCTCGGTTCGGGATCACGCCACGGGCGTGCTGCACGATGCCGACGTCATCGACAAGCGTGCGGATATGGTCGGTTCGGGGGCTCCTGAGCTCCAGCTCGACGACGGGAATCGGGGTCCGGCGAGGGGCGAGCGTTACCGCCTCACGGAGCACGACCGCGGTCGCCTCCGCCACGGAAGGCCATGCGAACCGCTGTCCGATCCGGCGAGCCTCTGCTCGCGCAGTCGCCAGCACCTCGGGCTGCTCCGCGAACTCGTGCACTGCCTCGGCAAGCGCTTCCGAGTCTCCGAACGGCACGATCCGCCCGGCCCCAGACTCGAGAATGTCCTGCGCATACCAGTATGGGGTCGAGATCACGGCGCAGCCGGCGGCGATCGCGAACGTGAGCGCGCCGGAGATCACCTGCTCGCGACTGCTGTACGGGGTGACGAAGACGTCGGTAGCGGCGAGCAGGTCGGCCAGCTCGTCGATCGAGAGGAACCGGTCGTCGAACTCGACGTGATCGCCGAGCCCGAGATCGACGACGCGACGCTGGAGCATCAGTCGATACTGCTCGCCCTCTCGCCGCGCGACCTCCGGGTGCGTCCGCCCCGCAATCACGTACAGAACCTCGGGGTGACGCTGGATGATCGACGGCAACGCGTCGATCGCTGTTTCGAAGCTCTTGCCGGCCGACAAAAGGCCGAAGCTGGAGAGCAGGAAGCGTGACTGCATGCGCTCATATCCTCCCGGCACGGGCGCGATGTACAGCGGCCGCCGTCCGAGCGCGGCCGGCGCGCCGTGCGGAATGACACGAATCTTGTGCCAAAGATCCCGTACTCGTGCTCGAGAAGAACGACGTCGAAGTCCAAGCGGCCAAGCAGCCTCGCGGCACGCACGTAATCTCCGCGGACGCCCTCCGAAACCGTCGCGAACAGCTCAGGCCGTTGCGGGCTCGACGGATGATCGACCACGACGACGGGTCCGACGCCATCAATATCAGGCGCCTCGAGAAGCGCCTCACGGAGGTCGAACGAGAAGGTGCCGATCCCACAAGCGCGCGGCGGAAACGTCGAGAAGGTGGCGATACGCACTGTTCCCAAGCGCTCCTTTCATCACGCGCCCGGCGCCTCGAGGTCCCTACGGCAAACGCCACCGAGTCGAGCCCAGCCTACTGGAGCCGCCCTCGACCCGGTAGACCGCCAACCGCGCTTGTCACCATCTCCTGCCGAACGGCGGAGTGGCGGCTTCTGCGTCGAGCGGTCAGCTGGCTCAGGATGTGACCTTCGCGGACTGCATGCGCTCGCACGGAGTACCGAGCTTTCCCGACCCCGACCACGACGGTGTGCTCACGCTTCCCGCTGCGATCGACCCCCAGGCGCCCCAAGTGCAGCGCACCATGCACGCGTGCGCGAGCGTCCAGCCCAGCTCGCTCAGCCTGAATCAGACCCCGCCCGGGTGACCCCGCGCAGCGGCTCGCCCAGGCAGCGCAGCTGAGACGCTTCTCGCGCACTGCGACGGCGCGCGGACTGCCGCAGTGGGTGGCCGCTCTGGCAGACGAGCGACCGCCGCGCGTGGCGAGGTGTCTGAAGTTTGGCGGCAGGGGGTGGACGAGGTGGCGCGGCTCAGCAGAGCGCGTAATCGTCATCGGGCAGGACGACGTCCCGAGCGGCCAGTCCCGCCGCGCTCGACGCGGTCGGCTGTGCCGGCGGGTCCAAAACGGTGTCGTCGAAATATGTCCCGAACTCCGCAAATATGAGGTGGGTCGAGAACACGTGAGAGCGCGTGAGAGCACCTAACAGGGCCGAGAAGTCATCCAAACGCAGGTCTCGTAATGAAGGGGTCCCCGGTTCGCGCGAGCCACCGGACGAGGCGAAGCATCGGCATGGGCACCCTATCGGCACGCTCAACCGCCGAACTTGAGCGACGCAGCATCGCCTTAGGCGGATATCGGCCCCGCCCTGAACCGCACTGTTGGGCGGCCACCTAGGGGTTGCGGCCAGAAGCCTTATCTTAGCCGCCCTCGGATAACCACCAGGATCTACACCCGCCCCAAGCGCAGAAGACCGCGTACGCGCGCTCGACCTGCTCCTCATCGACGAATAGCAGCGCCCAGCGGTCATGCCGCGAGGCGCCCGACCTCTTGCTGGAGCGCTTCAGGGTTGGCTGACCCGGCTGGCTCACGGTTTCGCGCCATGCGCACGGCGGTCTGCTGGAGTGCCTCGTTGACTGGGGTCGGGACACCGTGCAGGCGCCCGAGGAGGACGATCTCGCCGTTCAGATAGTCGGTCTCGATCGTGCCCGAGCCACGGACGAGGCTCTGCCACGAAGAGCCGCCGGAGTGGGGCGTCCCGTTGACGTCGCGCAGGCTCGACATTGCGCTCGTGCGCTCGGCAACGTCCTGATCGGTGGCGCAGTCGATGCCGGCCGCGCTGTAGCAAGCGAGCGCCTCGGCGCGTGCGCGCTCCGGCCACCCGCTCGCGTGGGCCGTGCGTCCAAACAGCGCCTCGGTGGCGTTGCCGAGATTCGCGAGCAGCTTCGCGTATTTCCAGCGCATGATCTCCGGGCGGGCGCGTGAGGCGAAGCCGGCGACCTCGAGGGCTTGGGCGATCCGTTCGGTGCGCTCGTCGACCCCGCCCGCGGCGCGCCCGAGGTCGAGCACCCCTGGCGTCGGAGCGGCGAAGCACTGGACGACGCCGGGCTCGACGTGCTGGGCCGCCAGGTAGACGAGCATGCCGTAGACGTTCGCAAAGCGCCGCAGCGCGAGCCGCTCGTTCTCGACGCCGTTCTGCGCGCAGACCAGCCCGAACTGATCCAGGCCGAGCGAGGCGAGCTGCTCGAGTGCGCCGGCGGAGTCCTGGGTCTTCATCGACAGCACGACCGTATCCTCTGCGGTGAGCTCGGCCGCGGCCGGCGAGCCGACGGCCGGGATCGCCAGACGCGCCTCGCCTTCCGGGTTCTGGAAGCGAAGCCCATCGCGCTTTAGCGCCTCGAGGTGGCGGCCGCGCGCGATCAGCACCACATCACACCCGGCCTGGTGCAGGTGCGCGCCGATCGTCGCCCCGATTGCTCCGGCGCCATAGATTACGAATCGCACGTCTTCGGGCCTCCTCGACGGCCGGACCTCGCCAGCCACGGAGTCTAGAAGGGCCCGAGCACCGGGCCTACTACACGTCTTGGGCTTATTTTGGCCGTACCCGTCGCAGACCCAGTGCCCCTGGGGTGGGGGAGAGGGGGTTCGCCGAGCAGTGCGGTATCGCTTGGAACGCGGCGGGTCTGCTCGTGTGCTCTATGAGCACGACTCTGGAACCAGGGAGGCGCCGCGGCGACCGGCGCCGAGGCAGCGACAAGGCACCTTGGGCGCCACGCCTCCGCCAGCAGCGCTACCCCGGGCCGGTCACGAGCTGCCAGATCTTTCCGCCGTCTGTCGATCGCAGGAGATATTGCGGAGTGAGGTTGCCTATCGGCGGTCCCCACGCCGGTGCCCAGGCCAGGCCGCCGACAGCCTGGATACCGCGCTCGATCCTCAGGCCGTCTGGTGTGGTGCCACGAGCTGGCAGTACCCTCCCGACAATCGATGCGGGGGATTTGATTTTCGAATCAGCCGCGGTCCGGTCGACCACCCAGGTAGCTCCACCGTCGGTCGTTCGGTACAGGCTACGGCTCCCATCGTCACGCCCTACATGCACCCATCCGTCCTGTCCGTTCGTGAAGACGAGGTCTGACAAGAACCCAAGGCCTCCGAAAGAACCGTCGCGCCAAGTGTGGCCCCCATTCCACGAGTACGGGACGGTGTCCCAGATATCGGCGCCCTCCATCTCGAGCCAGATCCGGTCGCCCACCGCGACGATGACGAATACGTGAACGTAATAAATCGGCGCGAACGAGGGCGGTGTGATCTTTGTCCAGGTCGAGCCGCCATCCTGTGTTCGGAAGATCCCGTCGCGGTTGGCGACGACGAGTCCCCTCGGTCCATCGATCCCGATCTGGTATTCGGCTTGCATCGCCGACTTGGGGACGTGCGTTCGCACTCCGGCCGCGGCAGCAGAGGCAAATAATCCAGACAAGATGCCGATCGCCAGAAGAATCCTGCCCAATTGAAATCGCCACATCAGATGTACGGTGCGTTCTTCCTCACAGGGGTCGCGATCGTCCTCGCCTTGGCCACCACTGGCACGGCAACGATCGGGGGGGACTGTCCGCCGTACAGCGGCTGAAGCGTCAGTCCGAGTAGACAGGACTGCGCCAGACGCACTGTCGCATTTTGTCGGAGCGGTCGTCTCGCGCGACGCGCTCCCCGTGATCGCCTCGCGCGACGAGCGGCACTCACGGAGCACCCTTCCGCCCGTCGCCGGCGTCGGGCAGCGCACCGAAGAACCGCCGAATCCTGGTTAGCGGCCCCACTGCTGGGTCAGTTGCAGGTCGTTGTCGAGTTCCCGTCGCGGCTTGATTCCGAGCGCGCGGAGGTCGTCGTGATAGACCCGGCACGCCTCGCGCGCGTCCGTTTGGCCGTCAGCGATTGCTCGCAGATGGCTCACAAAGGTGAGCGGGTGCTCGCTGTCTTTGATCCTGCGCCCGAACAACGCCGCCCTCGCCCCGTGTCGCCGCGCGTCCTCGAGCAGGAAGAAGGCATCGTAGGTCGTGCCCGAGGAGCCTCCCAGGATGCCCGGCACGAGGTGCGGGTCATATGCAACGAGATCCTGCAACGCGCGCGGACCGTGGTACGGCATCTTCAATAACAGGGGCCGGCCGGCTTTCGGGATCCCAGCGAGCGTGCGCGCCACGAAGTCGTTGAGAAAGCTCCCCGGGTCGGGCGGCGCGTGGCCGGGCACGTTCGGAGCGAACAGCTCGAGGAAATGGCGGAGGCCCTCGCGCTCAGCGTCGAGCCGAAAGTCCCTGTAGGCCTCGAGCGCGGCGGCGTCGAGTTCGGCGTCGTTCGCGGGGGTGATCGAGTAGAGGCCGAGGTCGACGCGCGCCGCACCCCTGATCTGCTCGATCGTCGCCGTCCGAAACGGCCTCGACGGCTGCTGCGGGTAGACGGCGCCCGCCAGTGCGTGAATATCGGTGGTGTCGTTCGCCCGTACGGCCGGCGTGATCGGCGAGGCGTCGAAGAGGCGCTCGTCGAAGGTCAGCTGCTCGCTCGTGCTGACGCTCATGAGCATGATGTCGACGAGCCCCTGGCGGACGATCTCGCGGACCTGGTCGCGGAAGTCGGCCAGCGATCGACGCGTCCCGGTGACCGCGTCAACGCCCGTCGCGGCCAGACCGAAGGCCATGTCGGCGTCCTTCGCGTCGGCCAGGATGAAGTCGCTGGCGCCGCTGGGATCGCCGTGGATGTTGGCAAGCTTGGCGTCGAGTGACTTCATGGCAGGAGCATCAGCGTGCCCACGTGATCACGCTCCACGGTCACGTCGTGCCCGAGATCGATGTCGACGTGCAGTCGCGGCCAGCCGTGTGCGATCCGTGCGGCGACGTCCGGCCACGGCGGGATTGCGCTGGCGGGATCCACACCCTCGACGCTACATGCTCCGACGGCGGCCGCGCTCGTCGCCGCGCCCGCCGGATCCTCCCCGCGCAGCAGCGCCGCGAGCAGGCCGCCAATCGTGCAGTCTCCGGAGCCGGTCGTTCCTGCAACGGAACGCGCGGCAAAGCATGGTGCCAGCACTTCACGACCCAGCCAGGCATCTGCCGCGAGCCCGATTCGATCGCAGAATGCGCTGATTCGAGCGGTGTCTCGCGCGGTCCGTAGGTAGAGCCCCTGATCGCCGAGCTTGATCGCCGCGACAGCGGCGCCCATGCCGAGCACGACGTCGCCGAGCTCGGCAAGCCTTTGACGGTCAACCACCGCGGACAGCTCAGCGCCGGCCTCCAGCTGTGCGTGTGCCGGGCGGTCGAGGATGAACAGCAGCTCGCCGATGCTTGGCGCGAAGATGTCCACGAACGGGAGCGCCCGCGACAGCACCCGCTCCCATGGCACATGCCCGGCCTCGCTCTCTGGATCAAGCGCGCAGAGGTCAAGCGATGTCGCCGGACCGGCCGAATGCACACGTTGGAACATACGGCGCAGCTGCGCGCCGCCCGCGGCGTACATCTCACGCATCAACGGCGGATAGCCGAAATGAAAAAGACGGACGCCGGCAAGCAGCTCGTCGCGCACGTCCTGTGCTGAGAAGGACTGGTTGGCCCCGGGGCAGTGAAGGAAGCTGCGATCGACACCCGGCGGATTGATGACGATGGTGTAGCTCGTGACGTCCCCCGGCGACACGATCATGTCCGAGGCCAGCTCGCTGTCGCGAGACGCGAGCGCGTCCAACACGGCGCGCCCGAACAGGTCGGAACCGACCTTGCCCACCAGTCGCACGCGCACGCCCAACCGGTGCAGAGCGACCCCCGTGTTGGCCACCACACCGCCGGTCGAGATGGTCGCCGGTCCGACGACCACCAAGCGGCCCGGCTCCAGAGTCGCCGGTCCGAGCAGCCTGGGATACAGATCCAGGGATATGTGACCCGCGACCACGACGTCGGTGGAAGTCGATGCGGATGCGACGGCGTCCAAGTCGGACGAGGACCCTATCGCGGCGAGCCGGGACGCCGGCGCGGCGTCATCGCCCAAGCCGCGTCGGCGAGCAAGCCATCGACATGAAGCCGAGCCGGGCCGGCCGGGTTAGTGCGTCTTGCGATGCAGCGTGAGCGCGACAACCGGGATCGGCCGCGACGTCTTTGCCTGGTAGCCGGCAAAGCCGCTGTAGCGCCCGGCCTGTATCGCGAAGATCTCCGCGCGGCTTGGCTCTACCAGCACTTCGGCGTCGGCCGTGAGCGTCTCGCCGCCAAGCTCAACGGTGACGCCGTCAGGCTTCGCGACAAGGTTGCTAAACCAGGCAGGATTGGTGTCGGCGCCGGCGGCTGACGCGAAGACGTAGACACGGTCTGGATCGTCTTCGTCGGCCAGGTACATCATCGGGTTCGTCCGCGGCAGTCCCGACTTCGCACCCGTGCTGGTCAGCAGCAGGACGGGTGCGTCTCCGAACGACGCGATGCAGCCGCCGCTGGCACGGAACTCCGCGATGTTCTGCCGGTTGAACGCGAGCCGTTCCTCTCTATCCACCGTGGGCCTCCTGTCGGTGTGCCGAGCCTGGCGTGGCGTTAACGACCATCCGGGGATCGCATCGGGCGAAACGCGTCGCGCAGGGTGCGGGCCAGCAGCTCCGGTTCGGCGACGGCGGGGAAGTGCCCGCCGGTGGGGTGTTCAGCCCACGAGGTGACGTTGTAGTAGCGCTCAGCGAGCGCCCGAGGTGGTTTGGGGAACGGGACTCGTTCACCGCCGAAGATGCTGATCGATGTCGGGACCGGCGAGACATCGACATCCGGCAATGCTGCGCCGGGGAGGTGGCGGTGAGCCCAATACGGCAGTAGCGAGGTGGTGATTGTCTCGGTGGCCCAGTACAGCGTGAGGGTAGCCAGCATCAGCTCGCGGTCAAACGCCGGGCTGCCATCTGGGCGGGTGCTGCTCCAGGCGACGATCTTCTCGCCGATCCATGCCGCGAGCCCGGCGGGACTGTCTGACAGGCCGGCGCCGAGGGTCGCCGGCTTGGTGGCGTGCTCGTGCATGTAGCCGCCCTCCTCCGCCGTCCAGTCCTGCACGGCACGCGCGAAGTCCTCCTCTTGCTCGCTGCGCGGCCCAGGCGCAACAGCCAGGCCGGGGGTAGCAAGATGAATCGCCGCGACAGCATCTGGTTGATCTCGGGCAAGCCAAGCCGTCACTCCGGCGCCGAGATCGCTGCCGTGCGCGACAAAGCGGTCATATCCGAGGCCCACGGTCATCAGCTCATGCCACAGTCGCGCGACCTGGCGGCCAGTCATCCCCGTCGGCGGCGGCGGCCCGCTGAACGCGAATCCAGGCAGTGACGGAACGACGACGGTGAACGCGTCGGCGGGGTCTGCGCCGTGCGCTCCCGGGTCACAAAGCAGAGGAAGGATTGGCAGGTACTCAAGAAACGAGCCGGGCCACCCGTGGGTCACCAGCAACGGCAGCGGGCTCGGACCGCGACCTTCAGCGTGCACCACGTGCAGGGCGATACCAGCGACCTCAGCACGCTGCTGACGCAGGGCATCCAGGCGCATCTGCAACGCGTCGCTATCGAAGACACGCCAGTCCGCCACGAGGGCGTCAAGCCAGCCGCGCGGCACGCCTCGTTTCCACGCCGCCCCAAGATCAGTGGACGTTCTATAGCCGTCAAGCCGGCGGACCAGTTCGCGCAGCGCATCGGTGTCCAACCGACAACGCTCGTCAACGACTCGCAAGCCGCCGTCATCGTGCATAGGACCCATCCTGACACCGCGGCTCACGCCGCCGCCCGCAGCCGCTGCCGTTGTCGGTTTGAGGCCCGGATGCGTCCTCGAGCGAGACCTGTCCCGCCTACGGCTGGTCGGGCGCGCGCACGTCGATCAGCACCTTGCCGACTGCGCCCCGCTCGACGGCGTCATGTGCGGCCGCTGTGTCCGCCAACGCGAAGCGCGTCGCCGGTAGCTCTGTGAGTGCCCCTGCCTCCAGCGCCTGCGTGACGTTTGCGACCGCCGCGAGCTTCGCGTCATCCGGGATCGTGTACAGGAGCATGAACTGGATGCGCGCGTTCGCAGCCATCAGCTCGCGCGGGGCGCGGACCGGCTCGGGGTACACGGCGTAGACGACGATCGACCCACCCGGGGCGACCACCTTCGCGTCGAGCTCGAGGTTGCGACTGAGGTCCACCTCGATGATTCGCTTCACGCCCTCGGGGGACCACTCGCGAAGGCGGCTCACCACGTCCTCGCGCGTGTAGTCGATCACGAGCTCGGCGCCGGCGGAGGCAGCGAGTGCCGCCTTCTCCTCGTTGCTGACGGTCGCCGCGACGCGTACACCCGCAAGGCGTGCGAGCTCGATCGCCGCATGTCCGACGGCGCCGGCCCCGCCCTGCACGAGGACGCGGTCCCCGACCGCGAGCGGGCCGTCTTCGAACAGGCAGTGGTCCGCGGTCAGGGCCGGAACGCCGAGGCCGGCGCCGAGGTCGACCGACGCCCCTTCGGGGAGTGCCACCGCGCGCTCGGCTGGCAGCGCCACGTACTGGGCCGCGGTGCCCGACGGGCGCCGCCACTGCGCGAGCCATAGCCAGACGCGCTCACCCACGCGCTCAGCCGGCACGCCCTCGCCAACCTCGACGATCACGCCCGCGCCGTCCTGATTGGGCACTATCCAGGGGAAGGCGTTGGCCGGCGGGGACCGGCGCACCTTCCAGTCCGTCGGGTTCACGCCGGAGACCGCCACCTCCACGAGCACCTCACCGGCGGCCGGGCGCGGTCGCTCGATGCGCTCGACTCTGATCACGCCGGCCTCGTCGCCCGAGGTTGGGTAGCGCGCGGCGAGCATCATGTCTCCCAGCTCCGGCATCGATCAGCTATCCCCAAGCTCTGAAGGTATCGCTGATCATGCCTGTTCCGCGATGAGCGCGACGTCGGGCACCCGCGGGTGAGGCCGCCACGCCGGCTCACGATGAGTTCTCTCGGCCAGGTCGGTCTGAGGCTGTGCACGAATCACGATGAAAGGAGGTCGGGATGGGCAAGATTCTGGTTCACGAGTTCACGACGCTCGATGGGGTGATCGACACCCCCGCCTGGTCGATGGACTTCGGATTCGACCCGAAGATGGGCGGGGCGATCGGCGGCATCATGCAGCGATGCAGGGCGCTGCTGATGGGTCGCAAGACCTACGAGATGTTCGCGCCGAGCTGGTCGCAGCGGACGGACGCCGACGATCCCGGCGCGCCGTTCATGAACGGATCGCCGAAGTACGTCGTCTCGACAACGCTGCGCGATCCGCAGTGGAACAACTCGAGCGTCCTCGGCGCCTACAGCCCTGAAGCGATCCGCTCGCTCAAGGAGCGCGTCGACGGTGACATCTACGTCAGTGGCAGCGGCACCCTGGTCCGCGCGATGGTTGCCGACGACCTGGTCGACGAGATCCACCTGTTTGTCTATCCGCTCTCCCTCGGCGCCGGACCGCGGCTTTTCGAGGACGGGCTCGCAGCTCGATTTGGGCTGCTCGCGAGCGAGGGGTACAACAACGGCGCGGTCCGCCTCGCCTACGAGCTCACGACTGCGAAGTAGTCACAGCCGGCGCAGGACGGCCGGCTATATCGCCGCGCCGGCTACGCTGCGTGGCTCGCGGGCGCCAGCGCGGGGATCCAACGTTCGAGCGTCTCCTCGAGCACGCGGTGGCGCAGGGGCTTGGACACGTAGTCGTCCATCCCGCACGCGATGCAGCGATCGAAGTCGCCCTTCATCGCCGCCGCGGTCATCGCGATCACCGGCGTCCGCCTTCCGCCGACCTCGCGCCGTCGTAGCTCGTGCGTCGCCTCATAGCCGTCCATCTCTGGCATCTGGCAGTCCATCAGCACCGCGTCGGGCTTCTCCGCGTGCTTGCGCGAGCCCGCGCTGGCTGGCCTCCGAGCTCAGGCTCAGCGCGAGGGCGATGCCCAGGGCGAGCATCGGAAGCAGCGTGATCGCTGCATATTTGGTGAAAAGGCGGGTGGTCGCGCTCGGCCCACGCGATCCACCGCCGTCTGCGCGGCGCACACGCCAGGTATCGGTGCCCGACGGGCCGCGCTTTAGGTCACAAGTCCATCTTCGTGGGCTCGCGGGAGGCCCATGTTAGGCTCGACGCGAGTGCTTTCCGCGAGGTTGACCGCGCTTGCCGCCGCCGCCGCCGTCGCGCTCGCCGCGGCGGCGAGCGCGCTCGCGAGCTCGCCTGTTCAAGACCGCCTCGGTCGCGGGACCGGTGGCTGCCCGGTCTTTCCGGCCTCGAGCGCGTGGCACGAGAAAGTCGCGAACCTCCCGCTGAGCCCGCTCTCCTCGCAATACGTCGCGTCGATCGGGGCGAGCACCGACCTGCATCCCGACTTCGGGCACGAACGCTCCTACGGCATCCCTTACACGATCGTGCCCGCCGACCAGCCGAAGGTAAAGGTGCACTTCACTGCCTACGGCGATCAGTCCGACCCCGGACCGTACCCGATACCCCCGGGCGCGCCAGTCGAGGGCGGTCAGAACGCCTCCGGTGATCGCCACGTCATCGTGCTCCAGAAGGGCACTTGCATGCTCTACGAGCTGTGGGACGCCCACCCGAACGCGGACGGATCCTGGGACGCCGGCTCGGGCGCCGTGTTCAACCTGCGCGCCGACAAGCTGCGCCCCAACGGCTGGACGTCGGCGGACGCCACCGGCCTCTCGATCTTCGCCGGCTTGATCCGTTACGACGAGATCAAGCGCGGGCAGATCAACCACGCGATCCGCTTTACGGCCCCGACGACGCAGGCCGGGTTCATCCATCCCGCAACGCACTTTGCGTCGAGCTCGACCAATCCCGCGCTGCCGCCGATGGGCCTGCGCCTGCGCCTCGAGGCGTCCTACCCGATCGCGCGCTTCCCGCGCACCGACCGAATCATCCTGCAGGCGATGAAGACCTACGGCCTGATCCTCGCTGACAACGGCAGCCCTTGGTATTTTCAGGGCGCGACCGATCCGCGCTGGAACGACAACGTCCTGGATCTCTTGAAGTCCGTTCCTGGTAGCGCCTTCCAGGCTGTCGAAACCGGACCGATCCGGCACGCAAGCTAGTGGAGCGCCGCTTGCGACCGGCCCGTCGGCACGCCTCCGAGGGCCGCGCCCGCATCCACGCCCCGAGCACCGAGCTCCGGGGAGCCTCGCGTCCGCCCGCCCCATCGCCGCCGCGCAACCGCCGCCGCACGCCCGGCGTCCTCCTCTTCACGCGCTGGATCCTCCCGGCGGTCATCATCGTCGCTGGCCTTGTTGCACTGAGCTTTGGCACGCTCGATGCGCTCTACGGCGGCAGCACCCTGATCGCCGCCGGGATCGCGGTTTGGCTGATCAGTTGGGCCTACCGCTACGGGTTACGCAGCGACGACGAGCGCGACGCCGAGGCGCGCGCCCGCGCGTATTTCGAACGCTTCGGGCGCTGGCCTGATGAGCGCTAGCCCGTCGCGCGTCTCACCGGTTCCACCCCGGCGCGCTCGCGCCGAGCGCTAGCGACCGGCCCTGGCCCCCTGTCCACGGCACGGCCTCGACCTCTGGCTCGCTGCCGAACACGTTCGCAAGGATGAGCTTGCCGTTGCGCGAGACACCGGTCGCGATGCCCGCCAGCCCAAGCTGCTGCGCGCTCCACCCATTTCGCTCGAGCATCGCCGTCCACACCGTGACCGGCCCGCCGCTGCGCGATTCGAGGTTGGCGACGACCCGCCGGCCGTCCGCCGAGGCGGCGAGCGCGGCTGCGGGCGGCCCGCCGCTGATGCCGGTGAGCGGCTCGAGCCGCGATCCGTTCGGCTGGACACGCCAGATCTCGTAGGTTGGTGCGCTGCCGGCTGTTCCGAGTCGCTCGAGTCGCGCGAAGTAGATGCCCGCCTTGGTCCACAGCGGCCAGCTCGCGAGCCCGCTACGCGTGAGCGCCCCGCGCCCTGTCCCGTCGGCGCTCGCGATCCACAGGCTCGCCTCGTTGTCGTCGAGCTGGAGGATCGTCGCGCGGGCATAGACGATGCGGTCGGGCCGCGTCGGCGAGAAGCTCGCGCCAAGCAGCGTGCCGCGTGCGATCGTCGTGAGCTGCCCGCTCGCCAGGTCAGCCACGAGCAGCGCACCGTCCTCGCCAGACCGGCTGAGCGAATAGCCGCTCAGCGCTACGAGACGCGAGTCCGCAGACCACGCGAGCAGCCGGATTCCGCGTGTCGCGAAGTCGGGCGGCGCGAGCACCGCGACGACGCGCGAGCTGACAGCGCGGCGGTGCACCGTATAGGCCGTCAACACGGCGCTGCCGCCGCCGGTCGAGAGTGCGATCACGGCCCGGCCATCGGGCGCGAGCAGCGCCTGCTGGGCCGGACCCAGCACGCGCGCATCGCCACCCCCGGGCTTCGCGAGCACGACGTCTCCGCCGCGCAGGTACATCAGGGCCGCCGTCGGCGGTTGCACCACCCGCCGCTTGACCGTCCCGCAAGCGCTGAGCGCAACGCCCGCAGCGAAGACCCCCATTACCCATCTGCACCTCAACGCGGCCGCGATCCTACCCGCCGGGGTTACCGTAAACCGCGGGCTCATCGCCCGCCCCCGCAAAGCAGTCGGGATAGATAGATCGGCCTCCGGCCGATCTATCTATCCCAGCTCGCGAACGCGCCGTGCTGGGCAACCGTCAGTGCGAGCCCGCCGTTCCACGGTTCGACTGCGACCGTGCTCTTGGAGAAGTCATCGCCGGCGAGCGTCCCGCTGCCCTCGGTGATCAGCACTTCGCGTCCGTCGCGCGAAATTGCGTTGCCGATCGTAACGGTCCCCGCCGCTCCCAGCGCGTGCTCGGAGGCGGGGTTCGTCGAGAGATCTATGCACCAGGCCTGCGAGTCGTTGGTCCCGACGAGATTTGCGAGTAGGTGCTGACCGTCGGCGGAAAGCGCGACCGGCTCGAGGCCCGTCCATGGCGCTGACAGCGTGACGTTGGTGATCGCCTGGGTGCGGGCGCCGGGGCCAAGCTGCCACAGCTGTAGCGTCGTGCCAGGCGCGGACTGCTCGTGCGAGTAGACGATCCCGTGCGGTCCCCAAAGCGGGTATTCACTGAGCCCATCGTGCGTGAGCTGTTTCGGCGCTCCGCCCGCCATGCTGACGCTGTAGAGGTTGACGGGTGCCCCGGCGTTCAGCGTCGTTGCCTGCGCAAAGACGAGCCGGTCCGGAGGGCGCGGGGCGAAGCTCGCACCGGCGATCGTCCCGGTGGTCAGCACGCGCGCCTTGCCGTGCAACGGAACCGCGACGAGCGAGTTGCCGTCCGTGACCGCGATCCAACTGTCGTCCGGCGCCCAGCCGAGGATCGTCAGCTGGGCAGCCGAGATTCGAAGCGTGCGCATCGGCTTCTTCGCGCCGACTGAGTAGAGGACGAGCGAGGATCCGGGCGCGGGCGATCCGCGCCCCGGACCGACAGCCGCCACATAGACACCGTCGGGTGAGAGCACCGCCGTGCTCGCCGGTCCCAGTGAACGCGGTCCCGCCCCGTTCGCGCGTGCGAGCACGACCTGCGGGGTGGCGCTCGTGCTCGCGGCGGCCGCGATGTATGTGAGTCGCGCCGCTGTCGCGATCGCCGGCGTTGCTGTGGCTGTGGCGGTGAGCGCAAGCATGGCGGCAAGCGCGTAGCTCACGCGCTTCCAGCGCGTCGAGCTAGAGCCACTTGGCGCGCGGCGCCACAACAACAATCTCACCCTTGAGTCCTTCCTAATGCGCCGACGCCGTGCCCTGCCACCGCGACGGTCAACCCCCTTCATCGTACGCATCGAGACGGCGGGCCGCGGCAGTAGGCGCTGTGAATAGGCTTCTCCGCTGTGCGCGCCCGCTTGCGTTGGACCGCAGACGCCGCGCCGTGGAGCGTGGCGGCCCTCGGCGTTGCGTTCGGGGTCGCGATCGGCCTGATCTTCGCCTCGAGCGGCGGCGGCGGTCTGTCCACCTACCGAAGCGCAGACCTTTGGGCCCTCGTCCCCGCCGGCTGGAAGGACGTGAACCGCGTCACCCCCTACGGCACCGCCCTCGCCAGCTGGGTCGACCTCGACAACCCGGCGAACGCCATCAGTGTGCGTGCGACGGCACCCGCGGGGGCCTCGCCGCGCGCCCGCGCCTTCGCTCGCGCGCGCGCGCTCGGCAGCGCGACGACGTCGTATGTGTACGAGGTCTCCTGGCCCGGCGGGCGCAGTGCCTGGGAGGTGCTCTACACAGACCGCGATGTGCATACGGCGCTGTTCGAGTTCGACGCCTGCTCGCCTGCGATCGCGATGACGGTCACGCTGAACGCGTCGAGCTCGAGCCGGCTGTTCGACATGGAGCACACGTTGCCGCAGGGCGCAGAGCCGGTCTGCGACGGTACTGCCTTCACGTCGCCGGACCGAGCCGACGTCGCGATCCCCCTGCACCTACCCGCGGCGAGCTAGAACTGATCCGAGAGCCTCGCCAGGAGCTCGTTGAGGCGGCGCGGGTGCTCGACCATTGGCAGGTGTCCGCAGTCGGCGAACGTCTCGCGCCGCGCGCCCGCGATCTGCGCGGCGAAGCGCTCGCTGTCGGCGGCCGGCGCGAGGCGGTCGTTGGCCCCGCGCACGATGAGCGTTGGTACGGCGATCTCGTGCAACCGCTCCGGCCTGTGCTCCAAGAGCGCCGCGAGCGCCGCCTGCGCCCCCGGTGCTCGCAGTCCGGCGCCCAGCTGCGCGCGCAGGTCGGGTGCGATCCGCGACGGATGGCGGATTGCCGCGGCGAGGGCGAAGTGCTTCGCGCGCGGACGCGCCACGAGCCGGTCGGCCAGCGCGAGCGTGAGTTTCGCCGCTTGTGCCTGGAGCTCGCCGAAGCGAGGCCACAATGGGTCGATCAGCGCCAGCGCGCCAACGCGCTGCGGATGGCGGACCGCGAGCTCGGTGGCGACGACGGCGCCGAGGCCGTGTCCGACGATGACGGGCGCCTCGAGCTCGAAGAGGTCGCAGACGCGCTCGAGTGCGTTCACGTAGCCCGCGATGGAGATCGGTGCGACCGGCATCTGGGAGCGGCCGAAGCCCGGGAGGTCGGCAGCGAGGACGCGTCTAGAGGTGGCGAGCCGCGGCAGTGTGGGGAGCCAGGTCCGCCAGCTTCCGCCGAGCCCGTGCACGAGCAGCATCGGGCATCCAACTGCGCTGCCGAGCGCTGTGACGTGCACCCGGCGACTGTCCACCGTGAGCGCGCGCATGTGCTCGGGCCAGGGGACGGCGCGCCAGTCGGGCTCGTCTTCGCGACCATAGTCAGCGACGATTTGCTCGTGCACCCTCACGAGGTCGAAGGCTAGTGAGGCTCGAGCCCGCTCGCTGGTGGGTAATTCGCCCGGCCGCGAACCGTCAGCCCAAGACCTACCGCTGCCCGCTGTGCGGTCGCTGGCTCCCCGCCCTGACGGAGCACATGCTGCTGGTGCCCGAGGGCAACAGCTCGCGTCGCCGCCACGCGCACACCCGGTGCGTGATGCGCGCGCGCGCCGCAGGCCGCCTGCCTTTGCGCGAAGAATGGCTTGCAACGCAGCCGCGGTCGCCCGGCATGTGGCAACGTTTACGTCAGCTGCGAAGGCGCGGCAGGGACGCGCGCCCTTCGCGCTGAAACCCACCGTGCCGGCAGCCCGCCCCGGCGTCAGCGGCTACAGGAGTTTGCGGTGCCGTCCGATGTCATGTGCAAACGGATCTGCATACGCCCTGGAGCGAGCCGATCTGGCGTGGTGCGCGTTGTAGGTCAAGACGCCGCCCCGCGTTGTCGGGTGGACCAGGGCAGGGCGAGGGCCCGCCGATGAGGACGAGGACGCTGATCAACACCACACTGCTGATGCTGGCACTCGGCCTGGCGGTTCCGGCGTGCGCTGCGGCGGCGACCAGCCCAAGTGGTGGTGGAGCGACGGCGCCTGGTCCCGGCGGCTCGACCGGCACCGGCGGTACCACACCGCCGGCCAGCTCCAGCCAGTCCGCCTCGACCACCCAGGCCCAAGCCAACTGGCGCTACCAAGGCACCCACCCGACGATCCAGCGCGCTCGGTGTTTCGCGGTCGGCAAGACGCAGTGCGCCAAGAAACAGCAGCTCAAGGTCCAGGCAACCGGTGAGCTCGTGATCAACGGGCACAACTTCGCGCGGGTTAGGGTCTACTTCCCGCGAGCGGGCGCCGTCAGCGCCCGCGTCGACCCGCTGTCGAGCCCGCTGCGTCCGACGCGTCACGGCTGGGTGGTAACGGTGCCGCTCGACGCGGCAAGCGGCAAGATCTACCTCCAGAACCCTCGGGGCGCACGCTCGCACCCCTACGGGCCGATCACGGTGCTCCCGGCGCCCATCACCGTCGACGCGGTGCAACCGGCGCCGGGCAACTCGGCGTTCGACGGCGAGGGCATGTGGATCTGGTATCTGAGCGCCTCGGATGGCGACAACCTCGCTGCGATCGCCGCGCAGGCCAAGCAGGCTGGGATCAGCACGCTGTTCATCAAGAGCGGCGACGGCACGAACTTCTGGAGCCAGTTCAGCCCGACGCTCGTGCAGGCGTTGCATGCGCTCGGGTTGCGGGTTTGCGGCTGGCAATACGTCTACGGAGCCGACCCGGCGGGCGAGGCTGCCGTCGGGGCACAGGCGGTCGCGGATGGCGCCGACTGCCTCGTCATCGACGCCGAAACGGAGTACGCGGGCAACTACTACGGCGCGCAGACCTACCTGAATGCGCTCCGCGCAGCGATCGGCCCAAGTTACCCGCTCGGGTTCACGTCCTTCCCCTACGTCAACTACCACGAATCGGAGCCCTACTCGGTCTTCCTCGGCCCCAACGGTGCGCAGTTCAACCTGCCGCAGATCTACTGGAAGGACATCGGCACTTCGCCGGACGCCGCCTACACGCAAACGTACCTCGAGAACAGGATCTACGGGCGCCCGATCGTGCCGGTCGGCCAGAGCTTCGGCGGCGCCCCAGCTGCCGATATCACGCGCTTTCGCCAGCTCGTCGCCGCCTACGGCGCGCTCGGCTTCTCCTGGTGGAGCTGGCAGGCGGCCTCACCCTCGGAGTGGGCCGCGCTCGAGGCGCCGCTGACTCCCGGCACGAACATCGCCATACCGACTGCTTGGCCGGCGCTCGTCGAGGGGTCGACGGGCGACCAGGTGGTTTGGCTACAGGAGCATCTCGCTGCGGCCTACCCAACGACGCCCACGAGCGGCACCTTCGATGTGACTACGCAGGCGAACCTCGAGGCCTTCCAGACCGCGCACGGCATCCCTCCCTCGGGTGTGACCGACGCGGCGACCTGGACGGCGCTCTTGGCGCTCAACCCCGTCGTCCCGACCTATCCGCCGCCGCCGCCACCACCGAGCGGCAGCACCGGGTCGAGCGGCAGCACAGGGTCGAGCGGGTCGACTGGCGCGAGCGGGTCGACTGGCTCGAGCGGTTCGAGCGGTTCGAGCGGTTCGAGCGGTTCGAGCGGCGGCATCGGCCCCTAGCGCGCGAGCAGTCAGCCCGGGTCTGTTCTCGCTCGCAATCTTTGCCACGAGTGGATATCGTGCGCGCCGACGGGAGTGAGAGCGATGGCTTAGAGCAGCGTCGGCCGCCCGACGCTGCTCTACCATCGATGGCTAGACGCGGACGATCTCGGACTGGCCGAGCACGTTGCCGCTCTCGTCCACCGAGCGCACCGCGAGGTACCGCGGGTGCCCGTCGACCGTCAGGACCGTTTCGAAGCCCTGGCGCGGGCGCGCGGCGAGCGGGGTGAGTGAGCCGGCGCGCCGGCCTGACAGGGCGACCCAGAAGCGCGTGCGCGTGTCACCGTTCCAGCTCGCGTAGACCAGCGTATGCCGAGCGGTGCGCTCTGCGAAGAGCGCCGGCGCGCCCTCGCCGCCTCCCTTCCACGGAAGCCGGAACGCGCGGTAGGAGAGGTAGCTGGCGCCGAGCTGGCCGTCGAACAGGAGCTCGCCGTCGGCGCTGAACTCGGAGACGAACGGCTCCGCGCCCCAGCCGACGAACACATTCCCGTTGGGCAGGATCTGGACGCTGCCTTGGCTGGTCGCGAGTAGCGGCGCGGGGTGAAGGTACTCGCTGCGCAGCTGGGCGGTTCGTGTGCGCTCGTCAAGCGCGAGCACGAGCGCACGCGATTGCGCGCCGCCACCCGGAGGTCCTTCGTTGTCGAAGAGGGTCAACGTGCCGTCGGGTCGTCGACGGGCGTGGTGCTGCCAGGCGAACGTGGCCGACGGGTCGATGTCGAACTGGTTGGAGCGCCCGCCAAGCTGCCAGATGATCTCGCCGCTGCGGCGATCGATCTTGTAGACGGTGTGCGTGTTACGCGAGCAGACGAGCAGGTTGCCGTCGCGGTCGACATCGATCGAGTTGAGATGGACGTAGTCCCATGGTGTGTAGACCGGTAGGTAGTAGGACGCCGCGAGTGGGATGTGCTTGAGGCTGTGCCATTCGAACAGCACGCGACCGCTCGCGAGGTCGAGCTCTTGGATGATCGCGTCTTGGATCGTGCCGTCGCGAGGTCCACCAACGGACCTGAGGTCCATCGGCACGATCGAGTACGCGGTCAAGAGCGCGGTGTCACGCGGAGTGATCACGAACTCGTGCAGGTCGGCGCTCAGGCGATTACCCGCCTGGACGTGACGCAGATGCCGGTAGTGCTCGTCCGCGATCACGTAGTGACCGACGCCGTGGCCATCGACGACCTGGCCTTCCCACCAGGTGAGGACCGGCCGACCGCGGTAGGTTTGGATGCGCAGGTCGGTCGTGACCTGTCCGTACGGCAGGGCACGTTCCCATACCGGCTCGCCGGTCGCGTCGACGATCACCGCGCCGGCTTGCTGGCTCTCCGGGGCGTTGTAGGGCCCGATGAAGATGAGTCCTGGCGCGATCTTCGCGCTCGTCCTGGCGATGCTCAGCCCAGGGATGCGCAGATCGGGGCGCGAGCGGAACTGTGGATCGTTCGGGGCCGCGCTCGTGAGCACGTCATTGACGCGGGGCGAGGGCGCGAAGGTGCGGCGCAGCTGATCGCCGTCGAGGTAGCCCCCGACCGCCAATGCTCCCGCAGCGAAGGCCCCGCTTCGCAGCAGCGCACGGCGTGTCAGCCTTGGGAGGGCGTCACCTGGCTGTTCGATGCTGGCCATGATCCCGATGCAACCACGCGTCCGTAAGTATCCCGTCAGTCTGCGCCGCCGGCCGAGCCTCGCTCGAGCCCGAGCGTTCTCGCGATCCACCGCGCCGCGCGGGCCGCGCGCTCGGCTCCCACAGCGTGGCCGCCGGTCGACTCGTCGTATTCGACCACAGCGCCCGCGGCTTCGAGTGCCGCGCGCGCCCTGCGACCGAAGTCGACTGCGATGACTTCATCTCTGCTCCCATGCCCGATGAACACGTTCAGCCCCTCGCTAGTAGCGAGTGCCGGCGCCCAGCCGGGCACGGTAGGTATGAATCCGGACAGCGCGAGGATGCCGCGCGGCCGTGGCCGGTCTTCGCCGAGACCAAGCGCGTAGCTCATCACGGCGCCCATCGAGAAGCCGCCGAGAACCGTCTGTTCGGGACCCACGCCGGTGCGCTCCCACAGCTCGTCGTGGAGGGCGCCAAGCTGCTCGTAGGCGGCGGTGAACGTATCGGGGTCGGGATAGCCAACCCGCGGCACGACATACCAGTGATAGCCAGACCAACCCGGCAGCTTCAGGGGCGCCCGCGGCGCCACAACGTGCAGCTCGCCATCTGGATCGAATATGTCCGCCAGTCCGAGCAGGTCGTGCTCGTCGGCACCGCGCCCGTGATGGAGTACCAGCACCCCGCGCGGCGTCCCTGTGGCAGCTCGCTCGCTGTAGCTGAGCGCGCTCATCGCCGAGAAATCATCGCTTGGGCCACGGTAGCGCGTTTGGGTGCTTCCTACTGATCGTCGCGACGCCGTCTCACGGATGACTACGGACGCTCCGGCGAGGAGCCTGGGCAGATAAGAACGATGACGGAGGGAAAGCGATGGCTCTCGTACCGAAGGAACCGACCGATCTAGCGCTCGCCCCCGTGGCCGCGCAAGTCGACCGCAACCTCGCCCGCCTGCGCGGCCTGTCGGCTGCGGAGGTCGACCACGACGTGGCGTTGCAGCTCAACTACGTGCCGCGTCGCAAGGACGCCGCCGAGCGGGCCGACTGCGTGCGCGACGTGGCGTTGCGCCTTGTCAACATGCACGGCTGGGACGCCGAGGTCACGGACGACTACGGCGGGTTGCGCCTGAGCGGCGGTTCGGTCACGATCGACCTCGCACTCAGCCCGTCGATCCGCGACTACATCGTCGGCTAGCGCGGCTCAGGTCCCGCCCAGCGGCACGAGTGTCGCGCTCGTCGGCCGGTCGAGGTAGCCGGGCCGGCTGCCCGCGGTCCCGCGATGGCCGTATTGCCAGACGATCAGCTTCGTCTGGCGGTCGATCACGATGACGCGGTCGTTGCCGCTGTCGACGACGAGTACGTTGCCGTCCGGGAGCACGCTGGCCAGGCGCGGCCGGTCGAGTTCGCCCGGGCCGCGAGACGGGCCGTAGCTCCAGAGCACGTTGCCGCGCCGGTCGAGCTCGACCACGCGCCCCGGCTTCGTACGGTCGGCCACAACGACCGCATCCGGGCGGAACGCGACTGCGTCCGAGGGTGCGGCGAGGCCGCCCAACGGGATGCGATCAAGCTGCGCCCCGACCTCGCTCACGACGACGATCCCGGCCGGGCGTTGCTGGGTCACGACCACAACGCCGTCGCCGGCCAGCGCGGATCGTGGGCATCCGTGGGCCCAGGCGGTGACGCGAGCCGGACGCTCGGAGCTCTGCGCCGCGAAGACGACGCGGCAGTCACCCGTGTCCGCGATCACGACCTCGCCGCGGGCGTCCTCGACCGCGCTACCTGGGTCCCGAAGTCGGAGCCCGCGCCGTCCGTAGCGGAGGGCCACCGCTCCGCTGTCGATCCGTCGCAGCACGACCTGCGATGCGCTTGGCTCGGTGATGATCTCCGTGCGTCCGGTGCGGCTGACGAACACGGTGCCTGGGTCGGCCTGGCGCTCGCGCCAGACGACTTGGCCGCGCGGGGAGATCGAAACGATCCGGTCGTCGGCCTGCGCGATCAACAGGTTGAGCGGCGGTCCGCCGCCGTGGCGCGAGATCGCAAGATGGCTCGGGCCGCCACCCGGATGCGTCGCCGCCGAGCCCGGCCAGGGCGTCTCGCGCCGCGGCGCGCGCTGCGTCGCTCCGCACGCTGCGAGCGACAGCGACAGGGCGAGCGCACCGAGTGCGAGGGCGCGCATCGCGTCAGCGGGCGCCCGCGGCGACTGCCTGCTTCCAGCTGTAGACGAGCTTGGGCCGATGCCCGCTGACAGCCGCGAAGATCGCCGTCCAGTTGCCCTGCGCCTCGCCCGCTTTGACGGGCTGCAGGTTGCCCGCCCCCATCACTAGGGTCGTGCGCCGCGCCGGTCCCACATTGATCGGCGCGCCGAAACTCGCGGACGTGAACGCGCTACGCCGTGGGTAGCGGCCGAGGATGTTGTCACGGTGGCCCCAGCAGCCGCTGGCGCCCGGCGTCCGGCAATCGAAGTTGGAGCCCCCGTAGCCGTCGTCGTACATCCAGCCGTAGTCGGCGTCGAGCGCGCTGATCTGGCCGCCGGCCGCGATCGCCGCTCCGGGCTGGCCCGACCCGTCGCAGCTGAAACCGCCGTTCCCACCCGCGCACCTCCACGCGAACGCGCTGGCGGGCGCGACCGTGAAGCCGTTCGGGAACGTCGGGTCCTCGAACGATCCCGCCGGCGCACCGGGGGGGTGCGTTGCCGACTGGGCGATCGCATCGAGCGAGGCGACCAGTCCGGCGAACGGCGGCAGGCCGCGCCCAACGCGTTCGAGGTCGATCACTACGAGCAGCTGCTCCGCGCGCGTGAGCGAGTTGAAGGTGCGCGGCAGCGTCATCGGCGCGACGCCCTCCTTGGCGCGGGCGTTGTCGATCGCGGCGAGCTCGGCCGACTCGCATGCTGCCGCGGTGAACTTGGGCGCGAAGCTCGGGCTCGCCGAGTAGCACGGTGGCATGGCCGTGCAGGATCCCCCGGCGGTGCAGTGGTCGTAATTCGGGTTCGGGGCCACGTTCGCCGCCGGGTTCGCCGGCGGCACGATCCCGTGAAGCTTCGATACGTGAGCGCCCGCCAGCGACGCGGCTGCGAGCAGGGATGCGACTGCAAGCACGGCCTGAGGATAGACGCCGCCGAGTGAGGCGTCGCAGGGCCACCGGCCCGCGACATCGGTCCCGCATGCGAACATGTGTTCGTGCGCTGGGAGGCCTTGACCGAGGACGCATCCGTTCAACGTTCGCTGCCGGGCTACGGGGATGTCGTCATACGCCACTTCGATGCGCCCGAGGCGCTCGACATGCGCTTCTACGAGGTGCGGGCGCGCTCCGTGCTCAATCGCGTGCCGGCGGCCTCGCGGATGCCGTTCCGCTGGACGATCAATCCCTATCGCGGTTGCGGCCACGCCTGCGTGTACTGCTTCGCACGGCCGACGCACAACTATCTCGGCTTCGACGCCGGCCGCGACTTCGAGCGTGAGATCGTCGTCAAGGTCAACGCACCGGAGGTGCTGCGAGCGGAGCTGGCGCGGCCGTCGTGGGCCCGCGAACACGTCGCGCTCGGGACGAACACCGATCCCTACCAGTGGGTCGAGGGGCGCTACCGGTTGATGATCGGCATCTGGGAAGCGCTGCGCGACGCGGCGAACCCCTGCTCGGTTCTCACCAAGTCGCCGCTTCTGCTGCGCGACCTCGATCTGATGGTCGAGATCGCGGCACGGACGGAGTTCAGCGCGAGCCTCTCGATCCCGACGCTCGACGAGCGAGCCTGGCGCGCGACCGAGCCGCACACCCCGCACCCGCGCGCGCGGCTCGAGGCGGTCGCCGAGCTAACTCGTGCGGGGATCCGCACCGGCGTCTTCATCGCGCCGCTGATGCCCGGCGTCAACGACGCGCCGCACCAGGTGGAGACGCTAGTCGAGGCGGCGCGCGAGGCCGGCGCGCAATCGATCAACGGCATCGCGCTCCATCTTCGCGGCGAGGTCCGCGAGGTCTTCATGGGCTGGCTGCGCGAAGCGCGTCCGGAGCTGGTCGGGCGTTACGAAGCGCTCTACCGCCGCGGGGCCTATGCCCCTGCGGCGGAGCGCGAGCGCCTCGCCGCCCTCGCCCGCGGCAGCGCGCGTGGCCCGCGTTTACTCACCCCGCGTGAGCGCCCGACACCACGAGGCGCACCGCTCCAGCCCACCCTCTTCTAGGAGGTCCGCAGCAACAAGCCCTCTGACGGACTCGAACCGTCGACCCCTTCCTTACCATTGGATTCACCCGCCACCGTGTGTCCGCGAATGTCCCGTAATTACTGGCGATTCGCGGCATCGCAGCGGCGGGAGCGGACTCGAACCGGCACCTGTTGTTCCCTCAGAGTTCCCCGGGGGTTGAGCCCGCGCACTGAGGAGGGGCCGCCTTACGCCACGAGTCCTGAGTTTGGGCGAGGCTGTCGGGGAAACCTTCCCGGGGCTGGCAGCCGTCGACGGGCAGTGGTAACGGACGTGCTGGCGCCGGCTGTGATCGCTGCGTCAGCCGGTGGCTGCTGCTATCCGGTGGCTGTGGAG
>Ga0224555_1000526_pt1 | contig 58093 bp, 48 predicted proteins | sample 714S23034metaG_FD_180687 | JGI IMG/M metagenome (GOLD analysis project Ga0224555, IMG submission 180687) | Peat soil microbial communities from Stordalen Mire, Sweden - 717 S2 30-34 | ecosystem: Environmental > Terrestrial > Soil > Wetlands > Peat | place: Sweden: Norrbotten County, Stordalen... | reverse complement strand
TGGAGCGCATGGGCTACAAAGGCCGCATGACCGGCCACGGCTTCAGGGGTCTGGCGTCCACCATCCTGCATGAGCAGGGGTACAACCATGAGCATATAGAGCTACAACTCGCCCACGCGCCGCGCAATGAGGTGAGTGCCGCCTACAATCACGCTCTATATTTGGAGCCACGCGCCAGGATGATGCAGGAATGGGCGGATTTTCTGGAACGGACACAGCGCGGCGGCAAGGTGTTGCCGTTTTGCGGGACTGCGGCATAGGCAGTCGGTCATCTTCGCCGGCAGAGAATCAAGCCGCGCCTTGCAATCTAATTCCGATGGGGGGCAGTCCGATTCAACTCCAGGCGTCATCTTGACGACAATTGGTTCATGCCCTGCGCTGCCCACGGAATTCCCGGCTAACTTCTATTTGGCGGGCAATCCACTCCTCGACCTCGGTTTCGATCCAGCCGACAGCCCTGGCCCCCAGCGAAACTGGCCTTGGAAACTTTCCTTCAGTAACACGCTGATAGACGGTACTGCGTGAAAGGCCAGTGCGATCCAACACGATTGGCAATCTCAAAATCTTTCTCGGCATCCCTTTACCTCATTGGTTGATTTGCACTTGAATTACGCTCAGCCTCACTGAACACACAGACCACAGCATTCGTCAAATTTGCCTGCAAACCATCCGTGTCCGATGTCGGTTCACTTGCGCCCGTTGTCTGACTTTTCCCCGAAATGCACTGCACGGTTATGTTGTCGTCTGGAATAGCGTCCGGCCTGTTCGCAAGAAGGACGTTGTGCAGTTTGTCACTCGGCGGGGACATCATTCCAGCCCTCATCAGCGATAAATTGAGCACATCTCAGGAACCACCATTAGCTTTCCGCAGAGTGCCCCGGTGATGCACAGTCTCAACCCCTACCCCACCAGCACTGCCCGTCACAAAGAGTATTCGCGCCATACATCGCACCCTTCTTACAGCGTAACGTCCGGCTTCATCACAAAAGTTCCACGTGTCTGCGAGGCACTTGTAGATGTTTGCGGCCTCTCTCTCCGTGCCCTTACCGAAGCCTCCTCAATCGGCCCGTTGAATTTCGCCATGTACCCCGAGAGAGCAGTTGGACTGATCTTTATCCCCTTCTCCGCCAGCAGATGAGTCAGCATGGTCAATGAATAGCCTTTTCTCCGCAACTCCAAGAGAAGAGGCAACAGCGTCCGTATCACCGCCCCCATCATGAACGAAGCGGGTTGCGGCACGGGTTCCGACGTTTTCTGAGTCAACAACATACGTGCATCCTCAACAATCTCCGAAGAAAACACCTGCACTTTACGAGGCCCCGCTGTTCCCATCGCTCTTCCTCCTCATAACCATACTTTATCAATATATACTAGATAATACATCAGTCGAAGTCGATAGAGACGTTCTATTGTATATTTGTGTTGAGCAGACATGGAAGCGGAAATTGGGTTTGGAACGAAAAGCTGGTGGTTAAAGGGTGAAATGCAGGAATGCTAAACACTGTACGGCAAAGTAGGCGCTGTCCGGACAAAACCCCTGCGGGGTTTCGTCCAGCCACCACCATTTCTCCAATCCGCCTTCGGCTACTCGGAAAAATGGTTGCGCATCTTGCTCAGGGCTACGCCCCGAGACCCCACAGAACAGGAGAGGACAATGACAAATCCCACACGAACAAAGGGCACCAATTCGCGAATCGAAATCCGCATCACGGAAGATGAGAAAGCCATCCTCAGAGACCAGGCCAACAGTGCGAGCCTGACGATGAGCGAGTACGTCCGGCGGACTGCACTGGGCAAGCGAATCCTTTCCACGATGGACCAGAAAGCCGCAGGAGAACTTGCAAGACTCGGTGGACTCCAGAAGCATCTGCTCACGCAGATCAAAGGTCTTCCGGATGAGGAAGGTCTGCGGAAGGGACTGAATTCGACGTTGTCCGCTGTTCTTAGCGCAGTGAGAACGCTCAACACCGTCGAGGTGAAGTAAGCATGATCGTCAAGATGCAACCATCTCGCAAACACTCCAGCAGCTTCGTGAATACATTACACAAAAGCGTGACGCCGACACCGGAGAACTTCTTTTGCGAGGAGATGTGGTCATGTCGGAGAATCTTCTGAGCTTCGACACGGCAGCAGGAGAGATGCAAGGAGTTGCGTCTCTCAATAATCGTTGCAAGGATGCTGTTTGCCATTATGAACTGGCATGGCCTCCTAGTGAGCGTCCTACTCGACCGCAATGGGTGGATTGTGCGCTGCACACCTTGAAGGCACTCGGATATGAAGGCCATCAATTCATGATCGTCGCACATGACGACAAAAAGCATTTTCACATCCACATCATGCTCAACAAGGTTCATATGGAGACTCTCAGAGCGCATACGCCATACCGTGATTGGTTCACTCTCGATGCCGCAGCACGTTTCCTCGAAGCGAAGCATGGTTGGTCTCACACGCCCGGCATGACACGATGGGATGAGAAATCGAAACAGGCTGTACCTATGCCGCGATCCGAACGCATTGCGCTTCGATCTACCCAACAACATCCGAGGGGAGCCGCTGCACAATTTGAACATTACCAGGATCAGGAATCATTCCAATCCTATATGCGGCGGGAGATTGCTCCACGTGTTCGCACACTGCTTAATCGACAGAATGTCACGTGGGATGACTTTCATCGCCTCCTATCGAAGGCTCATCTCAGACTTGAGAAAGGTGAGTCGGGCGGATATACGGTCCTTGCCATTGACCACAACATCCGGGTGAAGGCATCCGATGTGTTCCGCAACAATTTTGCAGGAAAGATCAACCGTCAGACCACTGAGGCCGCGCTTGGACCGTGGGCACCCGCTTCAACATCCGGCTATGAAGCCGATCAACATACCGCACAACATAGCGTTCAACATGATGCTCGTAATAGCGCACTAAGAGAAGAACGGAAAGCGCAGCGGCACGCCGAACGCAGCTCACTGATGGCCGAGTATAACCAATACCGGAATCAGCAACGCGCGATATGCAAGGGGCTTACGGGAGAGGGCAGAGAGGCGGGCCAACATCTCATGGTGTCGCTCAGACAGAAGAAGAAGGAGATTCGCGCATCCGCGCTGTCATGGCCGGACAAGAAAGTCTTGCTCTCCCAGGCAGCAGCCCAATCCGTTCTCGAAGTACGCGCCCTGAAGCTGTCTGTACAAAAGAGGCGGCAGGAGGCATTTCCGAAGAATCTCCGCTCATGGGTTGTGGACAGGGCCGCCGAAGGCGATGCGCGGGCGGCGGCGCAATTACGTGGCTGGCGCTATGCGGATCAGCGAAACCAGCGGCGGCTCGATGCAAGGCTGGAAGCGAACGCGATGCACATCGGTCCACCGCCCGATCATGATGGCAGCGCAGACTGGGCCGACCTCGCACAACAGCGGCTTGCAGCCCAACAGAAGCAGCAGGCGCTCGTCAATCAGATTGCCGCGACGCGCATCTGGACAATTGACCGCAAGACCGGCGACGTGTCCTACGCACTCAACGGGCAAGTTTCCGTCATCGACCGCGGACGCATTGTCACCGTTCTCAACCAGGATAAGGCCGCCGTCCTCTTCGGGGTGGAAATGGCTGTCCAAAAATACGGATCGCGCATCGCGTGTGACGGCAGCGTGGAGTGGAAGCGGATGGTCACAAAGGCTGCGGCGCAACACGGCATCTCTGTCCAATTCACGGACCCGGAGATGCAACACGCCCTGCACTTTCTTCAACGTCTGGCGAATCCGCGCCATCGCCAGCAGGAAAGAGGCGGCAGGTAGCTCATGATCGCGAATATGCGGCCGCCGTCAGCAAGATTCCCTGACGAGACTATGCGAATGTGGATTGAACTGGAGTCTTGAGTTTATGGACGAAGGCATAGTAGGCCACCATCACGCGAAATGTCTTGGACCGATTCACCCCGCCGAGAATCTCGCCGCCGACCCTTTCCAGTTCATCGGCGATCTCAAACGTTAAAGGAAATACGAACGCGGTGTCGATACTCTGAAATGGAATGTTCTGCCACTGATTGTTGTAGAACGCAACAAGCTGCGCTTGAGCGGCCTTGCTCTTGAAACTCATGATGATGTGTTCGGCCAGGGCGTTCTTTCTGCGGATTTTGAGCACGGCAAAAAGCTGGCTGAAATGGCTCTTGGTGAATTTGGAATCGACGGTGAGCCGGAGCTGAGTGCGCGTCTCTGCGGGAGAAACGACTTTGCGCTTCGGTCGGGCAGTGGCTTTCTTTGTCGCAGGCATTAGGTTTCCTTGTCGATACTTATCTTACAGCATTAGTATATGAGCGTGGAAGACCACACTGCAAACGATTGTTGCAAAAAGAGTTCACGCGAATGACGCGCCGGGGGAGTAGTGGGTTCATTGCATGGAAGTGAGGGAAGATGAATGAACCGCAACAAGTCTAACCGTGGGAGAAGCAGGGAGAAAAGGAGGCCGGCAAGAAATTAGCGGCGACCATCACAGGCTGCGGCAAGGCAGTTACGTGATCACGATTCATTCCAGCCAGGGGCAGACCGCCGACCGTGTGCTGATCCATGTTGATACCGAGCTGGAACCCAAGGACCTGCTCAGCAACCGCATGGCCTACGTTGCCATCTCGCGCGGCGCATACGACGCGCAAATCTTCACCAACGACCGCGAGAAGCTGGGCGCGGCGCTAGGGCATGATGTTTCGCACAGCAGCGCCCATGCGCCGGAGATGAAGCCAGAACAGAAGCAGGAGCAGTCAGTCACGCCGCAGCGGGAATTAGCACCGCAGCAGGAACAGAGCTTGGATATTGGCTTGGGCCTCTAGTCGAAAGGCTGGGGCTTAGAACTCTGGCTTTAGCGTGCGATTTTTCCCGTTTCGTGAGCAGACCCCAAAGTTGCCGCAACCTGGGAAGGATGCGGCATCCTGGATTCGGTGTGGCCTACTGCACATTGAGGGTGACCGTGCCCGTCGCCGTGGTCGAACCTGAAATGCCAGTTACGGTCACGGTGTAGGCTCCCGCCGTAGTACCCGGATTGCTGGTGCCTCCTCCGCCGCCACCGCCGCCCCCTCCGCCACCACATGCGAGCACACCGCCGCTAAGGACCACGAGCAACGCCAGCATTCCGAGCATTGTTCGCCAGCTACGCCGCCGCGCCGGGATGCCGAAGAGCAGGAGGCAGGCCAGAGTCGCGCCACCGGCCGCATACCAGGGAACTCCGGGGCGCTTGGGATAGACCAGGGCGCTGCTGGTAGCCGCCGTGGTGTACACGGTCAGCGTGGTCGTTTGCGCCGCCGCGCCGCTGATCGTAACTGAAGCCGGGATGCTGCACGTCGCCGGGTCGCTGGCGGCCGCGGGGGTAATGGCGCAACTGAGGCTGACCGTGCCGGTATATCCACCCGACGGCGTCACGGTGATGGTTGAGGTGTTTCCGGTAGTCGCGCCGGGTGCGACAGAGACGGATGTCCCGCCGATGGTGAACGCTGGCGCGGGCAGATTGATGGTGTAAGCGGCGGTGGCCACGGCGCTGGTGGAATAGCCCGTTGCTGTCGCTATCGCCTCAATCGTCTCTGACGACGAGACGGTGATCGGAGCGCTGTAGACCGTCGAACTCGTGGTCGGCGTGGTCCCGTTGCTCGTGTAGTAGATGGTCGCTCCAGCCGTCGTATCGCTGATCGTCACCATCTGCACTGAGGTATAGGTTCCGGCAGCCACGCTGAAGGTTGGCGTGGCCGCTGGCGGAAGATTGATGATGTAGGCGGCGGTTGCCACGGCGCTTTGAGAATAATTCGTGGCTGTCGCAATCGCCTCCAGCATTTCTGACGATGAGACGATGATCGCACCTGTGTATTGGGTTGACGACGTGGTCGGCGTGGTGCCGTTGGTGGTGTAGTAGATGGTTGCGCCTGATGTTGAGTCGGATATCGTCACCGTCTGTATCGAGGTATAGGTTCCTGCGGCCACACTGAAGGCGGGGGTCGCCGCTTGTGGCAGATTGATAGTGTAAGCGGCGGTTGCTATGGCGCTGGTATAGCCCGTGAACGTCGCAATCGCCTCCAGCGTTTCTGTCGAAGAGACGGTGATCGGACCGCCGTATACAGTCGAACTCGTGGTCACCGGGATGCCGTTGGTGGTGTAGTAGATGGTTGCGCTTGGCGTCGTATCGCTGATGGTTACCGTCTGCGCCGCGGTGTAGGTCCCGGCCGGCACACTGAAGGTTGGCGTGGCGGCTACCGGTAGCGAGGATGTAGATGGCTGATACTCCCAAAGGTCGTTGAGATAGCCGCCATTTCCGTCACCCCCCAAGAGCCAGAAATTGCCGCTGCTCTCGGTCCAGCCCGCAGCGGCATAGCGGGCTCCGGGAATGTTTCCGGCAGCAGGCGTTCCCAACGTGCCGTACACTCCGGCCTGGCCGACCGTGTTGTTTCCGCCCATCCATGCCCATTGGCCCGGAGTCGTTGCCGGAGTCGTGGAAGGATAGAACTCCCACAGGTCGTTGAGCTGGGCCCAGGTGCCATTGGCATCGTTGCCCAAGCCCCCAAAGAGCCAGAGATTGCCTCTGCTATCGGTCCAGGTCGAAGCGTCACTGCGGCCTCCGGGGAAGTTTCTGGCAGCAGGCGCTCCCAACGTGCCGTACACGCCGGAGTAGACGACCGTGCTGCGTCCGCCCATCCACGCCCATTCGTTCGTGGAAGGATTGAACTCCCAAAGGTCGTTGAGATAGCCAAAAGTGCCGCTGGCATCATAGCCAACGCCCCCGAAGAGCCAGGGATGGCCGCTGCTGTCTGTCCAGCTCGAAGCGGAATAGCGGCCTCCGGGGACGTTTCCGGCAGTAGGCGTTCCCAACGTACCGTAAACTCCGGACTGGCCACAACTGCCTTCAGAAGCGCAGCTGGGAATCGTGCTGCTTCCACCCATCCATGCCCATTCGTTCGTAGAAGGATTGAACTCCCAAAGGTCGTTGAGCCAGCCAGAGTCCCCGTTGGCATCGAAGCCAACGCCCCCAAAGAGCCAGAGATTGCCGCTGCTGTCGGTCCAGCTCGCAGGTCCGCCGCGGCCTCCGGGGATGTTGGTGGCAGCAGGCGTTCCCAACGTGCCGTACACTCCGGACTGGCCGCCATTGTTACCGCTCGTCTTCGGCACCGTGCTGCTTCCACCCATCCACGTCCATTCTCCGTAGGTGCCGAGCGATCGATTGAACTCCCAAAGATCGTTGAGAAGGCCGCCATTTCCGTCGGCATCAGAGCCATAGCCCCCGAAGAGCCAGAGATTGCCGCTGCTGTCGGTCGAACTCGCAGCGCCAGAACGGTTTCCGGGAACGTTTCCGGCAGCAGGCGTTCCCAACGTGCCGTACACTCCGGACTGGCCAACTGTGCTGCTTCCGCCCATCCATGCCCATTGGCCCGGAGTCGTTGCCGGAGTTGTGGAAGGATAGAACTCCCACAGGTCGTTGAGAGAGCCGTTATTGCCGTTGACATCGTAGCCCCCCCCAAAAAAGAGCCAGAGATTGCCTCTGCTATCGGTCCAGGTCGAAGCGTAACTGCGGCCTCCGGGGATGTTGGTGGCAGCAGGCGTTCCCAACGTGCCGTACACTCCGGGCTGGCCATATCCACGATCTGACCTGATGTCCATCGTGCTGCTTCCGCCCATCCAGGTCCATTCGAGTGCTCGGTACTGTCTTAATTTTGCGTTGGCGGGATTTGAGGGGAAGTGGCGGGATTGGGAGGGCGGCTTTGAGAAAAATTGAAGATTTTCCCCGCAAGGTAGTGTGTTGGCCTAAGGGTTGTGGTAGTTATATCTTTGAGGTGTGTCTATGGCGATCCGGCTCACAGTGGAAGCGAGCGACCCTGAGGTAGAGGGATTATTGGAGTATTTACAGACACAAAAACATCCGACTATATGCAGTCGGATTAGCGTTCTAGAACGCGCGATGAAGTGGCTTCAAGCCAGCGACCCGGCTTCTTTTTGGTGTGATGCTAGGCTTCCGAGTTCGGGTCATCTAGAAGTTGGGCGGTCTCTCGATTCACATTCCGCACCGATTGCAGACAAGCCATCTCAACAGCCCGCATAGACGCTGGTTTCCCCAAAAGTTCACAGAGCGTCATTAAAACGACCACTTCCCTATCGGTTAATTTCACATCAATCGCCATAATGCCTCCAATTTGTTAGGGTTCACCTAGTCTACGCATGGACTGGCGCGAAGAGCAAGAGCGATTTTGTAAACAGCAATCGCTTGCTTTTTCCTGTCGATTCTCCTATCCTAAATTCATGGCAACGCAACGCACGGAACTCCGCACACTCAAGAGCCTGCTTTCGGAAACCGATCTAATCCTGTCCACGACAGAATTACCGGAGAACCGAACGGCCCGGAGTCGGGAGCTGCTACGCGCCGCTCTGGCGCTAACGGATGACCTGCTGGGCCAGGCCAAACTTCCGGCGGCGGCCGTCCTGGGGCATAAGGGCGGATCGCAGACGGCCAAGCGCGGCAGTGAATACTTCCGTCAGCTTGCCGCCAAACGAAAGACCCTCGGCGGCGGCAGACCGAAAAAGCAAGCCGAGTAGAACCCAAACCGGATAGAATGATCGCTCTGAAAGATTGCAAGCGATGAGCGATTCTTACCGGCCCCCACTAGACCACCACGTCTACGACTTAATCGAGCTGTCGCTTCACAGTGCCGATCAGCGGCACTGGGATCAACTCGAAGCGATGCAGGTTGCCCCGGTGATTGGCTTGCCGAAGTCTCTCCCGTCGCCTAAACTCCGCGGTCTGCTTCTGAATCGCCTTGAGGTCTACGCTGGCGAATTGTTCAAACTGGAAGCGGACAACTATACCGAATACAGGAACCGTGAGGAATATCCTTCCTGGTTGTCGAAGCTGGGAGATCGCGTAATCGAAAGAGTGTTCAATAGAATAGCGATACTCGAACGAGCGAACGAACCGGCAACGCTGGCGCATCATGGGCTGACTGACGATGAGATTCGCGCTGGCCTGAGTGGAATGCTTCGGGAAGTTGCAAACACCTACGTCTGGAAGGATGCAGACCCGCAGGTGCGCGCCGGAGCGCCGTCAATCCAGCCAGCAACAATTGTAGAAGCACCAGCCCCCGACGCCGAGAGCCCGCCGAAGCCGACCCAACGCGAAGAGTTGCGAGACTCGTACCGGGCCAACTTCCCCGATGCTGGGATTATGGATATTTGCTGGGCGGCGAAGCAGCATTATCGGGAGTGGACGCGATGGTTGAAAAACGAGGTCAAGGACGGATCAAAGCCGGATCGATCCTTTCGCCATGTTCTCTTGAGCGAGAAGGATGCGAAAACCTTGAGGAGAGAAATTCGACCGAAGAACTGGAAGTGAAAATCTCCCTACTATTTTGTACTATTTCACCCGTTTTCCCCTACTTTTCCCCTACTTTTCCCCTACTATATTTCCAAATTTCCCTGCTAGACTTCCCCTCATACTATCGCTCTAATATTCAATTAGTTAGGAGCGATGATTGTGAGCAGAAACCGAGGACCACCACAGAGAAAGCCCCGGCAGGGGCATTCAGCGAAGATTTTTGTTGACAAACTGCGAGCGCTTGCTGTATTCTCAACGCATGATGAACAACACTCAAGACGCTCTCACGATGATTTGCGAGGCTTGCAATCTCAATTGCCAGCGGTTCGGAACTCATCGGAACGGCCTTCGCCGGTTCCGGTGCCCGAGCTGCAAGAAGACGTACACCGAGGCGCACGCGCGGGTTCTAGACTCCATGTACATCAGCCAAGACAAAGCCGTTCTTGCCCTGCAATTGCTGCTCGAAGGCAACTCGATTCGCAGCACGGAGCGGATTACCGGCACAGACCGGAACACGCTCATGCGTCTGCTGGTGCTGGCCGGGGAGCGTTGCGAAACCCTGATGGTGTCGAAGATCCAAAACCTCACCGTGCATGACGTAGAAGTAGATGAGATTTGGGGTTTTGTCCAAAAGAAAGAGGGCCACAAGTCCGCGGCTGACGGCGAAGAAGTAGGCGATGCTTATTGTTTTGTCGGCATAGAGCGCAGCACGAAGCTGGTACTCGCCTACCACCTGGGCAAGCGCACCGCTAAGGCGACGGACGATTTTATTGGCAAGCTGGCCTACGCTACGGCCTGGAGCCGCTATCAACTGACCAGCGACGGATTCAAGCCGTACATTGGGGCCGTCAAGATGATTCTCAGGGACCGTGTGGACTTCGCCCAGCTCATCAAGGTCTACGGCACACCTCGCGACGGCGAGCAACGATACAGCCCGGCTGAAGTTGTGGATTCAGTCCCAGTCGAGATCATGGGAAGGCCGGTCCGCGACCGGATATGCACCAGCTACGTTGAGCGCCAAAACCTCAGCATCAGGATGGGAATGCGCCGCATGACCCGTCTGACCAATGGATTCTCGAAGAAGTGGGAGAACCTGCAAGCTGCCTATTCGCTTTGGTTCGCCTACTACAACTTCTGCCGGGTTCACTCGACACTGCGCGTCACGCCGGCCATGGAATCCGGGATTACAGATCACATCTGGACTATCGGGGAACTGATCGCACGGCACGCTTAGCGCCAGTCTATGCATAGACTGAGCCTAACGCCAGCGGTGAAAAACGAACGTCATAGCCGCAAGGTAGAGCAGGACACATACGGCTATGATGCCGAGAAGGACTGCGGCGCCGAAGTAGTCCTTAACGTGCGACTTTGCCAACTGTAGGCGCGTTGGCTCCCAATCGGGTTTTGGATCAAGTTCACTCACTAGCAGCCCCCCCCCGATTACCAGTCTACGCGCGGATTGAGCCGTTCTGAGGTAGAATTGAGCCTAAATAGAAAACCCCGCTGCCAGGCGGGGCTCTCGATCCTTGCATTGCGCTAATCCAAGGATAAGGTAGGATTGTGCGCAATGCAACACATAATCAAGGCTCCCACCGCTCAACCGTTATTCGAGACTCGTCAATCTCAAGCCAATGTCGGTTCCTACATTCTAGCCAGAGTCCGGGTGCAAGTAAGAGCCGCGCTATGGCTTGCGGCGTTTCGTCTGCTGAATACTTGGTGTATATGGTCCGGCGCTGCCCGCAGTTGTCTTTGGCACATTCGACTTCAATCTCCCAAAGAGCTGCCAAATGTAACCCTAGGGGCAGCTCCGGTACTGTGTCCAGATGGATCGCTCCGAGACCAACCAAGCACATCTGCCCGTGCTGCCAGCATAGGTAATCTATTGGCCATTTATCCGTGGCTTGATATTGTCCACCTTCGTATCTTCCTAATGGGCTTTGATGCGGGAGAACAAATTCATGGTCGGACTGATGGCAGCGGAACTGGCACACAAAGCGCACCTCCATCTTAAACACTCCTCACCCTCCGCTCCGCAATCATACCCGCTCACACATCACGCGGTACACTCTCACTCTATCTGATTGCAACCGTCTAGCGAAAGAAAGACTTAAACCATTGAGAAATGTGCAGGATAAAGACGAATCATGCGAGATAATCCAAGACAATCTCTACCGAATATCCCACGATTCCAACGATAATTATAGACCGCTGGCCGGTATCTATTAAGTAGAGATTTTGTTCAGCCAATGTCAACGCAGATTTAAGACAGCACCCGAGTGCTCCACCCACTGCTAACGGCGTGATAAAATATCCGGCGGTTACCACGGCGCTGGTGAGACAGCCACTACAGCCACCGATCGTCGCAATTGCTTCCAGCGTTTCTGTCGACGAGATAGTAATCGGAGCGCTATACACGCTGGATGCGGTGGTCGGCATGGTTCCGTTGGTGGTGTAGTAGATGATTGCGTTTGGCGCCGTATCGGAGATGGTCACCATCTGCGCCGAGGTGTAGGTTCCGGCTACTGGGGAGAAGGTTGGCGTGGTGGCGGCCGTCGAGGCACTCGCCACCTGACTAATCGATAACGACGTTACGGCGATGAGTCCCGCCACGAGCAGAACCCGAAGACTCAGAACTTGCAAACTTGCGAACATGACCGAACACCTCAGAAGCTACCTATTCCGTAATTGATGGACCCGAAAACTGCTGCCACCGGTGGCCATCTTTGGCGTCAGTAACCAAATGCAATGCAACACCATTTTCAGGGTAAGCGTCCACAGAATGTTCATCCAAAATAGCTTTCCAAGGTTCGCGCAAAATAACTGGCAGTCTCTTCTTCCCTTTCTTCTCATTCTTAACCCAAGGATGCACAAACAACATGGCAATACCCGTGAATGAACGCCCCTCATTTTGCAATTCCGCCTGATAGCGCTGTAGCTTTTGGACATCCCTGAGATAATCAGAATCCCCATATCCCGGCGTCCAGAGTTTGATTTCAATTCCAACGCGGCAAGGCTGACCCCAAATAGCTTTTTCGGAGTCTGGCTTCTCGGATAATACTGCTATATCGAATTTCCCTTGGGATATGTAATATTCCGTCGTTACAGGGCGAAACTAAAGGGATCGGTGCATCCGAATCGGCGATTCGCGGGTTCGGCAGTGTATGGATACCGTACCTCGTTTGTTGCATTCCGAAGCTCTACGAAGAGCACCGCCTGAATGTCTCTTTCCGACAGAAAATCCAACGGATAGTCTTGGAACTGTTTCACGGTGTTGAAGATTGCACTTTTCAACTGATCGATCATTCATGACTCCCATCTGTTACGTTGATGGTCCTAACCACGCGCCAGGATCGTGACCCTGTAGTCAGAGTGGAGACTCTCATCCTCAAAGGCGCTGACAAGGATCTTCGCTCTATCTCTGGCGATATTTCTCATTGTAGCGGAGGGCAGCAGACTCGCCTTGCATAAATCTGGAATCACCGTTTAGGTGCTGCACATGGCGCGGGAGATGTCTGGACCGCTATTGCCGTTCATCTACGCGGGCTTTGGGGCACAATGGGTAAGTCTTGACCCACGACCGCCGCGCCGTGTTTTCAAGGACTTGCATGGGTCAAATGTCAAGGCCATAATTAAACTATGAAATACGGCTATGCCCGCGTATCGACTGACGACCAGAGTACAGCCTTGCAGTTCGCCGCCTTGAAGCGGGCCAGATGCAAGACCCTTTTCAAGGATGAGGGCTTGTCAGGAGCGACGACGAAGCGCCCGGCCTATGCTGAGGGCGATGGTTTGGCCACTACAAAGGCTATCGCCTCTGCCTCTATCTTGCGCACGGTTTTCTCCGCCGCTGCGCGACGGTTGGCTTTTTTGCAACATCGTGCGAGAGGTCATGAACGAGCATCAAGAACCGTTGCAGCGCGGATTGACCGGGCAAGAGTGCAACCTGCCGCCATAGCTGACGCCAAGGAACCCTATTCATTCTTCACCTACAAAATCACCTGTTAAATGTTCGTCTTCGGCGTATTTCCGCGTGGTTTGGCAGTCTCAAGCTTCCTGTAAGATGTTGAAAATACAATGTATAGAAGCCTTGACACGGAAGAAGCCGACGTCAACGGACCCCGATAGACAAATCCGGATGCAACCTACTGAAAGGGGGTAGATATGGGGGTATATACAAGGCGAAAAATTCTACCGCCATGAATATTAACTAGATACGAGTCGATACGAATCCCTCCGCGGCAATCGACATTACGGTTTCTTCTGATGTTTCGGCTGATTCGGCCAGCTTAGTCAGCCGCTGAGAACGCTGGAGAGGAAGGATACAAAGCAAAAGAAGGCTAAACTGACTGTGGCCATAATGACGCGATGTAAGACGGCAATTGATTCCGGCAAGCCTGCACAACGCACCTCTTGCAAACTGTATATTTCTGGCCTTCACGAGAAGCGTGTCCTCTTGAAAACCAAAAAAACCGGAGTTACACCCCCACCGGAAACGGCTTGGGGCTGGATTCGTCGGTGTTGGCGCCCGCGCCGCTGCGCCAGCGCTCGAAGCGCCCTTGCAGCAGGCTCATCAGCCCGGTGTACCAGTAGCCGATCACAAACAGAATCAGGAACGGCGCGGTGAAGTAGTTCTGGTTGGAGAAGGTGTAAAGAATCGCCGCGAAGAAATAGCAGCCGATCAGCAGCTCGATCCACGGAGTCAGCTTCAGCCGCTTGCGATACTTGGAGGCTTGCGACTTTTCGCCCTTCTTGGCCACGCGATACTTGGGTGTGCGCACGAAGGCGCTCTTGATGCCGAACAAAGCCTCCATCACCGCCTTGGTGTTGGTCACCGTAAGTCCGATGCCCAGCGCCATCAGAAACGGCAGATAGAGAATGGTCTTCCACCAGGTTTTGGGGAATAACTCGCGCTCGGCCATCAAGTAAAAGACCGCAATGGACGCCGTCGAGGCGGTAAACAGCGGCACGTCGATCAGCAGCATCTGGAACCAGCCCTGGTAAAAGCGGCAGACCATCGCCGGCAGCAGCAGCACCGACATGACAATCATCAGCGGATAACTCAAGTTAGCCGTCAGGTGATAGACGGCCTCGACCTTGATCCTGCGCGGCACGTTCGATTTGAACATCATCGGCAGCACCTTGATGCTGGTCTGAATCAGTCCCTTGGCCCAGCGCGCTTGTTGAGTTTTAAAGGCGGTCATCTCGATGGGCAGCTCCGAGGGGCACTCGACTTCGGGCAGGTACTTGAACTTCCAGCCGGCCAACTGCGAGCGATAACTCAGGTCGGTGTCTTCCGTGAGAGTGTCGTGCTGCCAGCCGCCGCCGTCGCTGATGGCTTTGATGCGCCACATTCCGGCCGTGCCGTTGAAGTTGAAGTAGTCGCCGCTGCGCACCCGCGCGCCATGCTCGATGATGAAGTGGCCGTCCAGCAGGATGGCCTCAATCTGGGTCAGCATGCTGTAGTTGCGGTTCATGTGGCTCCAGCGCGTCTGCACCATGCCGATCTCCGGCTCGGCGAAGTGGTGGATCACCTTCATCAGCCAATCCGGCGGCGGCACAAAGTCGGCGTCGAAGATGGCCACGTACTCGCCCTTGGCCACCTTGAGCCCGGCGTCCAGCGCCCCCGCCTTGTAGCCGTGGCGATTGGTGCGGTGAATGTACTGGATAGGATGGCCCAGCGCCGCATAGCGCGCCACGATGCCGGCCGCCACTTCCTGGGTCTCGTCGGTCGAGTCGTCCAGCACCTGGATCTCCAGCCTATCCTGCGGATACTCCATCGCGCAGACCGCCTCGATCAGACGGTCAATGACGAACTGCTCGTTGAAGATGGGCAGTTGGATGGTCACGCGGGGCAGTTCCTCGAAGCGCCGCGGCGGGTTGGGATCATAGTTCTTCTTGTACTTGAAATACAGGTAGCACATTGTGTAGCGGTGCACGCCGTAGAAGGCCAGCACGATCATCACCAGAAAGTAAGGCAGCAGCACCGCCGCGTCAAACCAGTTCCAGTGATAAAGCCCGGTGAAGGTCCGGTCGGCATTCAGCATCGCCTTGATTTGGTGGCGCAGGCCGTTCTGGGACGCAAAAACCAGCAGCGCGCCGAGGCGCAGCGCCAGTCCGCTCAGCAGACTGGCGGAGGAATTTATTAAGCTCTCAAGCGCGAAAAACAGGGCAAGCCTCCACGATACCAACATCGGCAATTGTAGCCGATGCGGGGTGCGGCTGGGGCTTGACTGCGCAAACATACCAGCATTTGCCGATGGATGATACTGGGGCCTAACCCGGCGGGTGGAGCTGCCAGCCGGGGTAGTGTGAACAGGATCTAAGTCCTCCCCCAGCAACTGGCTTAAAATTTATCTCAGGCCCTCAGCCCGCGGCTTTATGGCAGCCGCGAGGCCGGCGGGGTCAAACAGGCTTACGCAATACTGGGGACTACCTTGATGTGAAACAGCCAACTGGCCAGGAACACATACGCATGAATCGCGAAGGCCCTGACGCGGTGAGTGAAGGTTGGGGCCCGTTGTGCGGAACGGCGGACGATCCGTCATTTCAATCCCTACAGGCTCCCTATTTACTCATAGGCGACCGCACACGAGCAGACTAGCCTTGGCCGATCATCTTCGTCTGCTCAAAAATGCACTTGATTGGCCGCAAATTAGTTTTTGCTTACTCAAGCTTCCAGTGCCTCTTGGACGGCAACTTGAATAGCTTGAACATTCTGCTCCACAGTACAGATGGCTGTGTCGAGTACAAGATGAGTGCGATCCCATGAAGCGTATTCGCGGGAGAGCACTTCATTCCAGGCTGGCAGCTTCAATCCAGGCAGATCGGCAGCGCGCGATTCCACCCGGCGGCGATGTTCGGCGACGTTGGAGCATTGGATCTCGACTTCAATTGCGCTGACCTCGGCGCGCGTGGCGACATCGAGCCACGCATCGCGCGTGAGGTGAATCGGGTTAACCGAATCCGCGATGACGATCCGGCCAAGGCGAAGGTTGTCCTCAGCGAGCGCGTAGGCGACGCGGTAACCCGCATCGTTGACAGGGCCCTCGACAACGCCCGACTCGCGGAGGGCCTGTTCGATGGAATCGATGCGCAGATGCACAGCGGCGAGGCGGCGGGCAAGTTCGCGCGCAATGGCCGTCTTGCCAGCCCCCGGCAATCCGCTCAGAATCACGAGCGCCGCTGCCATTCCGCCTCCTTGATCCGAGTTACCAGCTATAACTCCGTCGATTGGCTGGCGATCAGCGCCTTGGCTTTAGCGATGAACTCCGTGAGCGGCATGGATCCCTGGTCGCCTTTGGCGCGGGTGCGGACGCTGACTGCGCCGGCCGTTTCTTCCTTGTCGCCGAAGACGAGGATGTAGGGCGTCTTCTGGTTGGCGAAGTCGCGGATTTTGCCGTTCATCTTCTCGTTGCGGCTGTCGGTCTCGACGCGCAAGCCTGCGGCCTTCAACTCGGCTTCGACCTTTTTCGCGTATGCGTGGTGGCGCTCGCTGATGGGCACCAGGCCCACCTGCACCGGCGCCAGCCATAGTGGAAAGGCTCCGGCGTAGTGCTCGATGAGCACGCCGAAGAAGCGCTCGACCGAGCCGAAGAGGGCGCGATGAACCATGACCGGCTGATGCTTCTCGCCGTCTTCGCCCACGTATTCCAGCTCGAAGCGCGCGGGAAGCGTGAAATCAAACTGCACGGTGGAGAGCTGCCAAAGGCGGCCGAGCACGTCTACCAGCTTGATGTCGATCTTGGGACCGTAGAAAGCGGCCTCGCCGGGGATCGTTTTGTATTCGATTCCTTTCCGTTCGAGAGCCGTCCGCAAGGAGTCCTCTGCAAGCGCCCAACCCTCGTCGGAACCGGCATATTTTGCGCGATCGTTCGGGTCCCAGGTCGATAGCTCGACCTTGAACTCATTGAAGCCGAAGGTCTTCAGCACGGCTTCGGCAAAGTCGATGCAGGCAACGACCTCGTCTTCGATCTGGCCGGTGGTGCAGAAGATGTGGGCGTCGTCCTGGGTAAAGCCGCGCACACGCAGCAAGCCATGCATGGTGCCGGAGCGCTCATAGCGGTAGACGTTGCCTAACTCCGCATAACGCTGCGGCAGGTCGCGATAACTCCTGGGCGAGCTCTTGTAGATGAGGATGTGGCCGGGACAGTTCATTGGCTTCAGGCGATACTCGGCGTCGTCCAGTTCCATGGGCGAGTACATATTTCCCGCATAATGCCCCTCGTGACCGCTCACCCTCCACAGTTCGCGGCGCATCACATGCGGAGTAAAGACCAGCAGGTAGCCGCGGCGCAGGCACTCGTCGCGCATCCAGTCTTCCATCACTTTGCGGACGATGGCGCCCTTGGGATGCCAGAAGACGAGACCCGGCCCGGCCAGCTCCTGAATGCTGAACAGGTCCAGTTGCTTGCCCAGCAGGCGATGGTCGCGCTTGGCGGCTTCTTCCAGACGGGCAAAGTGGGCATCCATTTCCTTCTGCGAGAAAAATGCCGTCCCGTAAATGCGCTGCAACTGCGGATTCTTTTCGTCTCCCAGCCAGTAAGCGCCGGCCAGCGCGGTCACCTTGACGGCCTTGACCCGCCCGGTCGAGGGCACATGCGGCCCACGGCAAAAGTCAACAAAGCTGCCGTTGCGATAAAAGCTGACCTCGTCGCCGGGAACGGTGAATTTGGTCACGAAATGGGTCTTCATGAAGTCGCCGTCGCGCTCAAACTCCGCCAGTGCCTGCTCTCGGGGAGCGAATTCGTGAACAAAGGGCTCATTGCGCGCAATGACCTGCGCGATCCGGGCCTCGATCAGCGCCAGGTCTTCGGGCGTGAAGGGTTTTTCGCGATAAAAATCATAAAAGAAACCGGAATCGGTCGCCGGACCATGGCCCAGCTTGGTGTCGGGAAAGAGCTCCAGCACGGCCGTGGCCAGGACGTGGGCGGCGGAGTGGCGCAGCACCTTGAGCGCCTCCGGATCGTTCTCCTTGACCAGCTCCAGGCGCGTCGAGGCGGTGAGTGGCGTGGCCAGATCGACGATGCGCTCGACGGCGGCGTCCTCGGCGGCATACATCGCGGCCTCGCCGTCGTCGGCGGTGCTTGATTTGGCTGCGCCGGTGACCGGCGTCAGCCGCGCCGCCACGCAAACCGCGGCCAGCCGCGGCGAAATCGAGTTGGCAATCTCAAGGGGCGTTGTGCCGGCGGGCACCTCGCGAATGGCCCCGTCGGGCAAGTGTATGGCGATTGTCTGTGTGCTCATGGTCGTGATTGTCCTGTCTTCTCATGGGCTTGAAAGTGCCCCGCAACACTACAGGATAGTTGCCGCGGGCGCTTCAAGTCGAGGAGGGCGGGATGCGCGAAGGCGGAAATGGAAGATAAGCGGGAATTTAGCCGAGACTTTGCTCAAGACGCGGAATCAAATTCTCGGAAAGAAGGCCGGGCCAAAATGCGCTGGATTTCATTGATTTGCTGGCTGGGAATTTGCTTTGCGGTGGCCGGCGTGAGCGGGCGCTGGACAGCGAGCGAGATTCCGGGATGGTACCGCACACTGGCCAGGCCGTCGATTGCTCCGCCCAACTGGATATTCGGGCCGGTCTGGACGCTGCTCTATGCGCTGATGGCCGTGGCCGCGTGGCAGGTCTGGCAGTCAGCGCCATCTCCCATGCGCACCTGGGGGCTGGCGCTATTTCTGGTGCAACTGGCGCTGAACTATGCCTGGTCGCTGATCTTCTTCCGCTACCACGCCATCGGAGCCGCACTGGCGGAAGTTATAGTGTTGTGGGTTGCCATCGGAGCTACGACGCTGGTCTTCGGTCGCGTGACGCCGTATGCGGCCTGGATGATGGCTCCCTATTGGGCCTGGGTCAGCTTTGCCGCCGTACTGAATGCGGCCTTCTGGCGGCTGAATTCGTGAGTCAGGTATGGCTGCGTCCGCAAATTATCGCCGTGTATAGATCTGGAACGGAGCCCAATAATATGGCGCGCGAAATCTGCCTGGTGAATGCAGCAGGTTGAGTTTGGCGCGGCGCAGCGCCGAGGCCGGGTTCTGGCCGTCTGCAATGCCCTGATAGAGCGCGTCCATCAGCTGCGGCGTTGAATCGTCGCTGACCTCCCAGAGCGCGCCGATGACGTTGTGCGCGCCGGCGCGAAGAAAGGCCCATGAGAGCCCCACCAATCCTTCTCCCGCATAGGAGCGCGTGCCGCTGCCATAGCAGGCAGAGATGGTCACCAGCCGGGCATCGATGGGATGCTGCATGATCTCGCGGGCGTAGAGCTTGTAGGACTCCTCGCCTGTTCTGCCGCCGGTGAGCGTGGAACCGGAAAGGATAATGGCCGAATCCAGCGGGTCCGCGCGGCTGGCAATCGCATGAGAAACAAAATGAATATAGGCGTACTGCCCCGGATTGCTGGTGAGATAGGCTGCCGGCGTAGCTTGCTGGCCCGCGAATACGGCCTCGCGGCGCTCCGCAAAGTGCCTCGCGATCTGGGTCATTTCAAGCCCGAAGAGAGGCAGGCTGGGATACTCCGGGCTGGCCGTCACCGGGTTGCCCAGCAGCAGCAGCTTGCGAGTCCCGCCCGCTGCGGGCCGGGCCGCGGCCAGCAGCTCCAGCGAAGGCGCGGAGAGCAGCGTTTGATCGTCGATCCAGTAATGCGCGCCAGTGCCGGGAGTTGCGCCCGGAGTAACTTGCGGACTAACTCCGGGGCCGGGCGCCAGCAGAGTTTCAAAATTCAATTGATTCAGCGCCCCGTCGGCCAGAATCATCACCGGGAAGTTAGGCCGGATGAGCTTCGCGGCTGGGGCGACTAATAACTGATAGAGCGCCTGCCCATCCTCATTGCCGGTTTGCAGCGGGTCTTCCGCGTCCAGCAGCGCCTTGCGGTAGCGCTCGACGCGCGCCGCAATCTCTTTCTGCGCGGGCAACGGAAACAGCGCGATCTTCGCCGGAGTGATCGCCCACATATAGGAGTGCTGGCTGCCCAGCCAGTAGAAGAGCAGCGTCGCGCCTGAGCTTTGGGCGATCTGGCGTGGGTTCAGAGCTGAGGGGTGGTAAGAGGTTTTGCTTTCGGCTATGCCCAGCCCTTGCGCCAGCGTCCGCGCGCGGCTCTGGTCGGCCGTGGCCAGTGCCTCCTCGCCGCGCCCTTGCTCCACCAGCAGGCGAATGTAGTGGTCGTAGATGCCTGTAGCGTTGGCGGCGAAGGGCAGCCTTGAGTTTTCGTTCCGGAGTTGCGCCCGCGCCGACTCGAAGGCCGCTAGCGTGGTTTTGTAGGTCCGCTCCGCGTCCTGGTTCTTATCCTGCCGCTCGAATAACCTAGCCAACTCAAGACCGGCGTTCAGCCGCGAGGGAGTTGGATTCGCCGGGTTGTCTTGCACCGCGCGCAAGAGTGTCTCTGCCTGCCGGTCCTGGCGCCGCGCGGCAGCCAGCTCTCCCTGCGTCAGCATCACGTACGCATTCAACTGGTTCTCGCCCGGTTGCTGCATGGGAGCTACTTGGTTGAGATAGGCGCTGGCCTCATCCAGCTTTCCCATCTCCACCGAAACCTGGGCCAGCTCTTCCAATACGTTCGTTATCTCTTCTTTGCCATTGATCTGTTTTGCCAGGTCGAGGGCCTGGCGATAAGATCGAGAGGCGCGGGCCAGATCGCCGGAATCCTCGTAAACATTCCCGGCGGTAGTAGTCCATCTAAATTGGTAGCGAGTATCTCCGAGCCTTGCGGCGCTCTTTTCTGCTTCGAGAAACAGTTCCAGCGCCCTTTCACTATCGCCCAACTGGTAATACGCCCATCCAAGATTTCCTGAGGCAATTTGCGCGATGTCTTCCGCGCCGATCACCTCGGCAGTCTTGCGCGCGGTCTTCGACCAGTCTACTGCCTCATCGAAATGATCAGCCTGAAGCGCAACCCACCCGAGACCCAAGGATGCGGTTGCTTCCGAGAAGCGGTCCTGATGGGCACGGGCAAAGAGAAGACTCTCAAGAAAAAACTGCCGCGCAACTTCGAGTTGTCCCTGCCTGCCGACCAAAATGCCACGCACACGAAGTACCTCTCCGCAGGCGGAAAAGTCCGCGCTCTTGCAGATGTTCTCGGCTTGCACAAGTCTTTGATCCGCCACCACCATCTGCTTCTGGTAAGTCAAAGCATAGGCCTCAATCGCAAGTTTGCGGATGGCCTCTTGCGGATGGTTGGAATAGGGGTGGTAGCCAGCGAGGAGGCGCAGAGCGTCGTCGTACATGCCACGCCGTAACATTGCGTCGGCTTCCAGCAATTGAAATTCGGCTGCCCATGCCGGGTTGGAGACCCGGAATTCTTCGAAACCCTTTTCGGCTTCCTGCTGACTATCAGACAATCTGCCGTGCCGGAATAGCATCCAGGCGTGTTCATACCCGGCCTGGGCGCTGCCGGGGCGCGTGTCTTGAAGAGGAATCAGCAGCAACAGCGCGAGTATCCATATATAAGGAAAAGCCAGGGACCGGAAACAGCGCCACGCGCTGCCTAACCATGCCTGAATGCCCGCCGGACCAGATTCAATACTTATCGTCCCGCGGGCATTCAAAAAGGCCGTTCGTTTTATTACCCTGGTCCCCCATTGGTTGGACCAGATCCGACCATCACCTCTCCGTCTACCACGCAGCCCAGCTTGAGATCGATCATCGTCAGCGTGAAGGTGGTCTTCTTGTGAGTCTTCGCACTCGCGATCGGATCCTCGTGCTTCACGGTCAGCTTGGCCAGCGTGATCGTCCCAAAGCCGGGGATAGTGATCACGTTCCCGGCAATGGTTCCAGGGAAGAGTCCAGCCACCCGGTTGACCAGTGAACATTCGACCGCCTCCGTGGAGCCGAGAGTAGAGGAAAGACGATTGTAACGTTCCTGGAGCGCGGCGGGAAGGTTCTTGTTCTGGAGGATGCGGTCGTACTGGCGGGAGACGCGGCTGAGCACGCCGGGATCCAGCGCGTAAGACACGTCGTTGACCGGCGTGGAGCCAAAGATCTCCTGGTCCCACTCCAGCTCGACCGGGACGCCGGCGATGCGCAGATTCTCGAAGCGCGTGCCGAGGAAGGAGATCGACGGCATATAGCCTTTGAGGGGGTGCTGGGTGATGGTCTGGCCGACGACGCGGTCGGCCGTCAGCACCTCCATCACATTCAGCCCTTCGACGACTGTGGTGGTCAGCGTGTTCCAGCCCTCGCCCGGCTTGTTGCTTTTGTTGCCGGCTACATGGGAGTAAGCGGCGCTGAATGAGATGACCGACTCAAGCCGGTAGCCATCCAAGCGCTGGTTGAAGTAGCCGCCCTGCGGATCGAGCTTGGCGTGGGCCTGGGGTTCGATGGTCTGGGCGACCGGAAGCAGCAGTTTGCCCGAGAGGACCGATGCTTCGGCATTGTAGGTGTGCTTTCTTTCTTTCACTCCTGGCATTGGGATACTTACCTTTCTTGATTTGACAGTCGGAGGAATTCTAGGTCGTCGATGCGGACGTGTCAATCGGTTAAATGCAGATCGAAGACATATTGGTCGATCCTGATGCGTTCTCCCTGCGCCGTAACGCCGGTGACCCTTACCGTATACGTGCCGTTGCTGAGCATTGCGCCGGGAATCACCAGGGAGAGCCGCTGGCCGCCGCCGGCCTCGTCGCTGGGAGCGGCTACGGCACCCGTCCAGACAAGTTTTCCTTGCGGGTCATTGAGGTTGAAGGAGTAGGAGGAGTAGGCGCCGATGCTGGGCGGCTGGGGAAGATCGACCGGCAGCGCAACGCCATGCTGGCGGTCGGCGGTGATGGCCAGTTGAGCGCCCCGCGTGGCCCCGCGCAGCGGCGCCCAGGGAAGCAGGCGCGGCTGGTTGGCTGCCGCCCGCAGTCCAGGATAGGTGACCAGATTCTGGTAGCCGATAATCAGCAGCAAGGAGGCGAGGACGGGCGCGGCAAAGGCCGGCTGAAGCCAGGAATGCCACCACCCCCGCTCTACCTTGGACGCGCGGGATCGGAAAGTGACGGGAGCCTGCAATGCGCCGGCCAGCTTGGGCAACTGAACTTTTGCCTCCTCCACAAAGGCGACTCCAGCGCGAAGATCGAGGGCGCACTCCGGACAATCGAAGAGGTGCTCCTCGAAGGCCTCGCGTGCATCGGGCGTCAGCTCATTGAGGAGGTAACGCTCGGCGGCCATCTGTTGTATCGCTTCGCTGTGATCCATCATTTCAGTCCCCATTACGGTCCTATAGTAGATAGTGGCCGCGGCCGGCAAATCGTTTCATATCGTTTAAACATTCTCGCCCAGCGGCATCTTGTTTCCCAGCCGCTTTACATATTCGGTCTTAAATTCCTGCTTGGCGCGATGCAGGAGCACCCGCAGATAGTCGCGCTCCACGCCAAACTCCCGGCAAACCTCGTCGCGGTCGCGCTCGTCCAGGAAGACGGCCTTCAGCAGGGAGCGGTCGCGCGGCGTCAGGTCAAGCAGAATCTCGCGGACTTTGTCCTTGACCTGCAGGGCAACCACGATTTCCAGGGCACTGGCGCTCTTGTCGGGCAGCTCGGGCCGGCCCTCCACATTCAAAGACTTGCCGCCGCTGTTGGAACGGTAATGCTCGCTGAGCACACGGCTGCAAACTGTATTCACAAAGGCGCCCAGGCGCTCCGGCTGGCGCAGGCCGCCCTTGCGCAAGACCGAGAAGACCCGCACAAAGGTCTCCTGCCGCACATCCTCGATGGCGTGAGGGGATTGTAACCGGGAGCGCAGCTTGAGCTGGAGCAGTTCAGAAAAATAGCCGAAGAAATGCTCCTGTGTCGGAAGGTCACCCGCACAGAGATTACTAATGTAACTCGCGTCGAATGTATAAAACTGCAACGCTGACTCCGCCAAGTTGAGTGGACAAAGTATAGCATTGCAGAGGTTTCTTTTGCATGAAATACCTGCTCCCTGGCGAGAGCCGGCTCAGCAACCGCTTCACAGCAAGAGCAGCCACAACAACAAAGGCATGGAGACGTACAACCAGGGCGATCTTTCCGGGCTGTCCCGCTTCGACGGCCAGCCGGGCAATGCCGGAGCCTTCGCGAATTCCGCCAAGTCTGCCGGAGCCAATAAGCTCACCTGGGATATCAGATCTTTTTGCCTCATCGCCTTACACTCCGTTGATGACCTTATTCAAAAAGGATGTGGAAACGGGTTTAACGCGGATGTGCATCTGTTTTCTCTGCGTCACCATTTCCAGCAGGCACGCCACTGCCGAGAGCGCCATCCACTGGATGAGAAATCCCATCCGGCTGCCGCTCATCCAGATCGCCGGAGGCAGCGCGATCATGGAGCTCATGCAGTAGAAGCAATCCATCATGCGGCCCAGCATGCCATAGCCAAGAGTGGCGCGCAGCCGCCAGACCAGATCCCAGGGACCGTTCTCCCCGGTTAGCAGATGAGCAACCCGCCAGACCGCAAGCACGCACAAAGCAAAACTCCAGACATAATTGACATCGATCATTTCGAATGACTCCTTCATTGGTGGCTGCAGACGGAACCCGCTTCGAAAAGCGAGCTCCGTCTGCTTTGGGGGAAGCCAGCCGATCCTGCTCGCTCATCGCTTGCAGGTAAAATCCAGAAGGCGTGCGGTTCAAGCCGGATGGGGCGTCGCGGTGAACGCTGGCGCGCTCATGGAGAACCAGAGAGAGTGCGTCGCCGCGCTGCTCCATGCCGGTACGGCAACCTTTTGGCCGCCAGGAATCAAGATCATGCAATCCAGCCTCTCTCCCCATACCACCGGAGCGTTGGGATTCGTCGTCGAAGGCGGTGAATTCCAACTGAGCACCGCCCTCACCTTGACCGTCTTTGCGTCCTCGCTCCGCGGCTGCGCATGATTGACAAGATGAATCGGCAGGACGGCGCTGGTTTCCTGACCGGTCGCTGGAAGGCGTCCGGAGTCATGCACCGCCGCCGAGGTTGTTCCCACGTACTGGAATCCCGAACCCCAGTCAACCCAAAAGGCAACGAACTCCCTGCTGCCCGCCGTCATGTACCCGCCGCAATAACCGAGGCTCTGCTTCACCGTCAGCACGGCGCTCAACTGGCTTGCATCCGGGTCAAGCTCGATGCGCTTCAACTGTTCGTACTCGGTGTTGCTCTTGGTGTTCAGCCAGGCTTCCGCCACGCTGGAGAAATCGACGTCCGCGATGCCGGCAAACCATTTCGCCGGTTCAAGTGCTATCTCCCGCGAGGGTACGGCCGCGGTCAGAAAAGAAGCCAGGTAGCGATGTTGCGGCACCGTGGTGCCGTCGTAGAGTTCATGCAGCTCGGCGGAAGCCAGTTGCTTCGGCTTGAATGTGCTGTCGGCGAGCCTTTCGAAGTAGTTGTAGCTGGCCGCCCGGAAGGCGTGATGGTCGCTGCCTGCCAGCTCTGGATTCCGCTTGGCACCGGAGGTCGAGCGAGAGGCTGCGGAATGGCTCGAAACCACGCACGTTTTGTCTGGGGAAGCCATTCATCTGCCTCTTGGTTTGTAAAACCTGCTCGCGTCTTGCGTTCGTCAGGCCGGAACCCTGAATTGCCGCACAAGGTATAGTGCCTGGCCTCCCGGAATCGTTTCAACGTTTTGTGGAAAAATTTTGATAGGCGGGGCGGGTGGTCCTGGTTTGACAATCCATAAATCTGGGTGCCCCATCCTTCGCGTATTTTGCGAAGGGTGGGATATCAGGAACCTTAACCGCCGGCCGCCGGGGGGCGCAGGTCCGGTGGATAAAAAGTCACGGTGGGCAACCTCGGACCTCAATCGAATGCCACGTAGGGATGGCTTTCACATCTTCCGGCCTGCGAGATCCATATCCAGATTGGCCCATCGCGGAACAATCCGCCGTCCTCTGAGGGCTCTCAGTGGCGTTTCTTGCTAAAATTGGATAAAGTTCATCCCGATAACGGCCGGGCGAGATAGCCATTCCAGGCCCGTCGCGTTAGATTTCTTTTTTTCAGTACGTCGCTTTGCAGCCAGGGAGCGCCGTGGAGGCACGACAACGATGCAGCCAACATCCTCCAAGCCATTTTCTTACGAAACCTTTCCCATCTCCGGCGTGGTGGCATACTTCTCGATGGAGATCGCCATCAACCCCGCAATGCCCACATACTCCGGCGGGCTGGGGGTTCTTGCCGGGGATACGCTGCGCTCCATGGCAGACCTGGGCGTTCCCCTCGTGGCCTTCTCGCTGATTCATCGCAAGGGATACTTCCAGCAGCATCTGGACGCATCCGGCGTACAGAGCGAGGACATACAGCCGTGGAACCCATCCGACTTCTGCGTCGAAGAGAAGGCGCGGGTTACGGTTTCCGTGGAAGGCAGAACGGTGACGGTGCGCTGTTGGCGCTATGACCTGGTGGGCCGCTACGGGCACGTGGTGCCGATCTACCTGCTGGATACCGACCTGGAGGGCAACTCGGGCTGGGATCGCGGCCTCACCGATCACCTCTATGGCGGCGACACCAACTACCGCTTGCAGCAGGAGATTGTGCTGGGCATGGGCGGAGTACGCATGGTCCATGCGCTCGGCTACCGGGTCAACGTCTACCACATGAACGAGGGTCACGCGGCGCTGCTCACGCTGGGCCTGCTGGAGCGCCAGTTGGGCGGCGGACCACTGGGCGCGGCCACGGAGACCGACATCGAGCAGGTGCGCAAGAAATGCGTCTTCACCACGCACACCCCGGTTCCGGCCGGCCATGACCGCTTCTACACCGAGCTGGCCATACGCATCCTGGGCAGCGACCGCACGTCCCGCCTGGAAACGCTGGGCTGTTTTCGCGATGGAATGCTGAACATGACGCTGCTGGCGCTGCGCTTCTCGCGCTATGCCAACGGTGTGGCCATGCAGCACGCAAAAATCTCCCGCGAGATGTTCCCGGAGTTTCCCATTGATTCGATCACCAACGGCGTGCATGCGCCCACCTGGGTCTCCGATACCTTCCAGCAGATGCTGGATGCGCACATCTCCTCGTGGCGGCGCGACACTCTTTATCTGCGCAGCGCCATCGACCTGCCCGAGCAGGATATTCTTGCGGCTCATGCCACGAACAAGGAAGCATTGCTCGCCGAAGTGGCCCGGCGAACCCATCAAGCGCTCAATCCCAAGGTGCTCACGCTGGGTTTTGCCCGCCGCGCCGCCACCTACAAGCGGGCAACGCTATTGTTTACCGATCCCAAGCGCCTGCTGGAGATAGCCACCAAGGCCGGCGGACTGCAAATTCTCTACGCCGGCAAGGCTCATCCCCAGGACGAGCCCGGCAAGGCGCTGATCCAGCAGGTCGTCGCCGAAGCCGCCAAGCTCTCGAACGATATGCTGCGCATCGTTTATCTGGAAAACTACGACTGGGATCTGGGCGCATTGATGACCGCCGGCGTGGATGTGTGGGTGAACACGCCGCGCCGGCCCTACGAAGCCTCAGGCACCAGCGGCATGAAGGCCGCGCTCAACGGCGTCCCCAGCCTGTCGATTCTGGATGGCTGGTGGATCGAGGGCTGCGTTGAGGGCTTCACCGGATGGGCCATCGAAGACGGCGCCAGCGACGCCGAGGAGGCCGACTCGCTTTACAAGAAGCTGGAGACAGCGGTGGTGCCGCTCTACCTGGATGCGCCGGAGAAGTGGGCCGGCCTGATGCGCACCACGGTGGCCTTCAACGGTTCTTATTTCAGTACCAACCGCATGGCCCGCCAGTACACCCGCAACGCCTACTACCCGGTGAAGCTGATCGAGAGGGTCACGAGCTGGAAGAAGCCTCCGCGAGCCGAGGGCGCTTGAGAGCAGGAATTAGGGAATAGGGAATAGGGAATAGACGACTCTGTGCGGTTTCCTGTCCTCCCGCAAATGCTCCGTGCCCCATCCTTCGTGCGTTCTGTGCTCGAAGGGTGGGAGACAATGAAGCTGGGTGCCCCACCCTCGCGACGTTCTTGTTTTTGTCGCTAGGGTGGGAGACCACGAACGCTCCTTCCGTCAAATCAGGCCTTTACCCCATCGGCTGGCGCAAGATGGTTTTCAGCTTCTCCGGTGCGGTGCGGCGCGGATCGCTCAGATAAATCTCGTGGTGCTTGCCGCGCAATTCCTTGCCGGCGGCGTGGATGAAATCGTGCATCCGCTGGATCGTCGGGCCCTCTTCCGCAAACGGACCCAGGTACAGAATCTGCGCGGATGCGCCCTCGGTGAGCGTCTCGAAGCGGACCCGGTCGAGCGCGGCGGGATTCTTCCTATTGCGTACCTGATCGAAGGCTGCATCGACTTCAGCCTGCGCGATGAACTCCGGCTGCAAGATCATCATGTTCCACTTCCACTTGGATTTGTCTGCCTGGTGTCCCGCCCACCCAAAATCCAGCGGATCATCGGCCCACCACAGGCCCTCCAACGGCATCACGCCGTAGTCGAGAGCGCGCGGACTCTTTTTGAGCGTGAACTTGAGCGTGTAGGAAAGCGAATAGAGCGCTTCAATCGCTTCCGAATAGCTCTGCGACGTGTTGGGGTCGCCCTCGCCGTCCACCATGAGATAGGTGAGCGGGGGAACATCCACGGCGGCGATGGCGCCCACCTTCGCCCCGTAAAGCTGCTTCCATTGCTTCTTCAGATCGAGTTTTTCCATGCGACTTCTCCAGATAAGCGAATTATAAGCGAAAGTATAGCTCAAATTCGCAGCACGACGCAATTTTTTTAGGGATTCAGAAACTCCACCTTTTCCATAAAAGGCGCGGCGTCCGGCTGACAACTGATAACTGAAAACTGAAAACTGAAAACTGAAAACTGTCTTTCAGTCTCCCGGCGCCTCTTCCAGCTCCGTGCCAATCCTGTGCAGCTTCATCACCCGCCATTGCAGGCGGTCAAAGAAGAGGTAGACGACCGGAGTGGTAAAGAGCGTCAGCATCTGCGAGACGATCAGGCCGCCGACGATGGTGATGCCCAGCGGCTTGCGCAGTTCGGAACCGACGCCCATGCCGATGGCCAGCGGCAATCCGCCGAAGAGCGCGGCCATGGTCGTCATCATGATGGGGCGGAAGCGCAGCAGGCAGGCCTGATAAATCGCCTCAACCGGCGGCAATCCCTGCTCTCGCTCGGCTTGCAGGGCGAAGTCGATCATCATGATGGCGTTCTTTTTCACGATGCCGATCAGCAGGATGATGCCGATCAGCGCGATGACGCTCAGGTCTGTTCCGGTCAGCATTAACGCCAGCACCGCTCCCACGCCGGCCGGAGGAATGGTGGAGAGAATCGTCAGCGGATGGATGAAGCTCTCGTAGAGGATGCCGAGGACGATGTAGACCGCGGTCAGAGCGGCCAGGATCAGCCAGGGCATATTGTTCTTCGAATCCTGGAAGGCCTGCGCGGTTCCCTGGAAGGTGGGGTGAATCGTCGAGGGCATTCCCATCTCGCGCTGGGCTTTTTCGAGAGCGGTGACGGCATCGCCCAAGGCATAATTGGGCGCCAGATTGAAGCTCAGCGTCACGGCCGGATACTGGCCCTGATGGTTGACCTGGAGCGCGGTCCGCTGCTGCTCGAATTTGGCGATAGCGGAGAGCGGAACCATCGACCCGGTCGAAGATTTTATGAAGATTCCGGTGAGCGAGTCGGGACTGAGCTGGTATTTGGGATCGACCTCCATCACCACGAAATACTGATTGAGCGCGGTGTACATGGTGGAGACTTCGCGCTGGCCGAAGGCGTCGTAGAGGATGTTGTCGATGGCGGCAGCGGTGATGCCGAGGCGCGAGGCGGCGTCGCGGTCGATGACCAGGTTGGCGGCCAGCCCCTGATTCTGCTGGTCGGTGGAGACGTCGCGCAGCTCGGGCATCTTTCTCATCTGGGCCTGTAGTTGCGGCGCCCAGGTGTTCAGCTCGTTCAGATTCTCGTCCGAGAGCGTGTACTGGTACTGCGCGTCGGAGCCGCGTCCACCTATCTGGAACTCCTGCTGGACCTGGAGGAAGAGTGTGGCGCCGGGAACGCTGGTGAGCTTGCCGCGCAGGCGATTGACGACCGTGTCGGCGGAGACGCGCCCGGGGCGCTGGTTGAGGGGCTTGAGCGCGATGAACATGAAGCCCACGTTGTTGCTGTTGCGCCCGCCGCCGGCAAAGGCCGTCACCGAGCCGATAGCCGGATCGTCGAGCACCATCTGCGCCAGATCCTGCTGCTTCACTTTCATGGAGTCGAAGCTGATGTCCTGCGAGGCGCGCGTCGAGCCGCCCAAACGGCCTGTGTCCTGCTGCGGAAAGAAGCCAAACGGCACAATCGTAAAAAGGTAGACATTGAGTCCGATGGTGCCGATCACTATGCACAAAATCAGAAACTGATGACGCAAGACCCAGCGCAGGCCAACGGCGTATTCGTTGTGCAGCCAATTGAAAGCGCGCTCGCTGGCGCGATAGACGGGGCCGTGGCGGCTCTCGTCCCGCGACTTGAGAAACCTGGCGCAGAGCATCGGCGTGGTGGTCAGCGAAACCAGCAGCGAGACGGCGATGGCCACGCTCAACGTCACGGCGAACTCGCGGAAGAGCTTGCCGACGATGCCGCCCATCAAAAGAATCGGAATGAAGACGGCGATCAAGGACAGACTCATCGAGAGCACCGTGAAGCCGATCTCCCTGGAGCCCTTCATCGCCGCTTCGTAGGGCTTCATCCCCATTTCGAGGTAGCGGGTGATGTTCTCGATGACCACGATAGCGTCGTCCACCACAAAGCCGGTGGCGATGGTGAGCGCCATCAGCGAAAGGTTGTCGATGGTGTAGCCCAGCAGGTACATCACGCCGAAGGTGCCCACCAGTGAGAGCGGCACGGCGACCGACGGGATGATGGTGGCCCAGATCTCGCGCAGAAAAAGGAAGACCACCAGCACCACCAGCAGCACGCTGATGCAGAGCGAAATCTCCACGTCGCGCACGCTGGAGCGGATGGTGGTGGTGCGGTCCACGGCCACGTCGATCTTGATGGTGGGCGGGATAGCGGCTTGCAGCCGCGGCATCTGGGCCATCACGTTGTCCACGGTCGAAATCACGTTGGCGCCGGGGATCTTGAAGACGATGATCAGGATCGCGTCTTTCAATTTGCCGGGCGGCCCGTTGGGAGTGTTGATGCCCGAGACGCCGGCGGTGTGAATGTCGGCGACGCTATCAACGACTGTGCCCAGATCCTCGATACGAACGGGCGCGCCGGTCTCCTGGTTATAGCCGGCGATAATCGGCGCATAGTCGCTGGCCTTGAAGATCTGATCGTTATCGCTGATCTGCCAGCGATGGCCTGCGTCCTGAAATGCGCCTTTGGGCCGGTTGGCGTTGGCGTTGGCCAGCGCCGTGCGCACGGCTTCCAGGCCGATGCCGTTCGCGCCCAACTGCATCGGATTCAACTCAACGCGAACCGAAGGGCTGGAGCTGCCGCCCACGAAGACCTGGCCCACGCCGTCAATCTGCGCGATCTTCTGCGACAGAATCGAGTCGGCCATGTCGTAGATCTGCGGCTTGGGAACCACGTCAGAGGTCAGCGAGAGAATCAGGATCGGCGCTTCGGCGGGATTGGCCTTGCGGTAGCTGGGATTCTGCGGCAGATAAGCCGGCAACTGGCTGCGCGCCGCGTTGATCGAGGCCTGCACGTCGCGGGCGGCGGCGTCGATGTTGCGATTGATGTCGAATTGCAGGGCGACCGAGGCCGAGCCCAGCGAACTCGATGAGGTCATCTGATTCACGCCGGCGATGCGTCCGAACTGCCGCTCGAGCGGCGTGGCCACCGACGAGGCCATCGTCTCCGGGCTGGCGCCAGGCATGCCCGCGCTCACGCCAATGACCGGGAAGTCGACATTGGGCAGCGAAGCCACGGGCAGCAGCGAGTAAGCCACCGAGCCAGCCATGAGAAGAGCCAGGCTGAGCAGCGAAGTGGCGACCGGCCGCTGAATGAATGGTGCGGAAAGATGCATCTTTTAGCTTCCCGATGAACTAAGCACGGTTGAGGTTTGAGGTATCCCAGGTCTCAAAATCGAGACCTGGGGCACCCAAATATTTGGAAGTGTCCAGAATCAGCGTCTGCCCCATCGCAAAACCGGAATAATGATAGAGGAGGCTCCCCACAACAAGAACATAAGCCCGTTTAACAGGACAAAAAGAATGCGTTCTCCAGGTTGTGCTTTAAAACTTGCTGCAAACAAACAAAAAGATTCTCCCAGCGCAAAAAGTGGCAAAATTACAATCATAAAAAACGGAAGTTCGAAGCTATTCATGAAGCTATTCATCAAGTTCATCGAATTGAGAGCACACTTTACTGCAAGCCAAAGTACGTAGCAGGCGAAATTTGCGCCGCTGAAGTAATAAAGCAATCTTGTTCGCACGCCTTGATGCTTCAACCACCAAAGTATTCCCGAAACAGGCGTTCCGAATAAAACGAATTGTTCTATTTCTCTTGGAAATAACCAGATCGTAGGATTCATTTACCTACCTCACAGACGAATAGGCATACCCTGTGGATTCTGCGAAACGGACTGCGGTTGAGGTTCGATGATTCCCATCCAAGCCGCAAAAACCAAAACGCGGCGAGGGTGGGGCACCCATATACGAGCTAAAGGCCAGACTCGGGAAACTGATCCCTGATCTCTGCTTTCGGCTTCAATTTCTGCGCCAGTTTGTCGAAGTACAGATAAATCACCGGCACGGTATAGAGCGTGAGCGCCTGCGACATAATCAACCCGCCGACGATGGTGATGCCCAGCGGCATGCGCAGTTCAGCGCCTACGCCGCCGCCCAGCGCCAGCGGCAGCCCGCCCAGCATCGCGGCCATGGTGGTCATCAGAATCGGCCTGAAGCGCAACTGGCAGGCCTGGAAGATGGCCTCTTCGGCTGACTTGCCTTCGCCGCGCTCGGCCTGCAACGCAAAGTCGATCATCATGATGGCGTTCTTCTGCACAATGCCGATCAGCAGAATGATGCCGATCAGCGCGATCACGCTGAATTCGGTGTGCGTAATCATCAGCGCAAGCAGCGCGCCCACGCCCGCCGAGGGCAGCGAGGAGATGATGGTAATGGGGTGGATGTAGCTCTCGTAAAGCACGCCCAGCACGATGTAGACGGTGATCAGCGCGGCCAGAATCAGCAGCGGCTCGTTACTGAGCGAGGTCTGGAAGGCGGCGGCCGTGCCCTGGAAGCTGGCATTGATGCTGGCCGGCATCTGGATGCGCTGCTCCACTTTCTTGACGGCTTCGACCGCATCGCCCAGCGCCTTGCCCGGCGCCAGGTTGAAGCTGACCACGGTGGAGGGGAATTGGCCCTGGTGGCCAATGGAGAGCTGCGCCTGCGTCGTCTGCTCCCAGTGAGCCACCATGCTGAGCGGGACTTGAGTGCCATTGCCCGACTTGACGAAGAGATTGTTCAGCGTCGTGGGATCGGTCTGGAAGTTCGGTCCCACCTCCATCACAACGTGGTACTGGTTGAGCTGGGTGAAGATCGTCGAGACCTGGCGCTGGCCGAAGGCGTCGTAGAGGGTGTTGTCCACATCGGCCATGGCGATGCCCAGCCGCGCCGCCGTGTCGCGGTCAATAACTAACTGCGCGCCCAGGCCCTGGTCTTGCAAGTCGCTGGCCACGTCGGTCACCACTTTTTCCTTGCTGAGTTCATCCACCATCTTGTGCGTGTATTTGGCCAGCTCCACCTGGTCGGGATCTTCGAGGGAGTACTGGAACTGAGTCCGGCTCACGCGGTCTTCGACGGTCAGGTCTTGCAGCGGCTGCAGGAAGAGCTGAATGCCCTCGATGCCGGAGATTTTCGGCTGCAAGCGCTGAATCACCTCGGTGGCGGAGATTTTGCGCTCGTCCAGCGGCTTGAGGTTGATCTGGATGCGCCCGGAATTCAGCGTGGTATTGGTTCCATCCACGCCGATGAACGAAGAGATATTATCGACCGCCGGGTCTTGCAGCAGAATGTCCACAAGTTTCTGCTGGCGCTCGGCCATCGAAGTGAAGCTGACCGTCTGCGGCGCTTCGCTGATGCCCAGGATCACGCCCGTATCCTGCACCGGGAAGAAGCCCTTGGGGATCACCACATAGAGCAGCAGCGTGCCCACCAGCGTGCCGATGGTGACCAGCAGCGTGATGAAGCGATAGCGCAAAACCACCGTCAGCGTCCGCCCGTACCAGGCGATCACGGAATTGAAGACCTTCTCCGACCAATAGTAGAAGCGGGTCTGCTTGGCGGTTTTCTTATCCTGAAGAATGCGCGAGCACATCATCGGCGTCAGCGTCAGCGAGACGAAGGCGGAGACCAGGATGGTGACCGCCAGCGTGATAGCGAACTCGCGGAAGAGCCGGCCCACCACGTCGCTCATGAAGAGCAGCGGAATCAGCACGGCAATCAGCGAAACCGTCAGCGACATGATGGTGAAGCCGATCTGCTCGCTGCCCTTGAGCGCCGCCTTCATCGGGCTATCGCCCTCTTCGATGAAGCGCGAAATGTTCTCGATCATCACGATGGCGTCGTCCACCACGAAGCCGGTGGAGATGGTGAGGGCCATCAGCGTCAGGTTGTTCAGCGAGTAGCCCAGCAGGTACATGACGCCGAAGGTGCCCACAATGGAGAGCGGCACCGCGACCGAGGGAATGATGGTAGCCGCCAGATTGCGCAGAAAGAGGAAGATCACCATCACCACCAGGGCGACGGTGAGCATCAGCTCAAATTCCACGTCCTGCACCGAGGAGCGAATGGTGACGGTGCGGTCGGTCAGCACCTTCACCTGCACGGTGGCCGGCAGGCTGGCCTGCAACTGCGGCAGCAGCTTCTTGATGCGGTCCACCACGGCGATGATGTTAGCGCCGGGCTGGCGTTGAATGTTGACAATGACCGCCGGCTGGCGATCCATCCAGGCGGCCTGCTGTGAGTTTTCCGCGGCATCCACCACGGTGGCCACGTCGGAGGTGCGCACCGCGGCCCCGTTGCGGTAGGCCACAATCACCGGCCCGTAATCGCCGCTGGCCAGCAACTGGTCGTTGGCGCCGATGGTGTACGACTGGCGGTTGCCGTTCAGCGTGCCCTTGGCCTGATCCACGTTGGCCGCCGCCAGCGCGGTGCGCAGATCCTCCAGGCTCAGGTTGTAGGCGGCCAGTTGCGTCGGATTGGCCTGGATGCGCACCGAGGGCTTTTGCCCGCCGGCGATGGAAACCATTCCCACGCCGGTGACCTGGGAGATCTTCTGCGCCAGGTTGGTGTCGGCCGCGTCCTCGATCTTGTCCAGCGGCAGGGAATTCGACGTCAGCGCCAGCGTCATGATCGGCGCGTCAGCTGGGTTCACCTTGCTGTAAATGGGCGGATTGGGCAGATCGGTGGGTAAAAAGCTGGTAGCCGCGTTGATGGCCGCCTGCACCTCCTGCTCGGCTACGTCGATGTTCTCGTCGAGATTGAACTCCAGCGTAATGACCGAGCCGCCGCCGCTGCTGACCGAGGTCATCTGCTTCAGTCCCGGCATCTGCCCGAACTGCCGCTCCAGCGGCGCGGTCACCGACGAGGCCATCACCTCCGGCCCTCCGCCGGGATAGAAGGTGAGCACCTGGATGATCGGGTAGTCCACCTCGGGCAGAGCGGAGACCGGCAACTGCTCGTAGCCCACGAAGCCCGCCAGCAGAATGGCCGCCATCAGCAGCGAGGTTGCCACCGGGCGCAGAATGAATGGCCGGGAAGGACTCAGACTCACTGCTGCTCCTTCTTCTCGTGTTTGCCGTTATCTTTGCCGCTCGCCGGCGCGCCGGGCCGGCCCTGTCCGCCAGCCGCGTTGGGTGCTGCGAACGGAGCGCCGCCAGCCTGGCCTGTTGCCGCCTGTCCGCCCCGCTGGCGGGCCAAGCTGGCGATCACAATCTGTCCGGGGCGCAGACGGTCCGCGCCGTCCACCACCACGTTCTGGCCCGGTTGAAGGCCGCTCTCCAGGATGGTCACTTGTCCTTCGGCCAAAGCCACCTTCACGGGCTGCATCCGGGCCGTCGAGCTCTTCTTGGCGGCGTCGGTATCGACCACCCACACAAACGAGCCCTGCAAGCCGCTTTGAATCGCAGCCGACGGCACTACCAGCGCGTTGGTCCGCTCTTCCATCACCAGGTGAATGTTGACGAATTGGTTGGGAAAGAGCGCCTGGTCCTTGTTGTCGAAGACCGCCTTCAGCTTGTCGGTTCCGGTGGTGGTGTCGATCTGGTTATCGGCGGTCAGTAGATAGCCCGAGGCCAGCTTCTGCGTGTCGCCCTGATCGTAGGCCTCCACAGCCAGGCGCTTTTCCGCCCTCAGCTTGCCCAGCACCTGGGGAAGCTCGTCTTCGGGCAGCGTAAAGTAAACCGCGATGGGCTGGAACTGGTTGATGACGACCAGATTGGTGGTGTTGGCGGTGATGATATTGCCGGGGTCCACCAGGCGCAGGCCGATCTTGCCACTGATGGGCGAATGAATGGTGCACCAGTCGAGCTGCAACTGAGCCGCCTCGATGGCCGCCTTGTCCGCCGCAATGGCGCCCTGGTATTGGCCCTGCGCAGCCTCATCGGCTTCCATGGCCTCCTTGGAGACCACGCCTGCGTCAAAGAGCGCTTTGTAGCGGGCGAACTCCGCCTGGGCGTTCTTCAGCAGCGCCTGATCGTGGGACAGGTTGCCCTTGGTCTGATCCAGCGCGGCTTTGTAAGGCCGGGGGTCGATCAACAGGATCGTCTCGCCCTGCCTCACCTGCTGGCCCTCGGTGAACTTCACCGGCTCCAGCTCGCCGCTGACTCTTGCCTTGACGGTAACGCTCATGTAAGGCGTCACTGTGCCCAGTGCGGTCAGAAAGATCGGCATCGGCCTCTCGGCGGCGGCTGTCACCTGCACCGGAACCGGCCGGCCCATCAGCGCCGCCGCCTGGCTGGCGCTGTTGGCCGCGTTCAGCTTCTGATTCTCGTGAATCTTCCACACAATCAGCCCCAAAGCGGTGACCAGCACCAGGTACACGACAATGCGCACCCAGGAACCCTTGTGAGCGGGGGGTTGTGGCTCAATGCCGTCTGCGGCCAGGTAGGACTCCGGAGCGCCTTCTATGGACATGGTGTCAATTCCCGTCGTTTCTCTTGAGTGAATGCCCGCAAAAAAGGGCATCAATGTGATCCTTTCGGGCAGAGCGCAAACTACCCGCCTTCATTTCTACGGACGCTTGAGTTTCCGGAAAGGTTTCGTCCGATAAGCCAGCCAACCATGCGTGAGCGCGCGGCCTCCCGGCGCGGATGCACTCCGCGTATGAATGGAAGATAAAGCCATTATATGGGAATCGGGCGCTCGTCTGGCAGCGTTCGATGTCCTGAGTGGTGAAGCCGTCCCAGCCCCACTGGTTCTTCAATTCATCGAAGCAGTTTTCCGCGTTGGCCCGATCGCGGTATCACTGCGCCATCTCCGGGATCCCCGGCGACAGGTCTTCGTCTCTGGGGTGGATCGCCTCCAGCGGGTATAGCGGTTCTCCAATTGCTGTACACCGAAACCACGCCGCAGAGTGGCTTTTTCCTCAAGAAAAAGCCACCTTCGATAAAACCGGTAAGGACATATGTATTGGAGAACCGCTCTAGCCGCTGTTGGTCACCAGCACCGCATACTCCCACTGTTCCAGATCCTGATCGGGCAGCAGGTATTCCACCCGGCCTTCGGCGGCCTTTCGAGTCAGTGCGACACCGGACTTGGCTGTCCGGCGCAGGATCACCACCGCCGCGACTGATCCCAGCCAACCAGCTTCAAGGTATCTTCCACCGCGCTCCAGTCAAAACTGCCACCGATAATCTGGAAACGGTCCCCACGCTGACGAATCAACCTAACAACGGCAGTTGAGAGCATTTGACCGCGTGATGGGTTTGGTTTTATAGGATATTGAATGGCTCCGCGCCGGACCAGAATGGTGACATCATCAATCACTGCAATCATTTGCGATTTGAAGAAGAGAACCAATTCAACAGCAGTTCAACTGCCGTTTCTGGGTTCTATACCGATAAACGTTAGATCCATATCGGGACTACCCGGCGCGTACGGGGTGAGCCTTTACTCTTGCCGCGAATCATACTCAGATCTGCAGTTTCTCAAACCCATGCATGATTCGCGGCGAATGAATCGAAAGTCACGACCGTCGTCCGGAGATCAGGTTGATGACCAGGACGATGAGCGCTACGACCAGCAGAATGTGAATCAGGGCGCCGGCAATGTGGAGGCTGAAACCCAACAGCCAGAGAACGAGAAGGATGACAAAGATTGTCCAAAGCATTGTTGCTCCTTTTGCTCCGCGAGCGCATGAGAAGTGCAAACTATCTCATGCGCCCGCAAGCATTACCATGATCTGTTAGTTAGAAGCAATAGCCTGGGCCTTTGCTTCCCTGACAGCGTCAAGGAACCTGTGTGCAAAGGCCGGCACGGCTACTTCACCACTCAGAATGCGGTGCGTGGAAATGTCGTGGCCGTAGATGGCTTCCGTGGAATCCTCATCGCGGCGAATATCGGCGCCGGTCAGAGTAAGTCCGGCAAAGGCGCCCTTGGCCCGCGAGTAAGTGAGAATCTCGGTATTGAGCTTCCAGTCGGTATCGGCGGAGGCATGGCGTCCCACCGGTCCGGCTGCCGCCGAGGCGTCCCCGCCAAGCTGAAACTGGCTTGACATCAAACGCTGCATACCCCGGTCGCCCTGGATAACCATGACCAGGTCAACGCCTTCAATGCCGATCTGCAATCCCCAGCTTCCGCCGGTAATGGTAAAGAACGACGGCGCGCTCCAGCCGTTAGCCGTCCGGCAGGTGGCAACGCCTCTACCATTCTCCGCGCCAAAGACAAAGCCGCCCTTGATCATGTGCGGCACGATGGCTATGCACTGCGCGTGTTCCAGAACTTCTTCCGGAATGCCTCTATCCGGCGCTGCCATGATCTCGTGCAGTACCGCGCCGGCATGATCCAGCCGGTCGACCGTTGCTTCGCGATTACTTCCCGCCCAGCCGAGACTCGTCAAGCTGAGAACTGCCACCAACGTCACAAACTTCTTCATGCATCTCACCATTTTTCTACCCATGCGCAGCGTCACTTGCTGTACGCGCATCTGAGGCGCACAAGGTATCTCCAACTTTAGAATCATGGCGTGATGCCGTCTGAGCAAGAACGCACAGGGCGCAATCCGTATGAAACGCCGAATCGGCCCGGTCTTGAAATATTTTCTCGAATTGTGTGCAAAATGGAACAGACTCCCCCCCCCCCCCCCAAAAAAAAATTTTAATAGGTGCCGGTGTAGGAGAATGTTTACAGAAGGATGCAGCATTCTCCTCTTAGACTACGCCTGGTATCCATGCTCCTGATGATGGCCGATGAATCTGCATCCATCACCGTAATTGCCTAGTGAGCCGCAGCGCTTTGCAGTTGCGCATCTTCTCACAATTACCGCGACACAGCCATTTCCAGGAAGAGACCTTCTATGATGCAGCCTTCCCAACCCGCTTTCGATACCTCAACCTTTCTGGCCAACGCCGGACTGGGACGCAGAATCGTTCAAGTGGCGTCCAGGGAAACCTTCTTTTGCCAGGGAGACCTGGCAGACTCGGTCTTCTATCTGCAAAAGGGCCGGGCAAAAGTCACCGTCGTTTCAGCTTCAGGCAAGGAAGCTACCATTACGCTTGTTAACGCGGGCGAGTTTGTCGGTCAGGGAGCGCTTGCGATGGTACCGGGTTTGCGCTTATCCACTGCCACCGCCATCACCCCCTGCACCGCGCTCAAGATCGCGCGCGAGGAGATGGTTCGCGTGATGCACGAGCAGCCAGAGTTCTCCAACCTCTTCATGAAGTTTCTGCTGACCCATAGCATGCGCATACAATCCGATCTGGTCGATCAGCTCTTCAACTCCAGCGAAAAGCGTCTGGCGAGAATCCTGCTCTTGATGGCGGAGTTTGGCGAGCCGGGCAAGCAGGACACGATCATTCCCAAAATATCGCAGGAGACACTGGCGGAGATGATTGGCACTACCCGCTCCCGCGTCAGCTTCTTCATGAACCGCTTTCGCGAGCATGGCTTTATCGACTACAAAGACCGCATTCATGTGCATAGGTCGCTGCTGAATGTGATTTTGCACGATCAATTGCCGGCCGATCAAGCCGAATAGCCGCCCATTATAGAACTGCCGGTGGGCCATTCAAGGCCGGCGAAGGAATCTCTGACCGCTTCTGAGCGAAATTGAACAGCAATCCAATTTGCTGAAGGTCATACTCTCTCTAATTCCCTGAAATGTATTTCGAGGGGTAAGAGATGCCGAATCCGCCAGCAACACTCCTTATCGTTGACGACGAGCCTTCCATTCGCGAGATGCTGTCGCTGGTGCTGACTGAGATCGGATACAGCGTTCGCTCCGCCGAAGACGGCTTCTCCGCATTGCGCGAGATTGTGAATGAGGCTCCCGAGCTGCTGCTCTCCGATCTCAACATGCCCGGTATCTCCGGTTTCGAGTTGCTCTCCGAGGTTCGGCGCCGTTTTCCCGCCATCCGGACGATTGCCATGAGCGGCTCGTTTTGCGGTGACGAGGTGCCTTCCGGAGTCGCCGCGGATGGCTTTTACCAGAAGGGCAGCAGCGTCGTCGCTTTGTTACGGATGATGGAGACATTGCCCCATGTGGAGCGGTGTATGCCAAGGGCAATGCCCTTTCCGCGGAGCGCGCCCAGCCTGAACTGCTGAGAATAGCGATAGAAAGAGAGCAACGATGCGCACGATCTCCGAATCAACTTTACTTTTCCGATCCAACATTGAATTGCCCGGCGGTCTGGGGTTGGCAACCGATGAATTCCGCGAGGGCTGGAACTTTGCGCGGGCGGTCAATGCTCAACGGCTGGAAAAGAAGATTCGGGCGCGGGGATGGAATTTTGTCAAGATTCCCGATGAATCGCTGCGCAGCGGGGTTGGCGATACATCGGAGGAAGCCATCGCCGGCGCGCTCAAGCTGGCTCTTCGCCGCGTCAGCCTCCAATTCAATGCAGCGGAGGTGGCGCACATCGAATTGACAGAATATCCCTGGTTCTTTCTGGCCAGGGTCAGAGTCAATCCATACAGCATTCAGCGTGGTGAATTGCCTGTTCCCGTTGAATTATTATCTTCTTCAATTGCGCCCCGGCAGAGGCGATTGGCCCTCGATGCGGACGTTCTGTATCCGAACTTTGGCAATGCCTTGCCCCAACTCAAGCAAATGCTGATCTCATCCAGAACAGCGCAGGCCGGGTCGCAATGACCGTGTGATTTCGTAATCATTGGAGTGTAGCGCCGGCCTCCCGGCCGGCTGTTGCGCGGACATCCTTGTCCGCGCAGGTTTCTTGTTAGGGCACAACTTCACAGGCTGCGGAAAAACGCTTTCAGGGTTCCAAGAAGCGTCAGGGCACGACTTCACAGGCTGCGGAAAAACTCAATTCGGAGGGAGACGGGGGTTTTAACCCCCGTGTAAAGCCATTAGAATCAGTCGTGGCTTTAGCCACGGAGGGACGATTTTCGCACATATTACCAGGAATCAGGGGTTTTTCCGCAGCCTGTTCAGTCGTGCCGAAAAAGACCTTAACAATAAGGGGTTTTAACCCCTAAGGGATTGCAACCGGGACAGATCAAACATTTCGGCTTCCAGCAGCATCCGCTTGCGCTCCACGCCCCAGCGATAGCCGGTGAGCGCGCCACTGGCGCCGACAACGCGATGGCAGGGCACCACCAGTGCCACGCGATTCATCGCGCAGGCACGGGCCACGGCGCGGGTCGAGTTGGGCGCGCCCATCTCCCGCGCCAACTGGCTGTAGCTGCGCGTCTCGCCGCGCGGAATCTGGCGCAGCGCCTGCCATACGCGCAGTTGAAAGGCCGTTCCGCGCAAATCCACCGGCGGTGGGGCCAACTGCTCGCTATCCGCTCGCTTGGGTTTCGTTGCGTTGGAGACAGCTACCTGAGGGGCGGCGGTTTTTTTCGGTGAGTATGCCGGGCCACAGACAGATTGCAGCGCCGCATCCACCATCTCCGCCAGCGCCGGATCGCGCCGCAGCTCAGCGGCGGGAAACTCCTCGCGCAGACTGGCCTCGGCCTCGGCCTTCGTTCCCGCCAGCGAAAGCCAACAAAGCCCGCGCTCGGTTGCTCCCACGATCACCCAGCCAAAAGGAGAACGCGCGGAGCACCAGCCGATCTGCTCGCCGCGCCCGCCGGCGGCAAAGCGCGCGGGCGTCATGCCCAATTGCGCGCCGTCATAACCGCGGCTGGAGGAACCGAATCCGGCGTTGTAGATGGCGCTGGTCACGGACTCTCCCTGCTTGAGCGCGCCGCGCAGGCTGGCGGCGCGCAGCGCCCGCTGATATTGCAGCGGGCTGACGCCGAGCGCCTGCTTGAAGAGCCGCTGCACGGTGAAGGGACTCATGTGGACGAGCCGGCCCAGTTCGGCCAGCGGGATGGGGCGGTCGTGATAGGCCTCGATGTGCGCGCGAACCTTGTCGACAGGTCCGCCGGATTCCGCGAATTGCGTTTTGCCGCTCATGAGAACCATGGTCGCCGATCAGCGCCCCGGCAGGCTACCCGATTCTTGCGCGTGATTTGGATTTATCGGTGGCCGGTACTGCTGCACAGCCCCGTGCCCCATCCTTTCCGAGTTTTTCTGCGGAAAGGGTGGGAAACCACGAACCAATTTTTTGCTAACCTACCGCGCGGAGCGCCCTAGCAGCACCGCTTCGGCCCGCAGCAAATCCGCCTCAGTATCCACGCCGATGGTGTCGCCGGGAGCCTCGGCCACATAGAGCGCGATGCCGTTTTCCAGCAGCCGCAACTGCTCCAGCCGCTCGGCCAGCTCCAGCGGCGAGGGCGGAAGCGCGGCAAAGCGCTCCAGCGCGGCCTTGCGATAGGCATAAATCCCCAGGTGCTTGCGGTAGCCGGTGAAGCCGGAGCCGTCGCGGACCGGATCGCGGCCCAGGTCGCGGGCGAAGGGGATCGTCGCGCGGGAAAAGTAGAGCGCCCGGCCATCGAGCGCCGTGACCACCTTGACGGCGTTGGGGTCGGCGATCTCCTCCGGCGGGCAGCGAACGGCCAGTGTGGCTACCTCGACCTCGGGCCGATCAAAGAGCGCCAGCAGCGGCGGGAAAAAATCCGCTGTCAGCGTCGGCTCGTCGCCCTGGATGTTCACATAAATCTCAGCCTCGATCTGGCGGGCCACCTGTCGGACTCGATCTGAGCCGCTGGGGCAGGCAGCCGAGGTCATCGCCACGGGAATGCCGCGCGCTTGGCAGACGGCGGCCACTTCCTCCGAGTCGGTGGCCACCACCACCGGGTCCATCAGCCCGCAGGATGTGGCCGCGCGCCAGACCCACTCCACCATCGGCCGGCCATTGATGACGCGCAGCACCTTGCGGCTGAGCCGCGTGGAGCTGAGCCGGGCCGGAATCACCCCGGCAATACGAATCGTGCTCATGCAGTCGAGTGTACCGCGCCGGGGTTTGACCTCTCCTCCAGCCGCCCGTATCATCGGAGTAGGGAGTTGTGCGCGGAGCCCTGTCTTTGCCCGCTTCCTCTGGCCGGGCCCTCGCGGCTCGCGATTCATCCGGCGGGGTAGCTCAGATGGTTAGAGCGACGGATTCATAACCCGTAGGTCGGCAGTTCGATCCTGCCTCCCGCCACCAGATTTCTTCATTAAAATGAGTACTTTAGAAATCCATTAGCTGACCACCCCAAAAACCCTCACCCGCAACTCACCCGTGATTGGCCCGTTTTACATGTATTTCGCCATATCTGGGCGACCCGCAAAGTCAAGCCAGTAATTGGAAACACAAGTTATTAACGTCCTGAAAAGGCCAGCGTCGGCGGTACAATCCCGTCTCTGGCCAAGAAACAGGTACTTGGACTACAGCATAGCGTACGCTGATTCTCAGTTGACAGTAGCGCCTTCTTGTAGCTCCTCAAAAGTTTGCGCTCATATGCCGATAGTTGCGATGCAGATCATAAATTAGGAGTTCACGAGCCTTAAGAAACCGACGTTTGAACGGGTACGGCAACTGCCTTCTGCCGGTCACTGTGACATCCAGCAAAGGCAGGAACCTGGAGTGGCGTTCGGAAACACGGTGAATAAGTTTGTGACCTTGTGGCGGATGAGGTAGCGGAAAATGATTGACGACAAACGGCTTTACCCTCGCGTTGAATGCAAGGGCGACGCCAGTGTTCGAATGGTCCCAAGTGCGTCGCGCTGCCCTGCCACAATCGTGAATCTGAGTGAGGGAGGATGCCTGCTTGTGCTGAAGGAGCCAGGATGCCTCTCGCAAGACACGACCGTCGAACTAACGTTCACGATCAACAACCACTTGTTTCGAATACCTGGTCAGGTAAAAGCAAAGCGATCGGACACTGCGATCGGCTTTCAATTCCGATTCCTCAGCGACCGTCTACGAAGACAACTTGAGGCTCTGCTTGAGCAACTCATCGAGGGTCGTCCAGCCAAAGGTTCGCGTAGAATCCTGAAAGAGCAACGACGTTCCCCCCGTCTTGGGTGTATAGGTCCGGCGGCCGTCCAAATCGGGCCGGGTGAAGATCCCTGCCCTGCCGTAATCGTAGATCTCAGTGCGGGAGGCTGTCTTATGGAATTGCGGAGACCGCAACGCCTCTCTCAAGAAATGGTGGTGGAGTTGACGTTCGATGTTAACCACCTTCCATTTCGGGTGCGTGGCCAGGTAAGAGCAATTCAATCGGATACCAGGATAGGTTTTCAATTCCACCTCCTACGTGAGAGAGTACGAATGCAGATCGAAGACTTGATGAAGGAACTCACGGAGAACATTCTGAAGCGTCAGGCTAGCCGCAAAAGAATCGGACCTGGGTCAAACGGGCCCGAGGGCATGAAATCTCCACCCGCGACTTCCCACCCGAGATTGGCCCGTTTTAGACGTGTTTCGGTATATTTACGCAGCCTTGTGCGACTCGTAAGTAGTTGATTGTATAAGATATTGGCTTTTTCATAACCCGTAGGTCGGCAGTTCGATCCTGCCTCCCGCCACCAATTTCCGGCAATCCAAAAGACCAGATGTAAAAGACCAGATCAAGGATATGCGCCTTGATCTGGTCTTTTGTCTTGCCTCGCTCAAAAACCCGGAAAGGATGGCACGCCGCGGGCCTTATGCCTTCATCGCGCCTTCGACCGCGACCGCGACCGCGACCGATGCGCCGACCATGGGGTTGTTGCCCATGCCGATCAAGCCCATCATCTCCACGTGCGCGGGCACCGAGGACGACCCGGCAAACTGCGCATCCGAGTGCATCCGGCCCATGGTGTCGGTCATGCCGTAGGAAGCCGGACCCGCTCCCATGTTATCGGGATGCAGCGTTCTTCCCGTGCCTCCACCGGAAGCGACCGAGAAGAATTTCTTGCCATCGAGCAGCCGCTCCTTCTTGTAGATCGCCATCACCGGATGCTGGAAGCGCGTGGGGTTGGTCGAGTTTCCGGTAATGGCCACATCGACCCGCTCCAGGTGCATGATCGCCACGCCTTCGCGCACATCGTCCGCGCCATAGCAGCGGACAGCCGCGCGTTCGCCGATGGAATAAGCCTTCTCGCGCACCACGCTCAGCTTGCTGGTCGCGTAGTCGAACTCGGTCTGCACATAGGTAAATCCGTTGACGCGCGAGATGATCAGCGCCGCATCCTTGCCCAGGCCGTTGAGCACCACGCGCAAGGGAGTCTTGCGTGCATTGTTGGCGGAGCGGGCCAAGCCGATGGCGCCCTCGGCGGCGGCAAAGGACTCGTGTCCCGCGCAAAAGGCGAAGCAGCCGGTCTCTTCGCGCAGCAGCATCGCGGCCAAATTGCCGTGGCCGATGCCGACCTTGCGATCATCAGCAACCGAGCCGGGAATGCAGAAGGCTTGCAGGCCGGCGCCCAGCGTTTCGGCAATCTCCGCGGCAACGGTTTGATTCTTCTTGATGGCGGTGGCCGCGCCAATCAGATAGGCCCAGCCGGCATTCTCAAATGAAATGTTCTGGATGGATTTCACGATCTTGCGAACATCCACATTCTTGTCCAGGCAGATCTGCTCGGCCTTTTCCAGCGATTCAATGCCGTTGGCGGCAAGAAAGGAGTCGATCTGCGCAATCCGTCTCTCGTATCCTTCAAATAAAGCCATGGTCTTCTCCTTATTCCTTGCGGGGGTTGATGGTTTTCACGGCGTCGGCATAGCGGCCATAGGTGCCGGTTGCCTTGGTCAGCGCGGTCTGCGCATCCACGCCCTTGGCAATGGAGTCCATCATGGGTCCGAGCCGCACAAATTTGTAGCCGATGATCTCGTTGTCCTCATCCAGTGCGAGTTCCGTAACGTAGCCCTCGGCCAACTGAAGATAGCGCGCTCCCTTTTCAGTGGTGCCGTACATCGTTCCGGTCACGCTGCACAGGCCCTTGCCAAGATCTTCCAGGCCGGCGCCGATGGGCAGCCCGTCCTCGGAAAATGCGGTCTGTGTGCGGCCATAGACGATTTGCAGGAACAGCTCGCGCATCGCCACGTTGATCGCGTCGCAAACCAGATCAGTATTCAAGGCTTCCAGAATCGTCTTGCCGGGAAGAATCTCCGCGGCCATGGCGGCGGATTGCGTCATCCCGGTGCAGCCGATCGTCTCCACCAGCGCTTCTTCGATGATGCCTTTTTTGACGTTCAACGTCAGCTTGCAGGCTCCCTGCTGGGGAGCGCACCATCCCACGCCGTGGGTCAGTCCGAAGACGTCGGTCACTTCTTTGACTTTGGTCCACCGGCCTTCTTGCGGAATAGGCGCCGGGCCGTGATTCGCACCCTTGGCGACTACGCACATCTGTTCGATTTCATGGGTATGCATCGGGAGTTTCGCTCCTTTGTTGGTTGGGTTAAGAACTTGCGTTTCATTGACTTCCATGACGCATTAGGGCGCGGACCTGTCTGCCGGCCGGCACACCCTGCATCCGGAAAAGTGTTGCGAATCGTTACGATTATAAAGCGCCCGCATTCGAGGGGATGTGACCGTCGCCGCAGTCGATGGGGCAGCCGGCAACGGTTACCTTTCATTCGCACCGCCTGAGGACTAGAATTCAGAGAACAGGAGGGCGTGATGGCAACTGAAACCGTGGTTCGGAAGTTGGACGAAAGCGCCGTGCAACTCCCTAAAACCGCCCCCAAAGCGGCCTACGTGAAAAAGACGTACTCGCCGGAGTTTTTGGCAGAGCATGAAGCAGTGATGGCGCGGGTGCGCGAAGAGGGCGCAAAGCGCATCCGACGGTCGGTAGAAAGAGCCATCGCCATGGGCATCATCGACAAGGACGGCAACCTCTTGAAGAAGGAACTCCCAGCGGATATGCTGCCCGGCGCGGATCGGGACTTTGGGGGATAGCGAATGCCGATCATGTACGTGGTGGCAGGCCCCGCTGGCAGTGGGAAGACAAGTGCGTTTCCGGGTGACTCATTTGGCTGCGATTATTTCAACGCGGACCACTATGCGGCGATGTTGAATGGCGGTTCCTACATCGGCATTTCCAAGTCGATTCGCAACGAAGTGGGGCCGGTTTGTGAGAGATTCATCCAGGATTATATCGCGGCTGGTAAGGACTTCGCAACCGAAACAACATTGCGGAGCACAATCGCTTTCGATCAAATGAAGCAGGCTCATGAAGCAGGGTTTTTGGTGAGCTTCACGTATATTTGCGTTGATAGTATTGGCACATCCGTGAAACGGGTTAAACAACGGGCATTCATGGGCGGTCACAGCGCGTCGGAAGAGACTGTTCAGGATATTCGCTCCAAGAGCCTTTTTAATATCTGTCGCGCATTTAAAGAGTTGGGGAAGACCATCGATGCTTTTAGTGTTTACGACAACTCCGCCCTCGGAATGCCGCCGAAGCTGATCGCATCGTTCCTGGGACGCGAAATTACTTTTCTCGCCTCCGAGCTTCCGGCATGGATGGATGAAGCGCTGGGGCAGACTCCGTACTCGACTGTGAAGCTCCGGGAGTTCTTCGAGCAAAAAAAGCCCTTGCCGGTTGCCGGTTGACTGGAATCCCAGATTCCTTTAGCGGGATATGTGGTACCCATTTTCTAGTTCAGATAAGGAAACCGCCGGGGAAGAGAATCAGTGCAACTTCACTCGATAGAATCCACCTTCTTTGAAGCGGAAGTACTCACGACGGATATCATCGAGCGTAATCACTTCACGGTTCAGAGGCTCTTTGCCTTCATTTCCTGCCCAGACACCGTAGAGTTCGATCTCATCCTCATCGAGTTGGGAGAAAAGCTGGCAGATCTCCTCGCATTCCTGTTTATTGCTGGCGATCTCCTCAGCATCGCCCACGGGATCCAACCAGTAAGGCCAATCACCTGCTCGATCCTGCATCACCGACGGGAAACCGCAACCACAAGATGTTGTCGACCCTATGTACTGGATCTCAGGTTTGCTGAAGATCGACTGCGCCCACAAATCTGACTCTGCTAGATCATCTACATTCACGTGTGGATCATTCATGTCCCACTTGCTTCTGGGAAGCGGTTTGCTCGTTCCGGCGTAAAGATGAAAGCACATATGCGACTGATGTCCTCGTAATAAGTAAGACGGACGGCCCGAAAAGAACGTGCGGGTGGCCCAGTTCTGAATCTACCACGAACGATGGGTGGCCCAGGTCTGGATTTTCAGACCTGGGAATCCTCGGAATCCGGAGTATCCGAGAACAAAAACCGCCGGTCGAGGTTCATCGTCTCACCCATCTCAAAGTCGAGATGTGGGCCGCCCAACATTAGTAGTCAGATGTGGGCCACCCGCGGGTGCGCCAGGTCCCGCCTTTGGGACCTGGGATAGCACAAACCTCAACCAACCGGCTCTTCTATTCCTTATTCCCAGTTCTATGCTTTTACGCCTCCCAGGGATTCACCAGCGACGATGCAATCTCCTCGAAGTGCTTGACGTTGCGCGTGGCGAGGGTGGCGTGAGAGGCGAGCACGATTCCGGCGATTAGGTTGTCGCGCGTGTCAACGGGACGGCCCATCTTTTTCCGCAGCGCGTTCAAGTCCGCCGTTCGGCGGGTAGCAGCCTCATCGAAGCTTGCAATTCGCCCCTGGATCACTTCGGCCAGCCAGCGCTCGAACAAATCCAACAGAGCGGACCGCTTCTTTCCCTCCGGCATCGATTGCAAGCCGCAGCGAATCTCGAAGATATTGACTGAGGTGGTCCAGATTGAGGCGTCAGACTGCCGGTCCAGCCAGCCGAGGACTTGGATATCCGGCCGGGGCAGCATGATCTCCGAAATCACGTTCGTATCGAGGATGATCATGATTCAAAGTCAGGTACTTGCAGGCGTATGTCGCGCAATTCGGCAATCGGCTCTTCCAGAAAAATTCCCTGTCCGCTGAAGAGAGCAACAGAGGCCGTGCCAAAACCCACTGACTGTGCTTCGTCTTCCCGCAGCGCGTTGCGGAGAATATCGCGCGCCTCCGCTTCCATGCTGTGACCGTTACGTTTGGCTCGGCGCTGCAAGCGTACTTTGAGCTGGTCTTCCAGGTTGCGAACCAAAATCTGCGCCATTTCCGCCTCCAAGATTTGGATGCTATCATGATAGCAAATATCCGGCTGGCCAAAATTATGCACAACTATCTCTACTTTGATGCAGAGGGTTTTTTGCGCGTTTGGCACTCGAATTGCGCTCTGTTACGCGCCGGTTTTACGCTCGATCCTGGCCCAGGAGTCTTTTAACGCGAGGGTACGGTTGAAGACCAGACTGCCCGGAGTGGAGTCAGGATCGAGGCAGAAGTAGCCGACGCGCTCGAACTGGTAGCGGTCTGCCAGTTTTGCGTTGGCCAGAGAAGGCTCCAGCATGGCGGTGGTGAGAATCTCGACGGAGTTGGGGTTGAGATTGTCGAGTACGTCCTGACCTTCCGCGAGATCGTAGGGATCGGCCTTTGCGAAGAGGTTGCCGTAGAGGCGGATTTCAGCGGAGATAGCGTGGGCGGCCGAAACCCAGTGCATGGTGGACTTTACCTTGCGGCCATCGGGAGAGTTGCCGCCGCGGCTGGCCGGATCGTAAGTGCAGTGCACCTCGACGATGTTGCCGGCCTCGTCTTTCACCACGCGCTGGGCGGTGATGAAGTAGGCGTTGCGCAGGCGGACTTCCTTGCCGGGGGAGAGGCGGTAGTACTTGGGCGGAGGAACTTCGCGGAAGTCGTCCTGCTCAATGTAAATCTCGCCGGAAAAGGGCACCTGGCGCGTGCCGGTGCTGGGGTCTTCGGGGTTGTTGGCGACCTCGACAAACTCTTCCTGATCCGAATTTGGGCCGGCGGGGTAGTTGTCGATAATGAGCTTCAACGGGTGCAGGACGGCCATGGCGCGACTCGCGCGGTGGTTCAGGTCGTCCCTCTGGAAGTGCTCGAGCATTTCAATGTCGGTGAAACCATTGGTGCGCGAGACGCCTGAGGCGGCGACGAAGGTGCGGATAGCTTCCGGAGTGAAGCCGCGGCGGCGTATGCCGCAAAGAGTGGGCATGCGGGGATCGTCCCACCCGTTGACGCGCTTTTCCTGCACCAACTGGAGGAGCTTGCGCTTGCTCAGCATCGTGTAGGTGATGTTGAGGCGATCAAACTCAAACTGCTGCGTGGGGAAGATGCCGAGATGCTCGATATACCAGCGGTAGAGGGGCTGGTGGTCGGTGAATTCCAGAGTACACATGGAGTGGGTGACGCACTCCAGCGAATCGGATTGGCCGTGGGCGTAGTCGTACATCGGATAAATGCACCATTGGTCGCCGGTGCGCTGGTGCGAGGCGTGGAGGATGCGGTACATGACCGGATCGCGCATATTCAGGTTGGGCGAACTCATGTCGATCTTGGCGCGGAGTACTCGCGTGCCGTCGGGGAACTCGCCGGTCTTCATGCGGGTGAATAGGTCAAGATTCTCTTCGATAGTCCTGACTCGAAAGGGGCTGTCTTTGCCGGGCTCGGTGAGGGTGCCGCGGTGCTGGCGGATCTCGTCGGCGGAGAGGTCATCGACGTAAGCCTTGCCGGCCTTGACGAGCTGAATGGCCCACTCGTAGAGCTGGCCGAAATAGTCGGAGGCGTAGCAGAGGCGCTCCCAGTCGAAGCCGAGCCAGCGGACGTCCTCCATGATGGAATCGACGTACTCCTGCTCCTCTTTTTCAGGGTTGGTGTCGTCGAAGCGCAGGTTGGTCTTGCCGCCGAACTCGTCGGCGAGGCCGAAGTCGATGCAAATTGCCTTGGCGTGGCCGATGTGCAGGTAGCCGTTGGGCTCGGGAGGAAAGCGGGTCTGGATGACGGCGTCGCCGTACTTTTTGGTGCGCACATCCTCGGCGATGATCTCGCGGAGGAAGTTGGAGGGAGTTGCGGCGGCTTGCGTTTCCGGATTTGCGTTGGTCATAGCTGGTATTCATTATCCCACTGGAGGGGTTTGCTCAAAAAGGACGGCGCAAGATCAGCGTTATCATTGGCGCGCAAAAAAACCTCTGCGTCAAAGTAGAGACAGTTTTGCAAAATTTTGGCCAAAGGGAGAGGACGCAGGCGTTTCGTGATTTCCCAGGCCTCAGAATCGAGAGATCCAGCCCGCGGACGTAGAGCTGTCTGTGGAGATTCTGGATCTGATTCCATGAGAACGGCTGCGGGCGGCACTGACGCCCTTGGTCCTCGATTATTCCCTACCGAAAAGCGCTGCCGCTATTTCTTTTCCGGAATCGCTGTCTGCAAACCGCTTTTGCCATCTGCCGGATCGCCCTTGAAATCTCCGAGTCATCTTCCATGAGAGAGGTCGCAGTACTCTGCATCCGCCGGACAGCGGCGTAGTCGTTGGGAATTTTCCACTCAGCCGGCCTGGTGAGAGCCTTGGTAATATGCTCTTCGGCGATCTCCAGGTTGAGAGGGTCGTATCGGTTGATCACGATTTCGAGTTTGGGGCTGCCGGCTGTGGACAGAAGTGAAATCAGGCGATTTGAGTTACGCAGTTCCGCAAGGCCGACCTGCGTGACCAGATAAATGGTGGAGGATTCATCGAAGAGAAGCGTATGTTGCAGGTTGAGCTTTGAACTGGCATCGACCACCACATAATCGAAGTTCTGGAGGGCGACTTCCAGCAGAGTGTCGATGGCAGCCTCAGAGACCTGTGTGGGGGCCAGTTCGCTGGGTGCGGCGAGTACGGATAAGCCGGAGGCATGCTCTTCCAGCAAGCTGGAGAGAAAGCTCGAATCGAGCCGCTTGAAATCCTGAAAAACGTTGACAATGGAGTGTTCAGCCTTGATTCCGAGGTTGATCGCCGCGCACCCAAGCGGGAGATTGAGATCGATCAAGAGGGTTTTCTTCCTGGATTCCTGGGCCAGCGATACAGCAAAATTGCAGGCCAGGGTGGTGACTCCGGAACCGCCTTTGGCGCTGAGAAATACGAGTAACCTGCCTTCCTCCTTCTTTGTTGGGCGGGACGCCGAACGAAGAGCCGAGGCCCGAGCCAGAGCCTCGGCCATGACGCCGGGATTGAACGGAAGAACGAGAAACTCGCGAGCGCCCGCCCGCATGGATATGAGCAACAGGTCTGAATCGACCTGCGCTGAATAGACCATTACGGTTGCCAAGCCATTGATACAGATGCTCTTTACCAGTTCAAGGGCGTACTTTGGGTCACTGTCCAGGTCAACGAGGACTACGTCAAAGTCGCGATTGATGATCCGCGGCGCATCGTCGAGGTCGGGAGGATAGGAGACGAACTCCTGGATTGGGCCAGTCTGACACTTGCCCAAAGCGTGTAATGCGGCGCCGCGGCGTTTCTCGTCCGGGCTGATGACGGCAACGGACAAGACGCGTGCGCGATGGAAGGCAGGATCAACGACCTCCATGACTCTGGCCTTGGTCAGACGGCTGGCCATCTCCTGCGCCATGGGCGCGGCTGTCTCCGCGCCATTTACGCTGGTGTGCGCGCCGGTCTCAACGTCGTTTCGGACGCCCTCTCCGGACTGCCGCATCTGGGAATCACGTTCGGTCGCCATCTTCTCGAAACCCTCCTGTGATACCGAACTATTCTCCCCCATCGCCGTCGCCCTCTGCCAAGTATTCTACTCAAGCAGGGTGTGAAACGGTACCTGGACAATGGTTTCTTAAAACAAATCCGCATTTATTAGCACAAGCGAGCGCCAGAATCAGCGGACACAGCTGGTGCTGAGACTGTGTGATTTGGTCATTGTTCCTGAACAAATGCGGGCGTGGACGCCCGCGCAACAGCCGGTCTGGAGACCGGCGCTCCGTTCCGGCCAAACCACAATCACACGGTCTCGATAGCATAGATCCCTTACCGAAAGAAGCTGAACCCCTTCTTCTTTTCCGGGATGGCGGGCTGGCCGCAAACGGATCTGGTCATCTGCCGGATCGCCCTTGAAATCTCCGAGTCATCTTCCATGAGTGAGGTTGCAGTGTTCTGCATGTGCCGCACAGCGGCGTAGTTGTTGGGAATCTTCCAATCAGACGGTCTGGTGAGCGCTTTTGTAAGATGCGCTTCGTCGATTTCCAGGTTGTGAGGGTCGTATCTGTTGATCACAATGAAGAGTTTGGGGCTACCGGCAGCGGAAAGCAGTGAAATCAGTCGATTCGAGTTGCGCAGTTCGGGAATGCCGACCTGCGTGACCAGATAAATGGTGGCGGATTCTTCATAGAGACGTGTATGCTGCAGATCGAGTCTCGATCCTGCGTCGACCACCACATAATCGAACTCCTCACACGCGACCTTGAGCAGTTTGTTGACGGCGTCATCGGAGAACTGTGCGGTGGCCAATTCACTGGGCGCCGCGAGTACAGATAACCCGGAACTATGCTTTATCAACATGGTTGAGAGAAAACTCGCGTCGAGCCGGCTGGAATTCTGAAGCGCGTTTACGATCGAGTATCGAGGCTTGATGCCGAGATTGATCGCCGCATCACCGAGCGGGAGGTTGAGATCGATCAGGAGGGTTTTCTGTCCTGATTCCTGGGCCAGCGAAACAGCAAAATTGCAGGCCAGGGTCGTGACTCCGGAGCCGCCTTTAGCACCGAGAAATACGAGTAACCTGCCGTCGGCCTTTTCCTGCGGGCGGGTCACCGAATGAAGGGCCGATGCCCGAACCAGCGCCTCGGCCATGGCGCCGGAATTGAAGGGCAGAGTGAGAAACTCGCGAGCGCCCACACGCATGGCTCTGAGCAGCAGGTCTGAATCGGCATGCGCCGAATAGACCATTGCGATTGCCAAGCCGCGGACGCTGATGGTCTCCACCAGATCGAGGGCTAGTTTTGGATTAGTGTCCAAGTCAACGAGGACTATGTCAAAGTCGCGATTCAGAGTCCGGGGCGCATCTTCGAGGTCGGCAGGATAGGACAGGAACTCCTGGATTTTGCTAACATGGCACTCTTCCAAAGCGCGTAATGCGGCGCTGCGGCGTTGCGCGTCCGGGCTGATGACCGCAACGTACAAGGCGCCTGTGCCAGTGAAGAGAGGATCAGCAACGTCCATTCCTTTGGCTTTGGTCAAACTTCTGATCATTTCTGTGCCAGGCGCTCCAATATGCGCGCCGGTCTCGTCAGCCTTTTTGTCGCCGTCTCCGGGCTGCTCGCGCTCACCCGCAGCGTACTCGGTCGAAGAGGCCCCCTCGTGTATCGCCGCATCCGCATTTGTACCGATCGTGATGCGGACGCCCTGCTCGGCAAGAGAAGTGTTCACTTTTACGAGTATTTCGCCGCCCAAATTGCTCTCTTCCAACAGTTGGCGAAAATGGCGGATCGCCGCCTCGTCCGGCGCGGGAGCCACGCCAAGATCGACTCCGACAAAACTGCGCAGCACAGGCGACTCATAGAGAGCCTCCTCCGCGCCGGGGTCCGAGAGGTTGAACCACTGCTGTATGAAGTAGGTTCGCAGAAGGATTGGCAGGCCTACCGGAGGCTGACTGCTGTCTGCCGACAGATCATGCGACTCCACAAGAGCCAACAACTCTCCCCATGGCATCACCTGCTCCATCCGGTCGAGAAACAGTTCTCGCTTGCTCTTTCGGGCAAACTTCTCGAATCCCTCCTGTGGCGCCAATATTTCCTGCGGCATCGACCTCGCCCTCTGCCAGCTATTCTATCCAAGCTGGCCGTGAAACGTAAGTTGTGAAGAGGTTTTCCGGGGTGATTTTGCACCTGTTGGCTTCCGCGAACGCCAGAATCCGCAGAAAATGCGGATTCTCAAGGATTTCCGAAAAGACTTTGTGAGCGGCGCGATTGGGTCATGATGTCCGAAAATATCGACTATTTCTCCAAGTCGCCGCACAAACGCTGCTCTCCATTCACAACCGAGCCAACCAGGTTCCCCGCTCCATCCAAGGCCACCAGACTGGCGGGTCGGCCCAAGGCGACTGAACCAACCAAATCGCCTAACCCGGTCATCGAAGCCGGATTCACGGTGAGCAGCCGCAACGCCTGCTCCAGCGGCGCGCCAGTGAACTCCATGAAGTTTGTCAGCGCGCGGTCCAGCGTGAGGACGCTGCCGGCCAGAACTCCGTTGGCTGTAGCCCTGCCGTTGGCGACTTGCACTGCAAAGTCACCCAGGTGGTACACGCCGTCGGGCATTCCCACGGCGCTGAGTGCGTCTGTGACCAGAATCGCCCGTTCCGGGCCTTTGGCGCGCCACCAGAGCTTCACCATCTCCGGCGCAACGTGGATGCCGTCGCAGATCACTTCGGCAAAGAGGTCATCGTTGGTCAGAGCCGTGCCCAGAATCCCCGGCTCGCGATGATCGAGCGGACGCATCGCGTTAAAGGTATGCGTCGCGCTGACCGCACCGGCGGCGATGGCGGCGCGGGTTTCGGCAGCGGTGGCGTTCGAGTGGCCCAGAGAGACACGAACGCCGCGCGCGGTGGCGTGCGCGGTCAGCTCGATTGCGCCGGGCAGCTCCGGAGCCAGCGTCATCAGCCGGATGCGGCCCTCGGCAGCCTCGAAGAGCCGGTCGAAGGTGGCCGTGTTGGGTGCCAGCAGATGCTCCGCCGGCTGCACGCCGCGCTTTGCATGGGAGAGAAATGGGCCTTCCAGATGAATGCCGATGGGCTGCGCCCGGCCTGCGATTCCGGTCTGGGCTGGCGGCTGCGCCAGTAATTTCGCCAGCCCGGAGAGCGAGCGGAGCGTCGCATCGAGCGGCGCGGTCACCGTGGTGGCCAGGAAGCTGCCCGTGCCGTGAGCGGCCAGAAAGCTGCCCATCGCGCCGAGCGCCTCGGGCGTATCCTCCATCACGTCGTGGCCCATGGCCCCGTGAATGTGCACGTCGAAGAAAGCGGGCGCGAGCGTTGCGCCGGGATAGTCGAGAACGCGGGCATCCGTGGGCAGTTCGGCCGCCGCGCGTGTGGAGATGGACGCGATCCAGCCGTCTTCGATCACCACTACGGGTCCGTCGAGCAGCCCGGTCCCATCCCAAAGCCGCTGCGCTGTGAGCACGGTTCGCATACTAGAGATTATTACAGGCTCTCCGGGAGAACGGGGCCTTAGTGAATCAGCGTCATAATATCCGGCACAAGCAGTCCGCGCTGCACTTGCGTCGCATGGAATATCGCCTGCGTGGCTGCCAGCTCCGCGCGGCAGGCCGTCAACTGTGCTGAGAGGGAGGCGAACTGCGACTCCAGATTCAGGCGCAGTTCCTCGATGGCATTCTCCAGCCGGTCATTGGGTGCGATCTGCTCGGTCTGGCTCGCCTGCACCGACTTCAGGTTGGGCAGGATGGCGCCGGTCAGAAACCGGGAAAGTGAAACAAGTGGTTCATTCATGAAGAAATGTTAACGTCAAATTTAAAAAAATGCACGATTACGGGTGCCCAACCGTTAGTAATCTGTTTTGGTGACGCATATCACCAATTAGACTGTTTTCATGGCAAAACGCATCGGCATCCATCTGGGCACAACCGGCGGGGCCTCGAACGCCGTCGAGCAGGCAAGGGCGATTGGCGCCAATACCTTTCAGATTTTTTCGTCCAGCCCGCGCATGTGGCGCGCGCCCAAAGTCGATCCCAAGCAGGCCGTCCGCATGAAGGCACTTCGTGCGGTTCTCGATGTCAGCCCCTTGGTTATACACACTAGCTACCTGGTCAACGTTTGCAGCCAGACCGACGAAGTGCGCGAGAAGAGCGTCGTGGCCTTTCGCGGCGAGATCGAGCGGGCGCTCACGCTGGGCGCCGAGTTCCTGGTGCTGCATCCCGGCTCGTGGAAGGGGCTGACGCGCCACGAGGGACTTACGCTGGCCGCCGACTCGATTGCGCGAGCGATTGACGGTCTGGCTTGGCAGGGAACTCCGTTCCACATTCTGATCGAAAACACCGCCGGGTCGGAGTTCTCGCTGGGCGGCAGCTTCGAGCAAGTCGCCGAGCTGGTCGAGCGGCTCAAGCCGACAGCGCCGATGGGCGTCTGCCTGGACACCTGCCATACCCACGTCGCCGGCTACGATCTAGTGACCTCCGAGGGTTACGAGGAGACGATGAAGCAGGTCGCGGCGACGGTGGGCTTCGGCACGGTGCGCGTCTGGCACATGAACGACGCCAAGGCCGCGCGCGGCTCCAAGCTCGACCGGCATGAGCAGATTGGCAAGGGCACGATGGGGCTGGAACCCTTCCGACGCCTGCTCAACGACCCCCGCTTCGCCCACGCCGCATTCATCGCCGAAACCCCGGTGGATGCTCCCGGCGACGAGGAACGCAATGTAAAGACGCTGTTGAGTCTGGTGGAGTGATCGCTCCCGGTGGCAAGTGTCAATACCCCCGGCAGAGCCGGGGGCTTGATTATGTGAGCCGCTCGAAGCGGCTTGTGCGGGGACGCTGACGCGGCCCCGGTTCGGTTGAGCCACCTTATCGGTGGCGGGTCATTTCCACATATT
>Ga0224555_1000523_pt1 | contig 58173 bp, 51 predicted proteins | sample 714S23034metaG_FD_180687 | JGI IMG/M metagenome (GOLD analysis project Ga0224555, IMG submission 180687) | Peat soil microbial communities from Stordalen Mire, Sweden - 717 S2 30-34 | ecosystem: Environmental > Terrestrial > Soil > Wetlands > Peat | place: Sweden: Norrbotten County, Stordalen... | reverse complement strand
AGCCTTCTATCCTCATGCCAGCAACCAGCCCGATCATCAGGGCTGCGGTGGCAATCAGTGGAACCCAGAAACACAGCAACCAGGTGTTCAGTTGATGCAAGAGCGCATCCAGCGCATTCTCCCGCTTCTCCAGAGACTGCGTCAGCCGGTTGTTTGCGGACTCAACCTGAGCGACGACTCCGCTGTTTGAATCACTCAAATTGCCGAGCGCGGCAGAGAGTTCCTTCTGGGCGCGCGTTATATCCGCGCTGGTTCCTTGCAGACATCTGGCTGCGGAGGGAAGGCCTGATTCGAAGAAATTCTGGCGTAGACTTTCACTCAGCAGTCTTGCAATCTTCTGTGCATCCAGCCCGGATTCGATCTTCTCGGGCAGTCGAGCAATCCGCGACTCCAGCTTGTAGACATAGCCGAGCATCTTCTGTTGCGCATCGTCTGAAAACTGCTGATGAAGATCGAGCATCTCCTGAAATCGTTCCCGCTCTTCGGCAATTGCCATCGGCGTTTGGCGCGTGAGCAGGGCCAGGATGCCCATCGCTTCGAGAATGCGCAGCATCTCGTCATCGGGGCTGAGTTTGCGAGTATGAGCGAGAACGCGATAATACGCGGCCTGCATCTCTTCCGGGACAAGCCGGGCGAGAGAGTCGAACAGAGTCAGCTCTCCCACCGCGACAACGGCATTGGGTGTTTCCGGCTCCGTGCTCATGGCAGAAACACCTGCCTTGCCCGGTCGAATTCAGAGAAGAGCCGCCGCAGGTAGCTCTGCGCGCGCATCACGAGCGACGCCCTCTTCAGTTCATCCACCTCAGCTTTTCGGTCTGCGACCTGACCGAGTTGGATACCATGCTGACGGATAGGATTTTCGAGTTCAGCTAGCCGGAACTCCATCTGCAAGATCTCCGGCGAGAAGGCTTCGCGGAAGCGATTTGCCTGCTCCGTAGACTTCCAGTAGGTGAAGTCCGCCAGGGCGCTGGTTGCATTCTCGACAATGACGTACTCAACCCGTTCCTGAAGGTGGCTCGCCCAGGCAAGGACGCTCTCGACGCTGGCCGGGTCCGGCGTCACCACGCCCACCGCAGTGAAGCGGACGCCGGTTACAGAGACATCATCGTACATCGACTCGAACCAGTCGGCCGCAACCTGCCCGGCGCCGGCTCCCATATCGGCAAGAATGATGGGCGTGCCGCTGTCGAGATGATCGACAAAGGCATCGAGTCCGGCGGGGGTGTGAATGTTGACTTTGGTGACCCGCCCATTGAAAAAATGTTGCAGGGAGCCACGCGCCTTGTTCTCTGTGTCGAGATCGAGCAGAGTGACAGGAATCTGATTCGCCTCAAACCACTCGGCCAGGGCTACCATGACGCCTGTTTTGCCGACGCCGCCTTTGCCGCCCATCGTGAAAACTACACGCTTCGTATTGGCCGTCATTGCTCACCTCCATTGGTTGTCAGGGTCAGGGGTTCGTTCTCGCGAAAGACGAAGCGGGTGCGCTTCGCCTCCCGCACAGTGGGCTTTGCCTTGAGAGCAGCAACGCGTTCGAGCACCGGCGACTCCGCCGCAGCCTGGCCCACGGGCGGCAACTCGAATTGCGTTCGCTTGCGATGCTTAGCGCGGACCTTCACGAAGGAGTGAAGCGTACTGAGTGCGACATGAAGTCCCAGCCGCTCGTGGAAGAGGCGGGCAACTTCGCGATACGTCCGCCCTTTGCGGCGAAGTTCGCGGATCAGTTCACGGTGAGGCTCCAGCTTGGAGCGTGGAGGCTTGGGCGGAAATCCGGCCAACTCGGCAGAGCCGGTCTGGCGCTCTGCATTTGTAGTGGAAAGAAGAAGAGTCATGGCTACCCTCGGAGGCGACTGAGGCCGCACTCGGCTGACGACCATTGGTTAGGTCGTTGGGGAGCTTTTTGAGCGACTGAAAAATCAGTCCCCATTCGTTCTAGGCCCATATTCATTGGTCAAACGCAAAATTCTTCGACCTCAGAACCCGACCATTGGGTTAGATCGTTGGGCAGATCGTTGGGCATTGCAAATTCAGTCCCCATAAGGTCCCCAATAAGCGTTTCCAGCCGTTCCTGGGGGTATCTCAGGGTTACCACTCGTGCCCTGTTTTCTTGTACTTACCGAAGGTTTGCGTCCCTCATAACCCAAAGGTCGCTGGTTCAAATCCAGCCCCCGCAACCAAGAAATACGTGATTCTAAACGGCTTCCGTGAGCAACTCGGAGGCATTTTCTGCGTTTGGAGGGAACTTAGGCAAATCTTGGGCAAAGAATCCCTTGTCCAAAAGTGCTCCAAGCTCTCCGGCTAGCCTATGACTGGAGAATGCCCCCGTCATTCGCCACGAAAGCGTAAACAATACGTCATGGATGATTGGCAGCGAGCCGTCCACGATCATCACGTGTCGGAGGTCGTCGCCTGCCAAATGCCCTGTAGAGATTATGCGGAAGTAGTCTGTGTTTGATTCTTTAGTTTATGGACAAAGGCGAAATATGCCACCATCACGCGAAATGTTTTGGACTTATTCACGCCGCCGAGAACCTCTCCGCCAACTCGATACAGTTCATCGACAATCTCGTGTGTCAAGGGTGGTCATCAGTTCACCCGTCAGAGAAGACAACAGCGTGGAGCGGATTCCGAATATCGATGAATTGTTTTAGGAGATCAGGCATGGAACTCAACCAGGAAGAAACCAAGAAGCGCAAAGAACTTGTGGACTACGGCAGCCGCATCGTTGAGAGCGAGGGCTTGCCGGTCACCGACGAGATGCGCGAGATGGACAGGCTCTACATCGCCGGCCAGATCGACTTCGAGGAACTCGGACGACGAGCAAGACAGCCGTAGGTGGAAATGAGAACGGACCGCCTTTGCATCCACCATGCTGGGGGTTACGTGTCTACTCTCAACTGGCGCAAAGCGGCACCCACCTAAACTGGGGGCGGTTTGGGCAGCGTGGCCTCCATCCCCGGTCCCCTAAGGCGAGGGACCGGGGCACCCTCAGCGTGGTTTGGAAATCTCAGCGGGACCGGGGCCACCCGCCGGATCAGGAGAAGTGTTTTTACTTGACATCCCCTTTTATAGAACCCGCCGCGAGACAACCTCAGTTCCCTAAACAATATCAGTGCGGAAGTATGGTTCGAAACGAAATATGCCAGGCTGCAATTACATTTATTGCTGTATATGCAGCAATCGAAGAGATTAGTGACTTACATATCCAAACGAAAGTGACAGAGAGGATAATCTGCTGGGTCAATGCTGTCCAAAAGAATGGATGTAACCAAGCCCAAAGAAGGGCAGTTACGAAAATCCCGGTTGGCGCTCCTATGCGAAGCATACGCAAACCCCTGGATCTGGCCGACAAAGCCTGCATCACCAATGGACGTGTGATCTGCCATGCGAGCGAGGTGGAACTGTGAGCGCCGTGCCAGGCTCGCTTTCGCCGGCATCTACGGCGCGGGATTCATTGGGGACATGTTTCTGGTTACCGACCTGGGCTCTCAAGTCGTGCTCACAGTGAACGCTGACGAGGATGCTGTACTTATGCGGCTCATGCCGCTACAGATTGTTGCCGACCCGGCCGGCGGCTTCCGGCTCGATGCCGGGCGCCGGTATGTAATCTTAAGCAGGTAGGTGAAGTCGAACCAGTTGAGAACCAGTCCATCGAATCAGCCTACTGTGATACAGCAAATGAGCCAATGACCAGTCGTTACTTTACCAGCAGTAGGTAGCAACGACGTCCGGAGCGCTCGGAAGCTGGTTTATCACGCTGGTATGCAAGACAATCTGTATGTTCTTCCTTTCCCAGCCTTTGGGGAGGGACTTGACTAACGCCGAGATGGATTGTGGATTGGTGAGGAATTCAGCAGCGGCACGCGTTCCAGCATGTCCGATTCCCGCGGCTGTGATAACTGTTGTGCCGGTCTTGGAGTTCAAAACCCGGGACACGATCGCGTAGTCCTCTGCTAATTGATGAGAAGTGGTAGACCAGTGCTTTTGAGAGTCTGAACGGTCCACGATGGCGTTCTGCCTATCGAAGACATAACGCAGATTCTCAGTCATGGTAAGGGTCCACGAGTTGTTGTGAGCGCCAATCAGGATCGTGGGGTGTTCGCGAAGATCGCCAAACGCCACATCGTTGCCGAATCGAACGTCGAATTGCTTATTGCGGCGCACCAGCAGGGACACGATTTTTGTGGTTGCCGCGACATCGCCGATGGTAACGAAGGTATCCTTTACGGGTATTAGGTCCTGAGCATCGATCTTGGCGCCCGGGGGCAATGGGATAAAAGATTCCAGTCCCATTTCCTCAGTTTGGCTCCGGGGGTGTTGCTTGTAATACGTATCTAAATACGAGGGAGACAATTCATAGACAGCATTGCTGCCGATATAGATCAAGGCTGTATGGGAGTTATCAAAAACGGGCGACCAGAATTGATTGAAGGCGCGCTCCTCGGGAGATACGTAGTAGTGCTGTATTACCATAGTCAGGATCACCACTGATGCGGCAATCATGATCCACCATATGCGACCTCGGAATCTTGCGGTGGATGGCGCAAGGCCGGGCCCTGCAACCTCGTGGGGAGCCGGCGGGGTTATAGGTTCGACCGGCGGCTGGCTCGGTTCCGGTCCGTGCGGAGGAACAGACTGCAACTGAATCGGATTCCTTTCAGCCCATTCGAAAATGGCCTTGAACGAGCCAGAGGGCACGGTGATCAGTACAGATTCTTCACGCGCTGTTTGATAGTAGACCGCGAGCCGCTTCCTGACCTCAGCCGCACGTGCGCGAACGATCGGATCGTCATTTGTGTCGTAGTCTGGGCGTCGGTTAAAAACATTTGCTCCGATGATCCGTTCCTTGAGCATCTCAAGGTGGCCGGCGAGAGTCTGATCGACGATGTACTGCAACAACTCCTGAGACTGTTTACTGGAGTGAAAGGGCGAACTTTGCAGGATTACCGACAACGTATTCTGGACTTCGGTCGCAGGAACCTTGTCAGGTCCCTCTTGCCGCTCCGAAGAATCGATCTTTTCAACCGCATGCAACATCGATAGCCTCAAATTCTCTGTTACAGAGGGACTGTACCCCTTTTGATTGCTCTTGACAAGTCAGAACCGGAGCATGTTGTCTTCATTATAATAAACTAAGCAGAATCAATGAATTACAACGACTCACCTCGTTGCCTTGCGGCGATTAGGCTCACTTTCGCGAGACGTTAGATGTAAGTATTGTTCTATCAATAGCTTGCACGAGGCTAACAGCAGGCTGCAATCGCCAGAACGCTCTCGAACAGTACCGTACAGTACGTTGCCATCTGTTACACGGGACTCGTTTCCTAGGGTGAGTTTCACAGCAATGCGTGTGTTGTGCAGTTTGGCCTGCAGAGTGTGCTGGCCGATAATCAGCGTGATGCATAGACACCGCCGCCTCGCAAAGGGGCGCCGGGTCAATGATAAGCGCGACCAACAAGGAAAAACTCAGGAGGCAACATGACCAGGTTACGTCTCGTTCTTTTGGCAGTCTTGATGGTCACCATGGCCCTTGGACTGGCATTCTGTCCTGCGCTTCATGCGCAGTCGATGAGTACCACAGCATCACTGTCGGGCACGGTTTCCGACCCCGCCGGGGCCAGAATTCCGAAAGCAACAGTGAAGCTCACCAATCCCGAACAAGGGATCACCCGTGCCATCACCACCGGTTCGGCAGGCGATTTTTCTTTCGCCTTGCTGCCTGTCGGCACTTACACGCTGGAGGCAACCGCTCCGGGCTTCAAAACTACCAAGCAAGCGGGAATTGTCCTCAACATCGGCGACTCTCTTGTTGAGAACGTCGCTTTGTCCATCGGCGCGTCCGAGCAGGTCACGGTGACCGCATCGGGGCCCCTGATGCAAACCGATGACGCTGACATCGGCACCGAGATCGCTTCAAAGCAAGTTGAGGAATTGCCTCTCAACGTCAGGAATGTGATCGGACTGGTGCTGTTGAACTCCTCGGTGAACAACCAGGTCCAGCAGCAGAGTTTGACGGCGGGAGGCCAGGACGATACGGCCGACCAGGATATGTCCTTCCTGAGCTTTGGCGGCGGCTTCTTCGGAACCACGGCTTGGCTTCTGGATGGCGGCTGGAACGTGGCCTCCGGCTGGGGCGGGTCTGTTTTTGTGCCCGCGGTGGACGACGTTCAGGAATTCAAGGTCACGAACAACTCGTTCTCGTCTGAATACGGATGGAGCACCAGCAATGTGATCAACATGGTCACCAAATCCGGCACCAGCGACTTCCATATTGTGATGGACGAGTACCTTCGCAATCCGAAGTTGGACGCCAACCTCTACTTCAATAAACTGGCCGGCAAACCCTGGATTGGCGACCATCGCAATCAGTTTGGTGTTGCCGGCGGCGGCCCGTTGTATATTCCAGGCATTTACAAGCAACGCAACAAGACCTTCTTTTTCGCCAATTACGAGGGCTTGCGGATCAGCAATGCCGGCTCCTATTCCGGCAATATGCCCTCCACCGCCCAGGAGGGTGGCGACTTTTCGGCAGGGTACAGTGCCACCGGCACTCCGATAGGCACGGATTGCCTGGGCAGAAACATCTATGCCGGCGAGATATTCAATCCCTACACCACAAGGCAACCGGGTGGTTTGTGCGGGGCAACAGGATGGGTTCGCGACCCCTATACGAACAACAAAATCGGTGCGGGAGGATCAGGGACAGTTGACACGCTGGCGAAAGCCTTTGCCACGGGGAACTACTGGCCGGCGTCGAATGCTACAGGCAAACCCCTCAACTGGTATGCCACGGCCGCAGCCCCATCGAGCTCCAACGAGTACGGCATTCGCATCGACCAAAACTTCGGCGCCAACACGCGCATGTACGGGCGCTGGTCGAATAAGCACGAGTCTAAAAACGGTGATCCTGACTATTACGGAACCAGCGACGTTGCTGGGCCGGGCGACGTCAACCCCGACAACCGGTACAGTGCCGTTATTGGCGCCTCGCACGTCATTTCGCCCACGTTAGTGATGAATGCCAACGTGGAATACAATCGATGGATTGAGGGGAACAACGTGCAAGGCAGCGGGTTCCAGGATTCCACGCTCGGCTTGGCTGGCATCCTCAACTCGTATAGCCCGGAATTTCCGGAGGTCAGTTTCTCCGCCGGCAACTATGCTCCGTTGGGACCAATCAGCGGCAACGGCGTAATGACTACGGCCAACGATGTGGGCACCGTTAGCCTGGACTTCAACAAGTCGCTCCGAAACCAGTCGCTCTCGTTCGGGTATATGGGCATTCTGACCCAGCTCTTCGGCGGCAGGGTCGCCCCCGTGGCATATAACTTCTCCAACGACAAGACGTCAGGTATCAATGCAACAGGTAACCTGGTGTCCGGCACCGGAGATGCCTTCGCTTCCATGATGGCGGGCGCAGGCAACAGCGGCTCCGCCGGCTTCAACGCATTGCCGGCGACATCGTACGACATGCATGGAGTGTACCTTCAGGACGATTGGAAGGCGACCCGAAAGCTGACCCTGAACCTGGGCTTCCGCTATGAAGTGCAGACCCCGTTCACGGAGCGGCACAACTGGCAAGCGGCCTTCGATTACACCGCCCTCAATCCGATCAGCTCGTCTGGGACTCCGGCTTACGGAGCAATCTCCTACAGCACTTCAGGCCACCGCAATCTCTATAACTACAATTGGGATGACGCGGCCCCGCGCATCGGATTCGCGTATGCCGCATTGCCCAAGCTGGTTATCCGCGGCGGCTTTGGGTTGTATTACTCGAGAAACTTCCTTCCGTTTGGCGGAATACCGGCACCCGGCTTTTCTTCAGCGACGACATGGTCTGCTACGGCCCCCAACGGGGTCCAGGTTCAGACGCAGCTCCAAAATGCTTTCGCTACCAATGCCGAAATTCTGCCGGTTACCGGGAACGCGTTGCAAGGCATGACGAACGTCGGTCAGGCTGGCGGCGGAGTCAATATAACCCGTCACGATCCCCGCACCAAACAGTACATGTTTGGAGCGCAATACGCCTTCACTCCCAACGACGTGCTGGATGTCAACTACGTGGGCAACCTCGGAACGCGCATCCTCCTCGGGGGCATGAACTACGGTCAACTGAATCCGAATGATCTCGCCCTGGGCGAAACGGCGCTGACCGCCGAGGTGGCCAATCCGTTTTCCGGCACCTTGAGCCATCTTGGCCTTCCCTCCATGGCCTGCCAAAATTCTGATGGGACGCTTGCGAAGGGGCAAATGCTGGAACCGTATCCGGAATTCTGCGGCGGCGCTGTCGCCCAGCAGGAGCCGGTGGGCATCTCCAGGTATGACTCGATGCAGATGACCTACAACCACCGCACCACCTACGGGCTGATCTTCTTCGCCTCCTACACCTACTCAAAGTTCCTCACCAATGCCGGCGACGCGCTGGGCTGGTCCAGTATCAACAGCGGCGGCGCCTCCATCCGCAACTACTATGACTTGAAAGCGGATCGAACTGTCGACGCGACGGATGTCCCGCAGTCTCTCGTCCTGAACTACGTGTACGAGTTGCCGATTGGCCGGGGCAAGAAGTTCGGCGGCGGCATGAACGCGGCTGCGGATGCGGTTGCGGGCGGCTGGCAGTTCTCCGGAATTACCCACTGGCAGAAAGGTTTTCCGCTGTCGATCGGCAATGGAGGAATGAATAACGCAAGTGTTTGGGGCGGAAATCAACATGCGACCTTTACCGGGGCCAGTTTTGCGCCCACCGCTCCATGCACCATGAAATATTGTATCTTCAACCCGTTGGCCTTTGCGAAGTCGCCTGCATTACCGTCTGGGGCGGCGACCTCTGCGCAGATAGCGGCGACATTTGGCAATGTCCCCCGTTACATGTCCAATCTCCGGGCTCCCGGTTACGTCGACGAGGATCTGGGGATTCAGAAGTGGTTCAACATCCCGCAGAAATTCCGCCTGCAGTTCACCGCGCAGTTGTTCAACGCTTTCAACCACGCCAACTTCACATCACCCGATTCTGGTATAGGGGATGCCATATTTGGCGAGAGCGGTAACACCATGGGAGCGAGACAGATTCAGTTGTCGCTTAGGCTGGTTCGGTAGCGTCCCATGCATCGACTCGCACTTGTTCTCTGCCTGGCGACCGCGTTCACGAATTCAATCGTGAGCGTGATCGCCGCTGCGGAAGAGCCGGCGCAAAACCTGCAATCCCTCCTGGCTGAGGCGCGTGACGCTCAGTCCAGGAGGGACTTCAACGCCGCCGCGGAATCCTACCGCAAGGCCGTCGAACTAGAACCTTCGATTCCGGAGCTATGGGCCAATCTCGGACTGATGTATCACGAGTCCGGGAAGCCGGCTGAGGCAATCCGAAGTTTCAAAGAGGCAATAAGACTCAAACCGTCTCTGTTTGTCCCGCAATTGTTTCTGGGTATTGAATTCCTTGGGGCCAAGAACCCCGAGGCTGCCATTCCCTACCTTGAGAAGGCTGAAAAGCTCAATCCCGATGACTTGCAAGCTGCTCTTAGCCTCGGAAAGGCATACGGAATGTTAAACCGCGCCGATCATGCCGCTGATGCCTACTTTAAGACGACACAATTGGCGCCGAATGACGGAAGCGCCTGGCTGAACCTTGGGTCTGCATATCTGCAACAGGTGGAGGACGATGCGCGTCTTATGACCTCCGAGTACAAACATTCAGCCTATTTCAACCTGCGGGCAGCGGAAACCTTTGCCGAAGAGGGCAAGCTGGTTCAAGCCGATGATGCGTTCAAGGCTGCTATCGCCTCTGGCTCGCCTGCGCCTTGCGCGCACGCGGAGTTTGGGATCACGCTTCTTCGTAAGAAGAGGATTGCGGAAGCGCGTGAGCAATTCGATCTTGAAACACGGACCGTTTCTCATTGTGGATTGACTTCGCTCGGTACCGCCATGACGGAGCTTGTTGAAGAACATCCGGATGTTGCGCTCAAAGGGCTGACCTCGATTGCGGAGGCCGATCCCGATTTCGTTCGATCGAACCTACCCCTGTTTCGCGATGCTGTTTCCGCCGGCCAGGCGAGGCAATTGATCGAGTTAGTTAGATCGCGACAGACTTCGGGCGCTTTGAAGCCGGAAATAGCCTCACTCATCGAGAAGGCTTTCCTTTCGGATGACACGCCGGTCACGATGAGTTCCGACGAGGAGGGCCGGCCTTCTGGGATGAGAGCAGTGTCCGCGACTGCCCAAGCGCAACACTTTTACACCGAGGGTCAATATGCGAAGTGCAACCAGGCGTTGAACCCGGCGCTTCACACACTAGGCAGTTTTCAACTTCAGATGCTCGCGTCGTGTTCTTTTTATACGGGCGATTTTCGAACCACTTCGATTGCGGCTCAGCGCCTGAAATCAAATTCAACAACGCGGGTGCAAGGCTTGTATTGGGAGAGCAAGGCCGATCAGAAACTGGCGATTGCGGCGCTGATTCGCGCCGGCGATATCGATGCTGACTCTCCGCGCATGCATGTTTTGCTCGGGGACATCTTCCGGCAAAAGCGGCGGTGGAACGATGCCGAAACGGAATACAGAAAAGCCGTCGCTCTCGATCCAAAAAGCCACTCCGCGCGGCTGAGCCTGGCGATAGTGCTGTTTTCCCAATTGAAGTACGGCGAAGCACTCGATATCGACCGCAGCCTCTTGGCGGAAGATCCGAACGACTCTGAGGCAAATCTCCTGGCGGGCGAGATCCTTGTCCAACAGAACCTCTACGCGGAAGCTGAGCCATATCTGTCCAAATGCCGGAGTCTGCAACCCGAATTCGTGCCTCGTTTACACGCTCTCTTGGGGCGGGTATATGCGGCGACCGATCGAATTCCAGCAGCTATTTCGGAGTACAAGGAAGGACTGTCATCCGATGAAGATGGAAGCATTCACTACCAGCTTGCACGCCTGTATCAGAAGTCAGGCGACAAGATCGCGGCCGAAGAGGCTTTCAAAGAATCAAAACGCCTCAGCCGCCAATGGGACGATCACGCGAAAATTGCGCTCGAACAGAGTTCCACTGACTTAAGCCATCAATAGCGACCTCCTGTGGCTGATTGTATTGCGACATCGGACCGCTATCAAGCAACCCAAGGTGTCTGTGCGCACAACAACTCGCGACTAGCATCCACTCGCGAAACCTTTTATCGATTTTGCTTTCTCACCTTTATCAGGAGCCATAATCATGTCCTCTGCCTCTTTCGGAAAGCTTCTTCATACTGTCTTCGTCGTCTTGTTAGCGTCCGCCACTGGCCGCGCTGGCGCTCAGACCATCGAGCAACTGGCCAATGGCGCGATTGTGCATTCCCAAACCGGCATTGTCCATGTTGAAGTCTGTTCCGAAAGCGTGATTCATATCTTCGCTAGCGCATCCCTTATGCCGATCAAGTCTCTTGTACCGGCGGTGATTCGCCCGTGTGACGGCGCGCAATTCACGACTTCCTCGGATGACTCGACATTCCATATTCAGACCAGCAAGTTGAAGATCGAAATCGCCAAGGACACGGGGTCTGTCCGTTTCCTGGCGCCCGATGGACATACGATCCTCAGCGAGCAGCCGGATCATGGAAGAACAATCGTGTCGGCGGCCGCGCAAGGATCGGGTAACGGAGTCCGGCAGGATTATTTGCTAGCCCCTGGAGAAGCGCTCTACGGACTGGGCCAACATCAAGAGGGTTTCTTCAACCTGCGCGGCATACCGCTCCGGTTGCTGCAGGCAAACACAAATATCGTGATTCCGTTTCTCATTTCGACCAAGGGATATGGCCTGCTATGGAACAGCGCATCTCTGACGGATTTCAATCCGGCGACGGAAGCGATTCCTCTGGACGGCACAGGCGCGGGGACGTTCAAAACCGGACCCGAGGGTGAATACGGATTTTTGTTGAGCGGGAACTTCCAGGACAAACTCCGGCTGGCGGTAGATGGGCGGCAGATTCTAGATATTATTAATATGTGGCTTCCTGGGTCAGTCGGCGCCAAGATGCACCTCGCGGCAAATACAACCTACAAGGTGATGGCCGAAACGGGAGGCGACACGAAACTCTCCGTACGCGCTCCTTCGGACACGATGGCCTTTCGTTCCGAAACGGGTGAAGCAGTTGACTATTACTTCATCTATGGGCCGGAACCAAGCCAGGTCATTGCTCAGTACCGGGATTTCACCGGCGCTGCTCCATTGCTGCCGCGCTGGGCATACGGCTATTGGCAATGCCGGGAACGCTACTCAAGCCAGCAACAGATTCTTGATATAGCAGCTGAGTTCCGCAAGCGGAAGATTCCAGTCGACGTCCTGGTGCAGGATTGGCGGTACTGGGGAAAGTATGGCTGGAATGCGTTGCGCTTTGATGAAAGCGACTATCCCGATCCGGCGCAAATGATAACGCAGCTGCACGAGAAGGATCTTCATTTGGTGGCATCGGTGTGGGCAAAATTTGGAGCGGAGACTGCTGTTGACCAGGATATGAAGAAGGAACACCTGCTCCTGCCACCTAAGGCGGCCTCCAGGGAACCCGGAGAGACACAGGAAAAGGAAGATTGGGCGGACCTATTCAATCCAAGCGCGCAAAAGCTGTTCTGGTCGGAACTGAATCGTGGACTGTTTCAGGAAGGTCTTGATGGGTGGTGGTTGGATGCTTCCGAGCCAGAGGGTGATCAGCTTAAAGGCGCTATGACCTATCTCGGTCCGGGAGAATCTGTGCGCAATGCGTATCCGCTGTATGAAACGACCGCTGTTTACGAGGGACAACGCGCAGCGACGGACAAGAAGCGAGTAGTGATTCTATCGCGCTCCGCGTTTACCGGGCAGCAGCGCAACGGTTCCATCTCCTGGTCGGGCGATGTCTCGGCTAACTGGGAGACATTGCGCCGTCAGATTCCGGCCGGTCTCAGTTTCGGAATGTCCGGCTCTCCTTATTGGACTACGGACATTGGTGGTTTCTTCCGTCCCGCGGACCAGTACACCTCGCCGGAGTACCATGAATTGCTCATCCGCTGGTTTCAATTCGGCGCGTTTAGCCCGATCTTTCGCATTCACGGATATAAATCCGAAACGGAGTTGTGGAAGTACGGCCCCGAGGTTGAGAAGATCCTGACACAATATGATGAACTTCGTTACCGTCTTCTCCCCTACATTTACTCCGCAGCCTGGGGTGTTACCAGCCGTGGCGAAATTCTTATGAAAGCTCTGCCATTTGTCTATCCGAACGATCCGGCGTTACACGACATCAGCGATCAATTCCTGTTCGGTGATTCGCTTCTGGTGAATCCCGTCGTAGAACGGGGTGCGACGAGCCGAAGCGTCGCGTTGCCGGCGGGCAGCGACTGGGTTGATTTCTGGACGGGTCAAACACATCGCGGGGGAGAAACGATCAAGGCAGATGCTCCATTGGACCGAATTCCAATCTATGTAAAGGCAGGCAGCATTGTGCCCCTGGGGCCGATCGTGCAATCCGCATCGGAGCTGGAAGATCCATTGGAGATTCGTATCTACGGCGGCAAAGATGCCGACTTTCAGTTGTACGAAGACAGCGGGGATGGATACGCGTACGAGCATGGCGCGAGGACAACGATCCACTTCCACTGGGATGACCATCGAAATGTTCTGTCGATTGGGGACCGATCGGGAACATTCACGGGAATGCGAAGCAAGCGAACTTTCCAGATTGTTCTGGTTAAAACGGGACATGGCGTAGGAGTCGGGCCGGATTCGCGCGCAGATCGCTCCGTCACGTACGAAGGACATCAGACTCTGATCACTCTGGGCAAGACGAACTGACCGATCACACTCTTGGTACTATCGTGATATGGCGGCTCCTTGGAGCTGACAACAGCCCATCCCAACACTGGTGTGCCGCCAATCGCAGTATCCTTCGAGGTAATCGGCAGCATCGTGTTGTAGGAGTCATCGTTACAATAACTTTGCCGAGGAGCAGCCCAATGCATCATTCACCTGTTTCGTCCTCACTGTCGAACGGGATCGTCGATCCCACGCTAGTGCCTTGTCGAACATTGAGTTCGGGGGCCAAAATGCCTGCAATTGGCCTCGGTACGTTTGGCTCTGACCACGTCTCCCACAGTGCGGTCGCCGATGCCGTTAAGTATGCCGCTTCCATCGGTTATCGCCATTTTGATTGCGCATCCGTTTACGGCAATGAAAACCAAATCGGCAAAGTGTTCAAAGATCTCTTCCAGGGCGAGCTCCGGCGTGACAAGGTTTGGATCACGTCGAAGCTCTGGAACGACAAGCACGGTGAAGAGGCCGTCATCGCTTCTTGCGAGAAATCCCTGGCAGACCTTCAGATCGATTACCTCGACCTATACTTGGTCCATTGGCCGTTTCCCAATCATCATCCTTCTGGATGCGACGTCAGTGCCCGCAATCCTCATGCCGTATCCTACATCCATGAGAACTACATGCGCACATGGCGAAAGATGGAAGAGCTTGTCGATCGCGGGCTGGTTCGTCACATCGGGACATCGAACATGACGATTCCGAAGATGGAGTTGCTTCTTCGTGACGCCAGAATCAAGCCGGTCGCAAACGAAATGGAACTCCATCCCCACTTTCAACAGCCGGAATTCTTCCGCTATCTGAATGAAAAAGGGATTCAGCCGATTGGATTCTCGCCGATTGGATCACCAGGCCGCCCGGAACGCGACCGTGTGCCGGACGATACGTCGCCAACGGAAGACCCTGGGATTCGTCAGATCGCGCAAAGACTCGGAGTCCACCCGGCCGTCGTTTGCATCAAGTGGGCTGTTCAGCGTGGACAGGTTCCGATTCCATTTTCGGCAAATCCACGCAACATCCTGAGCAACCTGGTGGGAGTAACCAATGAACCCTTGACCCAGCAGGAGATGGACGCCATTGAGAAGCTGGATCGCAACTGCCGCTTGATCAAGGGTCAGGTCTTCCTTTGGAGGGACAACCAGTCGTGGGAAGATCTCTGGGATGTGAACGGGGTGATTACGCCTCCATAGTATGGAATACCGAACTAGGCAATGGTTTCCCGCTTACCGAGTATGAAGAGGCCGCTTTCAATAGGAAGCAGCCTTATTCTGAACCGCAAAATAACAAGAGCAAAAAGGATAAAACCAAAAATGCAAACAACCATGAAGGCGGCGTTCCTTCCAGGGAACAGTACCGTTGAACTCAAAAGTGTACCGATACCAAAACCAGGCCACGGCGAGGTACTGCTCGAGGTAAAAGCATCGACGATATGCGGTTCCGATATCCGATGTATTTACCATGAGCACCTGGGGAAGGGACCGGAAGGCTATCAAGGGGTCATTGCCGGCCATGAGCCCTCGGGATTGATCGTTGAAACTGGTCCAGGCTGCCGCAGATTCAAGACTGGCGATCGTGTGATTGTCTATCACATCTCAGGGTGCGGTGTCTGCAATGACTGTCGCCGCGGATACATGATCTCCTGCACAAGTCGAGAGTATCGCCGAGCATACGGATGGCAGCGAGACGGCGGCATGGCTGAATTTATGCTGGCCGAGGAAAAAGACCTGATTCTGCTGCCCGACGAACTCACATACTTTGATGGCGCGCAAGTAGCGTGTGGATTCGGCACGGTCTACGAAGCTCTTCAGAAGGTGGGCATCTGCGGCAACGACGCGGTGCTCATCACCGGCCTGGGACCGGTGGGTCTGGCGGCTGGAGCGTTGTGCCGCAAGTTGGGAGCCGAGAAAATTATCGGAATCGATATCTCGGCCGAACGCCGCGACATTGCATTGCGCCTCGATCTATGCGATTTAGTGCTGGCGGCAGGGCCTGACAACGTGGAGCAAGTCAGGGAATTGACCGGCGGACATGGTGTTGAACGCGCGGTGGAATGCTCTGCAAATGCTGAAGCACGAGCGGCTGCCATTCGAGCAACACGAAAATGGGGAAAGATGGTCATGGTTGGCGAGGGGGGAAGTGTTACCTTCAATCCATCACCCGATATCATTCACGATCAAAAAACGATCTACGGGTCTTGGGTTACATCCACCTGGCTGATGGAGGAGTTGGTGGAGCGGCTTGTCCGCTGGAACCTGCATCCGGAAAATATCATCACTCACCGCTTCCCGCTTGAGCAGGCGGATGAGGCTTACCGGCTCATGTCCGACGGTCGTTGCGGCAAAGTAGCTGTCTATCCGGGAAAGGAATAACTCGATGGCTTTAGCTTCGCTTCCGACGACAACAGAGCAAGACAGCAGCAAACCGCTGATTCCCGCCAATTGTGCGATGGCCTTCTTTCTGGTCACCGGACTGTTCCTGTTGTGGGGAATCGCCAACAACCTGAACGACGTGCTCATCCGCCAGTTCATGAAGTCCTTCGAGCTGCAACGTTTGCAGGCCGGCCTGGTGCAGTCGGCATTCTATATCGGTTACTTTTCCTTCTCCGTTCCCGCGGCGATGATGATGCAGCGCCGTGGCTATAAGTTCGGCCTGGTGGCTGGGCTGTTGCTCTACGGCACGGGAACTTTCCTTTTCTGGCCCGCCGCCTATGTCGGAAGTTATTACCTGTTCTTGCTGGCTCTCTTTGTCATCGCCAGCGGGCTCGCCTTTCTTGAGACGGGAGCCAATCCTCTGGTCGCTCAACTTGGCGATCCCGAAAGCGCCGTGCGGCGGCTCAACTTCTCCCAGGCCTTCAACCCTATCGGCGCTATTTCTGGAGTGTTGATCGGCACCGTATTCATCTTCTCCGGCGTGGAACTCAAACCGGCGGAAGTGGCCAGCATGAAGCTGGCAGGAACCTACAGCGTCTATCTGCACCAGGAGACGATGCGCGTCGTTCCTACCTATATGATTCTGGGATCGCTGGTTCTGCTATGGGCGTTTCTGATCGCTCGCGCTCGCTTCCCGGCGATTGCCGGGGCTCGCTTAGCAGACGACAAAGAACCCAGGGGAAGTTATCGCGAGCTGCTGCGCTATCCTCACTTCATGCTTGCCGTCCTGGCACAGTTCTGCTACGTCGGCGCGCAAGTCGGAACCTGGAGTTACTACATTCAATATGTGCAGGACTACACTCACCTGCCGGAAAAGATCGCCGGCTACTACCTCACCGGCACGCTGGCCGGCTTCGGCATAGGCCGCTTCGCCTCCAGCGTTTTGATGAAGCGGGTGCAGGCCGGCAATCTGATGGGAATCTTCGCGGTCGTCAATGTGGGGCTTGTGGGGATCGGAATTGCTTTCCCCGGCTGGGTAGGCCTCTGGGCAATCTTCTTGACCAGCTTCTTCATGTCGCTGATGTTCCCAACGATCTTTGCCACGGGCATTCGCGGCCTGGGTACGAACACCAAGTCTGGCGCTTCGCTCATCGTTATGGCGATCATCGGCGGCGCGGTCTTTACCCCACTGATTGCTTTCGTCAACCAGGCCACCAAGAGCATGGCGATGGCGATGATTGTGCCGCTGGTCTGTTATCTTGCCGTCGGCTGCTATGCCTTCTGGGGCAGCAAGCTGAAGCCGCGCGCCGCCTCTGTGGCCTAACTGCTACTCGTCGGATTTGAAGCGCATCTCTGAGTTCAAAGATCGTTTCTGCCGGTTCGCATACTCTAGCTTTCAAGGACGGTGATTATGAATCGCAGGAGGTTTCTTTGCTCCACCGGCATCACAGCGCTGGGATCGCTGTTGCCCAATTTGGCCTTGGCTGCCAGCCAGCCAGATCAGGCCTCTGAGCAAGAGACCTTCGAGTGGAACACGCCGGAATTGACTTTTGCCTTTGAAGTGTCTGGGCAGAAGCTGCGCCAGAAATCCGTGCTGCCCAGCCGGGCTTTGCAGGGGAAGATCGCCTCCGTGGTTTCGTCCGGCGTGGAGACTGCAATTCAGTGCAGTGGTGAGAACTCGCCTGACCAAGGCATGAAGCTGGGTTCCGGATCTCCGGGAGTCCGTCTCCTCTTCAAGGGGAAGCACGAGGAATCGACAGGCAAAGGGCGGCGGCTTGTTCTGAGCCAGGTCGATCCCATCCTGGGGATCGAGGTCGATTCCTTCTATCAGTCTTTCGACGGCATTCCGGTCGTCCGTCGATGGACGAGAGTCACCAACGCCGGGAGCGCGCCTGTCGGGATCGAAGCTCTTAGCTCGGCGATGCTGCATTCGCTGGCCGACCCGCAGAACTATGAGCGCGAGTTGGTCATTCACCTGGCTTACAACAGTTGGATGTCAGAAGGGCAATGGCACTCCCTGCGCCCATCCGAATTGGGCTTTGTCGAGAACGAGCGGACCAGCTGGTCGGAGGCGTCGGCAGGCAGCATCGGAAGTTGGTCCTCAGAGAAGTATCTTCCTATGGCCATGGTGGAAAACACCCGCCTGGGCGTGATCTGGTTCTGGCAGATCGAGCACAACGGCTCCTGGTATTGGGAGATCTCCAATTATTCGTTTCGGGACAATAACGCCGATGACGTTTATGCGTATCTGGGCGGGCCCGACGATCTGCATTCGTCCGCCTGGAAGAGTCTGAAGCCGGGGGAGAGTTACCAGACAGTTCCGGTTGCTATTGGATGCCTGCAGGGTGGATTCGGCGATGCGGTGGAGGCGCTGGCGCGCTATCGCCGCGTGGCGTGCGAGAGACCGCACAAAGACAATGCGCGATGCTCTGTCATCTTCAACGATTACATGAACTGCCTGTGGGGCGATCCGACGGAAGAGAAGGAGTTGCCGCTGATCGTGGCCGCCGCAAAAGCCGGCTGCGAGTATTTCGTCATTGATGCCGGCTGGTATGCGGAGCTGAATGAAGACTGGAGTCCGACCATCGGCGCATGGCAGCCCTCCACTTCGCGCTGGCCGCATGGGATGAAGTTTGTCCTCGACCGGGTCAAACAGGCGGGGATGATTCCGGGATTGTGGCTCGAGCCCGAGGTGGCCGGGGCAAAGTCGTTGCTCGCTCAAAAACCCGACAATTGGTTCTTGGTCCGCCACGGCAAAAGAGTGCTGAAAAACACCCGTTTTCTGCTTGACTTCCGCAATCCCGAAGTGCGGGCTTACCTCGACCAGGTGATTGACAGGCTGGTAAGCGACTACGGCATCGGCTATATCAAGATGGATTACAATGTCGATTCGCTGCAAGGAACCGAGATCAACGCGGATAGCTTCGGGCAAGGCCTGCTGGAGCACAACCGCGCGCACCTTGCATGGCTGGAAGGTATTCTGAATCGTTATCCCGAACTGGTCATTGAAAACTGCGGCAGCGGAGGCGGGCGCATGGATTACGCCATGCTCAGCCGCCTCCAGGTTCAGTCCATGACTGACCAGGAAAACTATCTGAAACTCCCAGGAATTCTGGTGGGCGCGTCCGCTGCGGTCTTGCCTGAGCAACTCGCCATCTGGTCGTATCCGCTGGCGCAAGCCGATGCCGATCAAGCCAGCTTCAATATGGTCACGACCATGTTGTGCCGCATTCACCAGAGCGGCCGGCTGGATTCAATCTCCGCCAATGGGCTTCATCAGGTAACCAACGGCATCAGGATTTACAGGGATGTGATTCGCAGTCATATACCTCACACCGCGCCATTCTATCCTTTGGGCTTGCCGGATGTGACGAACCGGAACGCCCCGGTTGCGCTCGGAATGCGCGCTCCGGGCTGGACCACGCTGGCTGTATGGCGGTTGGAAGGGGCTGACACTGTCGAACTTCCAATGGCGGCCGCGAAAGCCGAAATTCTTTATCCGGTTGACCTTGGTATCGAAGTGAATGCGGCGGAAGGCAAATTATCCGTACGATTTCCGCGGTCGAAGATGGCCTGCATTCTTCGCCTGTGACGCTCCAAAGTTCGATCCAACGCAGGCCCGGTGCGTCCTCAGACAACCCAACTCAGACCAACACAAGAGAGAGCTTCCAATGACCGATCATTCCCGCCGAAATTTCCTGAAGACGAGCGCCGCCGCCGCCGGCTTCACTCTGATTCGTTCCCTGGCGCCGGCGGAAGTATTGCGTGCGGTGACTTCCTCCGATGCAAGCGCAAGGATTGTCCCTTTTCCGCTGGCCTCGGTCCGCCTTGCTCCCGGCATCTTTCGCGATGAGGCGGAGATCAATGCGCGCTACCTGGATTCGCTGTCCGTGGATAGGCTTTTGCACTCGTTCCGATTGACGGCAGGCATCTCCTCCAGCGCGACGCCTTACAAAGGCTGGGAAGATCCAGCCTGCGAGTTGCGCGGGCATTTTGTAGGCGGCCATTTTCTGTCGGCAGTCGCGCTGGCCTCGGCAACTTCCGGCAACGATGAGCTGAAGAATCGCGGCGACCAGGTGGTGGCCGGCCTTGTTCAATGCCAGAAGAAGATTGGCACGGGTTATCTGAGTGCTTTTCCGGCGGAGCTTTTTGAGCGTCTCGTGCAGGGCAAGAACGTGTGGGCGCCCTTTTACACTTACCACAAGATCATGGCCGGCCTGCTGGACATGCACGTACTGACCGGCAACGCAGATGCCCTTGAGGTCTGCGAAGGCATGGCGAAGTGGGCGGGATCGGATTTCTGGGGGATCGGCGTGATCAGTGCCGAGCAGCGCCAGCGGATGTTGCGCACCGAGTACGGCGGCATGAACGAAGTGCTCGTCAATCTGGCCGCTGTTACCAAGAAAAACCGCTACCTCGACGCCGCACGCCTCTTCGAGCAGCCCAGCTTTCTCGATCCGCTTGCCGAGCGCCGAGACGAGTTGCAGGGTCTTCATGCCAACACCCACGTTCCCAAGATCATCGGCGCGGCCCGTATGTATGAGGTCACCGGCGACCGTCGTTACCGCGAGATTGCCGAGTACTTCCTCGAAGAAGTGCTCACCGCGCGCTCCTACGTCATCGGCAACACCAGCCTCGACGAGCATTGGAGGACGCTGCCTGGTAAACTCGCGGGAACGCTTGGCTGGACCAACGCTGAGTGCTGCGTGGCCTACAACCTGATGAAGCTCGAGCGGATCGTCTTCGGCTGGACGGCTGAGACGCGGTGGATGGATGCGTATGAGCGATCGCTGTTCAATTGCCGGCTGGGCACGCAGAATGCAGATGGATTGAAACAGTATTTCTTTCCGCTGGCCAGCGGATACTGGCGTGCCTACAACTCTCCGGAAGAGTCGTTCTGGTGCTGTACCGGCACGGGCGTGGAGGAGTTTGCCAAGTTCACGGACACGATCTACTTCTACCGTGGATCAGAAGTTTTCGTGAACCAATTCATCGCTTCCACGCTGGACTGGAAAAGCGAAGAAATCAGCATTCAGCAAAGCACGAGTTTCCCGTGCGAACAAGGAACCACGTTGAAGGTGAACTGTGCAAGGCCGCATCTGCGCACAATTCACGTGAGGATTCCGAGCTGGACCAGCGGCGCTGAGGTGAAGATCAACGAGAGAAGCCTGGAGGCGGTTGCGGATCCAGGCTCCTATCTTGCGATCCGAAGAGTCTGGCAGGATGGCGATACTCTTACGGTTAGACTGCCGATGGAATTGCGGCAGGAGTCCTTGCCAGGCGACGCATCGGTAACGGCAGTCCTGTACGGACCGCTGGTGTTGGCAGCCAAGCTTGGCGCAGGTCCCGCGGATGGACCCGGCAAGATCATTCACGGCGAAGCAACGGTTCCACAGAATCTGCCGCCCGCGGAGAAGCTGCCGGAGGTGAAGGCGCTCGCGGGCAGAGATAGCGTCAAGCCGGACGATTGGATACAAGTCAACTCGGCGGCCGAGTTGCACTTCAACGCTGCCGGCGCAAGCGGAACCTACGACCTGACGGCGATGTATAAGATCCGCGATGAGCGCTACTCGGTCTATTGGCAGACGTCGAAGCCAAAAGAATAGAGAATTGTCTGCTGCATGAATAATGCAATGATATAGCGCAAAGAAAAGGACAACTCGGACTGGGAGATACAGCCACGCAGTTTCATAGTTACACAGGAAATAGGGGGAGGGGGGTGGACTCCCTGGTGGGATGGACCGGGCAGATTCCTGACAGGTTGGACCGGAGGCACCCACTCTTGCTCATTCTGCCAGTGTGCGCCAACAGAATGTAATTATCTGCAAGGATGGCCGCCCAAGCGGAGATTCTCGGCTCCAGCGAACTCAATCAAGCTGTATTCTTTTCCTTCACAAGATCACCCTCAAGGCCAACAAGGAAGACCTGAGCGTGGTCACGCGAGAAGGGTATTATGCGCCTACGGAATAAGGGCGGTGCTGTAATATAAGGGCGGTATGCGGATCGTCATCGCCATCAGCTTTGTCCTCATCATCAATGGCACTTGCATTGCCCAAGGGCACAAAAGTCAAGAGCCGTTTCCTACCGAAGTTGTAATTGGAAGAGACAGCTTCATCGACATAGGTCCGCCATTCAACTACTACGACCTGACTTTCCTGCGCTCCGAGGGTGAGAAGACGGATGTTGAGCGGATCAGCCTGACGCCGCCTGCCGATGTGTGCTATCCTCGCGCTGAAATCGCAATCACACACGTCAATCTGAGTGAATCCCTCTCTTCTGTTCTGCAAGGCATGAATCCCTGCACGGTTCCTGAGAAAGCGTTGAAGGCTGAATTAAAGCGGCGAAACAAGGGCCTGGTCTTTAGCGGAATGAATGTCTCAATTCAGGTGGAATGCGCGGGCGGTGGTCGTGTGATGCACGCGGACATTCTAGATAGAGATATATTTGGCGCTCATCCGAACACGCCGCAATACACAGCCTGGTCTCGAACCCTGTTTGATAAGCTCGATCAGGTCACTGGCGATCATCCGTGGGATAAGCCCATTTTCCCGGTTTCTGAAGCTGCCCCGGCGGCTCCTCCGACATCGCATTCAGCGGCCTTGCAGGCGATTGCAGACGGCAAGTTCGACAGCATTTTCGGCGATTCCTCTGACCGTCCGTCGGCGCTTTACCGCTTGGCTCAGAACGTGCCTCGTAAGCCGTTCATTGAATTGACAAGCAGCGAGCCAATTCATCCCACGGAATACGTTGATCCCGTGTATCCCCCGATTGCGAAGGCCGCTCGGGTACATGGAACCGTCGAATTCCACCTGACCGATGGGAGCGACGGCTCGGCGAAGGACATCGCTATCGATTCCGGCCCCAGGATGCTGTGGCAGGCAGTGAGCGACGCAATTGCAAAATGGAAGTTCTCCACAGACGACTCCGGAAAAATTATCCACGGCTCGATTCGATTTGGATTGAACTGCGCTGAGAAATCCAAATAGCAAGGGCGCAGCCGATTGGCTGCGCCCTTGGTGGTTGAGCCGGTTATGCCGGACTAGGCGTTGGTGTGGATCGGGCCGGTCTGCTTCTCCTCGAGAGCCGCTTGCGCGGCGGCCAGCCTGGCCGTCAGCAGACGGAAGGGCGAGCAGGAGACGTAGTTGAGGCCAATCCTGTGGCAGAACTTGACGGACTCTGGATCGCCGCCATGCTCGCCGCAGATGCCCACCTTGAGAGTGGGGCGGGTCTTGCGGCCCTTGGATGTGGCCATCTGCACCAGTTGCCCAACGCCTGCCTGATCGAGTGTGGCGAAGGGGTCCTGCTTGAAGATGCCCGCCTTCATGTAGGCCGGGAGGAACTGGTTGATGTCGTCGCGGCTGATGCCGAAGGTGGTCTGCGTCAGGTCGTTGGTTCCGAAGCTGAAGAACTCGGCCTCTTCCGCAATTTGATCCGCAGTCAGGGCCGCGCGCGGCAGCTCGATCATGGTGCCCACCATGTAATCGACCTTGACGCCCTTCTCCTTGAAGACTTCCTCGGCCACGCGGCGAACGATGGTGGCTTGGTTGCGCGTTTCCTCGATGGTGGCGACGAGCGGAATCATGATCTCAGGATGCGGATCTCCGCCCTTGCTCTTGATGATGCACGCAGCCTCGATGATGGCGCGAACCTGCATCTCGGTGATCTCCGGGAAGGCGATGCCCAGGCGGCAGCCGCGCAGTCCGAGCATGGGATTCTGCTCGTGCAGCTCTTCAACGCGCGCCAGCAGCGTGCGCAGTTCCTTGAGCTTGGGCGAGCGGGGCTTGGTGTCTACCAGGTGCTGAATCTCCACCATCAGATCCTCGCGCTTGGGCAGAAACTCGTGCAGCGGCGGATCAATCGTGCGGATGGTGACGGGCAGCGACTCCATCGCCTTGAAGAGACCGACAAAGTCGGCGCGCTGCATGGGCAGGAGCTTCTTGAGAGCCGCGCGGCGGTCCTTCTCGTTGTCGGCCAGGATCATGGTGCGCATGTGTCCGATGCGGTCTTCAGCAAAGAACATATGCTCGGTGCGGCAGAGGCCGATGCCTTCCGCGCCAAACAAGCGAGCATTCTTGGCGTCGCGGGGAATGTCGGCGTTGGCGCGGATGCGCAGGCGGCGAACCGGATCGACCCAGCTCATGAAGGTAACCAGATCGGGATCGTCGGGCTGGGCGTCCAGCGTCTTGAGCTTGCCGGCGATGACGCGGCCGGTGGTGCCGTCCAGCGAGAGCCAGTCGCCCTGCTTGTAGGTGTGGCCCTTGACGCGCAGCTCCTTCTTGTCCTGGTCAACCAGGCAATCGCCGGCGCCGGCCACGCAGCATTTGCCCATGCCGCGGGTGACGACAGCGGCGTGCGAGGTCATGCCGCCGCGCGAGGTGAGGATTCCGGCGGCCACTTCCATGCCCGCGATGTCTTCAGGGGTGGTCTCGCCGCGCACCAGAATGATGACCGGATAGGCGCCGCTGGCGTGTTGCTTGACTGCTTCCTCGGCAGAGAAGACGATCTGGCCCACAGCCGCTCCGGGCGATGCCGGAAGGCCGGTGGCCAGCACTTCGATCTTCTCGCCCTTTTCGATCAGGCGAGGAACCAGGAAGTCGTACAACTGGTTGGGCTCGACGCGGTGAATGGCTTCTTCCTGCGTGATGAGCTTTTCCTTGACCATGTCGATGGCCACGCGAACGGCGGCCAGGCCGGTGCGCTTGCCGTTGCGGGTCTGCAGCATGTAGAGCTTGCCATCCTGAATGGTGAACTCGAAGTCCTGCATGTCGCGATAGTGCTTTTCCATCTTGCCGGTGATGGTTTTCAACTGCTCGTAGCATTTCGGCATGGCACGTTCCAATTCTGAAATCGGCAGCGGCGTGCGGACGCCGCTGACCACGTCCTCGCCCTGCGCGTTCATCAGGTACTCGCCGAAGAAGGCGTGCTCGCCGGTGGCCGGATTGCGCGTGAAGCCTACGCCGGTACCGGAGTTATCGCCCAGGTTGCCGAAGACCATGGCCTGCACGTTGACCGCTGTGCCCAGCCAATCGTCAATGCGATTGATGCGGCGATAGGTCTTGGCCCTCTCGTTCATCCAACTCCTGAAGACGGCGTCGCGGGCCTGGACCAACTGATCCAGCGGAGCCTGCGGGAAGTCCTTGCCGGTCTCTTTTTTAATCAGCTTCTTGTACTCGGCGATGATCTCTTGCAGCGCCTTGGGCTGAAGCTCGTAGTCAAACTTCACCTTGGCGCGCTTCTTGACGCCGTCGAAGATGTGCTCGAACTTCTTCTTGGGAACATCCAGCACCACGTCGCCGAACATCTGAATCAGGCGGCGATAGGAATCGTAAGCAAAACGGGGATTGTTGCTGAGCTTGGCCAACGCTTCCACGGCCTGGTCGTTAAGGCCCAAGTTGAGAATGGTGTCCATCATGCCCGGCATGGAGAACTTTGCGCCGGAGCGAACGCTGACCAGCAGGGGATTTTCGCCCGAGCCCAGCTTCTGGCCTTGCAGCTTCTCCAGCCGCTCCAGGGCGGCGTACATCTCGGTGTTGACCGCCGGCGAGAGCGCGCCGCGCATGAACTCGCGACAAGCCTCGGTCTGGATGGTGAATCCGGGGGGAACCGGCAAACCGGCGTTGGTCATTTCGGCCAGGCCGGCGCCCTTGCCGCCCAGCACATCCTTCATGCTTCCGTTGCCTTCGGCCTTGCCGCCGCCGAAGAAAAACACGTGTTGAGTTGAGGTCGTGCCTGCTTTTCCAGCAGACGCCTTATCCAGAACGCCCTGCGTCATGGGGTGAAGCCTCCTATTTCGAATTCGCGTTAGCGGTCAACTGGGCAGGTTGGACGGACGGAGGCTCAGGCTCAAAAGAAGTGAGGTTTTCAGGCTGAGCGCGTACGGGTCATCCGGGCTTCGGAGAGCGCTGCGCGGCATTGATTCGTCGTACTAACGAATATCGTCTCTAGTATACAGTTGCCTGTGTTGAAGGTCACATCCATGCGCGCATTCCTGTAACCACGCACCAATCCGGGACGGGATTTTTCGCAATTTAAGCCTATAATTGTTCCCGAAACGTGGATTTTAGGCACTTTCGTGGGTTATGGAATTCAAGGGGTTTCCCACCCTCGCCGCGTAATGTTGAAGCGGTTAGGGCGGGAATCCGGCGCTTTTATGCGGTGGTCTGCTCCAGGCGCGGGCCTGAATCGCTCTTCCAGGCCGCACGATGGAAGATAAGAATCCGCTCCAGCCCCACCAGCGCCAGCACTTCAGCCACGCGCGGCGAGAGATTGGCTACGCTGAAACGGTGGCCGGCCTGTTTGGCGCTCGAATAAAGCGAAACTAAAGCGGAGATGCCGGCTGCGTCAATGCGCTGAACCCGGCCCAGATCGAGCGTCACGCTTTTCCGGCGCACCAGCGGCGCAAGCCAGGCCAGCAACTCCTTCTCGCGGCCTCGAATCAGTTCAATTATCTCGGCAGGTTGGCCGTCATAGGCCGCCGTCCTGCTCGCCGGGTTCAAAATCGTCGTTGTCATAAGAAAACCTCCAGGGAAAACCTCAGGGAAAGTAATATGCTGAATCTCTATACGTAAACAGGGAGGCCGCCGGTTCCATGTCCAGAGCTTTTTCCAACCCGCAGTTGAACTCGGCAGCCGGCCAGAACTCGACTCCTTGCCTGAGCCGGGAATTAGTGCGTGCCCTGGCGCTGGAAGCAGGTTTCACCGAGGCCGGGCTGGTTGCGTTTCCCCACGCAAATCAAGACCGTGACGCCAAGCGCTTTGAAGAGTGGGTGAAGGCGGGCCGCGCGGGCACGATGCGTTACCTGGAGCGGACCGGCGAGGATGGGCGGCTTCTGCGGGCGCGGATTCCGTTTCCCTGGGCGCGGTCGGCAGTGGTTTGCTTTGCGAACTACAACGCCCCGCAGCCGCGCTCGACTGAGCCTGCCGCCGAGGGCGCGGGATGGATTGCCCGCTACGCCTGGTCGAGCAAACCCGATCTGTCTGTGAAAGCCGAGGACGGCGCGCGGCGCCCCAGCGACTATCACAAGGTGTTGCTCAAGCGGATGAAAGCACTGGAGGCACGTCTGCACGAGCAATTCGGCGAGTTTGAGGCGCGCGCCTTTGTGGACACGGGGCCGGTGGTGGAGCGGGCGCTGGCATCGGCGGCGGGACTGGGCTGGACGGGCAAGAACACCTGCCTGATCCATCCAAAGCTGGGATCGTTTGGATTTCTGGCGGTGCTGCTGACTTCTCTAGAGTCCGAAAAGGAACAAGCGCCCATGGCGTTGGTTCCCGACCGTTGCGGAAGCTGCCGCCGCTGCCTGGAAGCTTGCCCGACCGGAGCGTTGACGGCTCCCTATCAGATGGACGCGGCTAAATGTATTTCTTATCTGACCATCGAGCATCGCGGGGCTATTGCGCCTGAGTTGATGGAGGGCATGGGACGGCAGGTCTTCGGCTGCGACATCTGCCAGGATGTTTGCCCCTGGAACCGCAAAGCGCCGATCAGAGACGACCTGGAACTCGAGCCGCGTCCGGAGCTGGAGAACCCGGCGATGGACTGGCTGGCGGCGATGGATGAGGCAGAGTTCGAGAAAAATTTCAACGGCTCGCCGGTGCGCAGGGCGGGATTCCTCGGACTCAGGCGCAATGCGGCCATTGCCATGGGCAACAGCGGGCTGGGCCGTTTTGTGCCGCTCCTCGAAACGTGGAGCGAAAACGCCGATGAGGGTCTGCGGACGGCGGCGCGCTGGGCGATTGAAAAACTGCGCCGCGCTTAGCCTCCAGCGGCTATCCTGAATGCAACCACTCTCCCGCAGTTTTGCTTCGCGCGCAACTTGACCGCGAAGAGTTTTTCTCCAGAAAGGAAGCAACCGTGACTGAATTATCTAATTCCGAAGAACAGAACGATGCGGCGATTGAGGCTCCCCGAGCCGCCGATGTAGAGCAACCGGCTAAGCAGTCCAAGTGGTACCACTGGCGCAAGGACGGTACGGCGCTGATCCACTACCTGCTGGACAGCGAGGTGCACACCTTTGCCTTCAGCGTGGCGGCCAACGCGATCCTCTCGTTTATTCCGTTCATCGTGCTTCTCTATACGCTGGCCCGGTCGGTCTTTCGCTCGACGATGATGGTGGGCGTAGTCAACGACATGGTGAACTATTTTCTTCCCTCGAATCAGGATTTTGTGGCCCGCAACCTGGCTTTCGTGGCCTCGCGCGAGGGAGTGCAGTTCTTCTCTCTGATCATGATTCTGGTGGCCTGTACGGGCATCTTTCTGCCCTTGGAGGTGGCGCTGAACCAGGCCTGGGGCGTGACCAAGAGCCGCAACTACCTGCACAACCAGGTCATCGCCTTTGGCCTCGCCATCCTGATGGTGGTGCTTGGCATGGCGAGCATCATGGTGAACGCGGGCGCGCGAGACGTGCTAACCGTGATTTTCGTTCACCAGACAAATATCAACTTCATTGATTTTGTTCTGCACATTACTTATAAGGGGATCTGTTTTCTCTTGCTGGCCGCAACCACCGGAGTGGCCTCGATCGCGTTTTTCTTTTCCATCTACTGGCTGCTGCCCAACCGCAAGGTTCCATGGCGCCATGTGCTGAGCACGTCGATCTATACCGGTGTCATCTGGCTGGTGTCCAAGTATATCTTTGTACTCCTGCTTCCACATATGCATCTGGAAGATCTCTACGGGGCGTTCAGTGTTTCTGTAAGCCTCTTGTTTTGGGCCTATATCTCCGGGCTGATTTTGTTTGCCGGAGCGCAGTTCAGCGTGGCGCGATTGGGGGACAAGAAGAAGGATCTGCTAGTTTGATGCGGAATCCCATGTTTTAAAAATCGAGACACTTTCGACGAGGGTAATCAGCAACTGGTCTAAACCGCCGCGGCCATCTCGTCCTGCTCCTCAAGCTCCCATGAGGCCCCGGCTGCGGAAACCATCCGCGGAATTTCAGCCGCTGCCGCGGGCTTGCCGAAGTACCAGCCTTGGGCAATGTCGCACTGCATCTCGCTCAAGATGCCGGCTTCCTCTTCGGTCTCCACTCCCTCCGCCACGGTTTCGAGACCGAGGTCCCGGCCCAGGGCGAAGATCGCGGCGACAATCGTCCGGTTCGCGCGGCTATGAGTCATGGCGTGGATCAAGCTTCTGTCGATCTTCACTTCATCGAAGGGCAGCGTATGCAGGTGAATGAGACTGGAGTGGCCAGCGCCGAAATTGTCCAGCGACAGCCTGCAATGCAGGTCCTTCAATGCGCCGGCCACTGCCTCAGCGCAGGAAAGATGATTCAGCAGCGCGCACTCGGTCATCTCCACGGTCAGCCGATCGAGCGGAAATCCGCCCCGCTCCGCCACCGCGGCAATCTGGCCGGGCAGCGTCTCATCCATCACTTGCAGCGGAGAAAGGTTGATGGACAGGCGCAGCCCGGCCGGCAGCAGAGAAGCAGCCGCAAAGGTCTTTTCCAGCAGCTTTCGTGTCAGTGCGTTGATGTATCCGCACTTCTGAACGATGGGAATGAATGCGTCTGGTGAGATGGCGCCCAGCAGCGCATGGTTCCATCGCGCCAGGGCTTCAAAGCCAGCCAACCGCCCGCTGCTCAGTTTCACCAGCGGCTGGAAGAGCGGGAAGAATTCATCTTCTTCGAAGGCCCTGCGAACATCAAGGTGGTCGAGGGACATGGCGTAACTCTACGCCAGAAAAGCGAGAAACGCTATTGACCGAAGTAATGTGACCGAAGGGTTTGTCCAGCTTTGAGGCAACCGAGCAGCCACAAGCATCCATTCCGGTTCTAGATGTCCAAATTCTTGACGTCCGTGACCAGAAAGCAGGGCAGGGATGCCAATCAGGAAAAGAGGAAGCACCTGGCAAGTAGACGTACGCACCGCCGAGGGAACGCGCATCAGGCGGCAATGTGAAACCGAAGAAGAAGCCCGGAGTGTAGAAAACTCACTCCAGCCAAACCCTCAGCAGCGCACGGCCATGCGGAAACTACGGCGGCAGCAATCCGCGCGCTCAGCATCAATCCCCGCGTCCGAGAAGCCATCATCAAACATTGTGGACATCTCGAAGTCGAAGCAATCAGAGCCTGCCACGTCGCAGCTATCTGCGATGACTTCAAAGCGCACGGCTGGACGCCAGGCTATCGTAGAACCCTCCACAGCTACACCCGGAACGTACTCCGGTCCATCGGGGCCGGGTTTCCCTGTTTCGCAGGGTTCCCGGCGTTGAAGCCGGTCCGGCCACGAGAAACCACTGTTCCGGATTTGGAGTTTGAGACAGTGTTTCGAGTTGCCGGACCGATGCTGCAATTGATTCTGCTGCTGGCACGAGAAGCAGGTCTACGTCATGCCACAATCCTGAACATCACCACAGCCAACTGCAACTTTGAAACGCGGATGGTAAGCGGCAGATCTAAAGCTTATTCCAGCTACACGGTGCCGATGAGCAAGCGGCTGTACGAAAGGTTGCTCTTCGCCTGTGCGGGCGCCCTCGATGCAAACGAGCCCTTGCTATGCCAGTACAACCGGCAACGCAAGAAACCGCACTACAACAGCCTCACGTGTTCACTCTCAAGAGCGAAGAAGCTCGCCGGAGTAAAGGCACAGTGGGGTTTGCACGATTTAAGACGGACAGCAGCCCGAGCTCTCTACGAGCGGACCGGCGACATTCGCAAAGTACAGCGGCTGCTCGGACACGCACAGCCGAATCAAACCTGGTGGTACATGGGCAATGCAGGAATCGACCTCACACACGCCGACATGGAAAGGAGCACACCGTGGCAACCCGAACCATCCAGCAAAAAGCAAGAAACAAACGAGCCGAATCAGCAACGGGAAAGGCGAACAGCCTGAAAGCAATCGAGAGACTGATTGCGGCCAGGAAGCGGTACCCTGAAGCGACAGCAGACGAGCGCCAGGGTGAATCGATGGCGTTCAAACTGGCATTGCCGGAACTGAAGAGCCGCGGTGAAATCAAAGAATTTATTACGGCAGTCGCGCAAGGAATCGCACTCGGATTCTTCAATGGTCGCGAAGGAAGCCAACTACTCTACGCGGCACAAATCGCGCTGAGCGCAAACACAGAGAAGAAAGGGAAATGACAGATGGCAGAGCATTTTAATAAGGCAACAGTGGAAGCTACAGTGTGGTGCCCGCGATGCAGCAAGGCAACGCCTCACTACATCGCGGACGGAAGGCGCGGAAGCTGCAAGACCTGCATCAGGCAAAGAGAACAGGCAGCAGCAGAGCGCCAGAGCAAACCCAACCCACCCGAGAAAAGGGAGAACTTTTCAGTGAGCAAAAAAGGACAGATCGGGAATGAATGAAGTGTAGCATCAAAGCAACAATTGATGAAATGTTGATGTTGCGCAGAGTTGAGGGAGCGGATCGTTACTGGGAACGGTTCGCTCCCACTTTTGAAAGGAGCACGATGGCAAACAAAGTGATGCGTGAACTGGAGGAAGCGAAGCACTCTCAGGATTTGCCTGAGATCAGCAACGCGGCAGAGCTTCAAAGAAAAGCAGAACAAAGGCGCACCGAACAGGAACACGAAGTCAACACGCGGCACGAAGCGATGCTGGAAGCAAGCGCAAGATCGTATTTCTTCGAGCATAGTTGCACGGAAGAATGAGCCAACAACACAACAAACAGAAAGGTGCCAGCCTCCACACCACGCTGGTGTATGAAGAGGACGGGCAATTCTGCCAATACGCCGGAGCAGGCAGGCAGCCGGTCGCAGTCTTCGACAGAGAACGTGCTGTGCTTGAATCAGCGCGCCGGGTCGGCCAACTCACAGACGCCGAATCGATCAGAGTAGTATTCATCATCCCGACGCAGACAGACCACCCCCCCACCCCCCATAAGCCGGAGACTTCGGCCACAAAAAGGTGACCAAAAGACACATCAGAGCTACGCGGAAGAGCAGACAAAGGTGACAAAATGACACGTCAGAGCTACGCGGAAGAGCAGACAAAAATCGCCAAGGAAGCAGCTTTTGCAGCACTGGGTCGAGCAATCGCGGACGCTGCAAACAGCAAAAGTGAATTGAAAATACTGTTGCAAGATGCAGCAGTCCGGCGCGAACAGGAACAAAACGGAGGAACGAGATCCAATGAATTTGCGGCGCTGGTCAGGCAGATCGGCGATGCGATCAACAACCAGAAGCCAATCGGCGAATTGATTGAGAAGCTGGTGGACTTGAGACGCGCAGAACTGGTGCAGCCTCAAAGGACAAACAACCCCCCCACCCCTCCGTATGCAGAGGACCATAGATAAAGCAAGCCAGGCCGCGCAGAACGCGGACAGAACCCGCCGCGCAGAACGCGGACAGAACCCGCCCCCGCTACGACTCCTAGCTCAAGACCCCACGCCTCGGTCCAGTGCTCAGCGCAAAGAACGCGCCTCCGCGCTTCCCGGGCTAACCTTGTTCGCGTCGTCCCGTAAGTACACGGGCCTCCGCTCTCGCGTTGGGGAAGTCGCGTCGTCGTCTCCGCGGGGGCCGCTTCGCGGTCGCGCAGAACGCGAACAGAACCCGACGCGCAGAACGCGCCCGCGTCGGCTCGCCCCGGTTCCGTCCACCGTCACACCTTCGCGGGGTTCGCCGGCGCGTCAAATCCAGAAGCCCGCCGCGCAGAACGCGGACAGAACCCGCCCGGCGTTGAACAGAACGAAGCATTATCGGACGTGCAGCGAGAGCGAGACACGTGCCGATAATATCGTTCTGTCAAGCCGGGTGCGCTGATGCGCAACAGAACCCGCCGCGCAGAACGCGGTCAGAACCCGCCGCGCAGAACGCGGTCAGAACCCGCCGCGCAGAACGCGGACAGAACCCGCCCCCGCTACGACTCCTAGCTCAAGACCCCACGCCTCGGTCCAGTGCTCAGCGCAAAGAACGCGCCTCCGCGCTTCCCGGGCTTACCTTGTTCGCTCGCCCCGTAAGTACACGGAGCTCCGCTCTCGCGTTGGGGAAGTCGCGTCGTCGTCTCCGCGGGGGCCGCTTCGCGGTCGCGCAGAACGCGAACAGAACCCGACGCTCCACGCGAGTCGCGCCCGCGTCGGCTCGCCCCGGTTCCGTCCGCCGTCACACCTTCGCGGGGTTCGCCGCCGCGTCAAATCCAGAAGCCCTCGCCTGCGCGGCGAGCGGTGCTGCCGCACGGGCCACCGTTATCCAACCACCCGCCCCCACCCGGGCTCGCGCTCGCCCTTGCCCAACCAGACGGCGCGCAAAGAGTTGGTTGCCTCTGCGAAGGTTGGCCGGGGTTCGGTGAGGAACGCGCGACAGATCACCGACCCCGGCCAAACAAAGCCCGTCCGGCGCGGCTCCGCTCTCGCGCCGAAAGAAGCCCGCGGCGGAAGATGCTCAAGGTTCGCTCAGGCGAAGCAAAGCCCGGGCCAACAATCGACCTTCCCCGGAGGGTTCGCGCGGGTCCCCTTCCACCCCCACGCGAAACAAAGCCCTCGCCTACGCGGCGGGCGGCACCTGCGGTGCGGCAGCCCGTTCACCTGCTGTGACAAAGCTGTGACCGAGGCAGGTCACAAAAGCTGGTCACAACGCGGTCACAGCATCAAAGTAGTAAACACCTGTTGACACAGACGTGGTCACAGAGTATGGTCACAGCAAGCTGAGAAATGGTCACAACTCAGGCCGGAATCTGGACACAATGCTAGACGTCCAGATTCTTGACGTCCAGCGCATTGTCTTCGATAAACTTGCGCCGCTTCTCGACATCTTCGCCCATCAACGTGGCGAATATCTCCTCGGCTTCCACAAAGTCTTCCAGCTTCACCTGAAGCAGCGTGCGCCGCTCGGGGTCCATGGTGGTCTCCCAAAGCTGCGTGGAAGTCATCTCGCCCAGTCCCTTGTAGCGCTGGACCTGATAGTCCTTTTTTCCCTGCTCGACAATGTAGGCGAAAAGCTCGCGGGCGGTTTGCTTTTCCACCGGCTCGCGCGGCAAGCGGGCGGTGCGGCGAGCCTGCTTGGCTTCCGCCTGCGCCTCGGCGCCGTCTTCGCCCTCAGCCTCGGCCTCAACCTCGGATTCGGGGCTGGCCTCGGCGGCCGCGGCCTTGGCGGCGTACTCGATAAGAAACGGCGGTTCCAGAAACTCCTTGATGAGCGTGTATTTGGCCATCATCTGGCGGAACTCGGGGCTGGAGGCCAGGGTCCAATCGATGCGCCGCTCGGCGCCCTGCGCATCCACAAACGCGAAGGACCAGGTATGGTGCTCCTCATCCTCAACCAGCTTGCCCAGCGATTTGAAATCGAACTCTCCAGTGCGTTCGGCTAGTTCGGCGCGCAGCAAGGCCAGCTTGGGCGGAATATCGCTCTCGGATTTGGAGGTGAAGTCGGCGCGGTGCACCAGCTCGGCCCGCGCCAGCAGCTCTGTTAGTTTTTCGTTGCGGATGCGCTTGTCCACCTTCTCGACGAAGTCCAGGTACTCGCTCAAGGTGCTCATGAAGCGGGTCAGAGTGGCGCCCTCGATGTGGCTGGCCGCCTCGCCGTGGCGCACAATCATGCCTTCCGACGCGCGCTTGACCATCACCTTCACAAACTCCCGCTCGTCCTTGATGTACTGCTCGAAGCGCCCCTTCTTGATTTTGAACAGCGGCGGCTGCGCGATGTAGATGTTGTCGCGCTTGATCAGCTCGCTCATGTGGCGGAAGAAAAACGTGAGCAGCAACGTGCGAATGTGCGAGCCGTCCACGTCAGCATCGGTCATCAGAATGATCTTGCCGTAGCGCAGCTTGGAGACGTCGAAATCATCCTTGCCGATGCCGCAGCCAAAGGCGGTAATCATGGCGCGGATTTCTTCGTGGCCCAGCATCTTGTCATAGCGGGCTTTCTCCACGTTGAGAATTTTTCCTCTCAAGGGGAGAATGGCTTGGAAACGGCGATCGCGGCCCTGCTTGGCGGTGCCGCCGGCGCTCTCGCCCTCGACCAGATACACTTCGCAGCGGTCGGGATTGCGCTCCGAGCAGTCGGCCAGCTTGCCGGGCAGGCCGGCGCCGTCCATGGCGCCTTTGCGGCGGGTCAGGTCACGAGCCTTGCGGGCGGCCTCTCTGGCACGCGCGGCCTCGACGGCTTTGTTGATGATGCGCTTGGCGATGGGTGGATTCTGCTCCAGGTATGCGCCCAGCCGCTCGTTGACAAATGCCTGCACGGTGCCGGCGATGTCGGAGTTGAGCTTGCCTTTGGTCTGGCCCTCGAACTGCGGCTGCGAGAGCTTGACGCTGACCACGGCCACCAGTCCCTCGCGCACATCGTCGCCGCTCAGGTTTTCCTTCATGTCCTTGAAGAGGCCGAGCGACTGGCCGATGGCATTGATCGTTCGAGTGAGAGATGTCCGGAAACCGGAGAGATGCGAGCCGCCATCCACCGTGTTGATGTTGTTGGCGAAGCTGAAGACCGTCTCCGAGTAGCTGTCGTTGTATTGCAGCGCGATTTCAATCTCGACTTTGTCGCGCGTCGCCTCCATCATAATGGGCTTGTCATGCAGCACCGTCTTGCCGCGGTTCAGGTGCTTGACGAATTCGGCGATGCCTCCGGCGTATTTGAATTCAGAATGGCGCGCGTTGCCTGTCTTGGGATCGGCGGTGCGCTCGTCAGTGAGCGTGATCTCCAGGCCCTTGTTGAGGAAGGCCATCTCGCGCAATCTCTGCGCTAGGGTGTCGTAGTTGAACTCGGTGGCGGTAAAGATGCTCTTGTCGGGCAAAAAGTGGATCTTGGTGCCGCGCCGCTTGCTGGTGCCTGCCTGGCGCAATTCGCTGGTGGGTTCGCCGCAACTGAAATCCATCTCCCAGGTGTGGCCGTCGCGCCAGATCTCCACGTTAAGCTCCTGCGAGAGCGCGTTGACGCAACTGACGCCCACGCCGTGCAGGCCGCCGGAGACCTTGTAGGTGGAAGCGTCGAATTTGCCCCCGGCATGGAGCACGGTCAGCACCACTTGCAGGGCCGACATCTGCTCGCCGCTCGACAGTGTCATCATGTCCACCGGAATGCCGCGCCCGTCGTCCACTACGGTGATGGAGTTGTCCACGTGGATGAGGACGTCGATCTTTTTGCAATAACCGGCCAGCGCCTCGTCCACTGAGTTGTCCACCACCTCGTAGACCAGGTGGTGCAAACCCATCTCGCCGGTTGAGCCGATGTACATGGCCGGCCTCAGGCGCACCGCCTCCAGGCCTTCTAGTATCTTGATGTTCTCGCCGGTGTAGTTGCCGTTGTCTTCGGAGAGCGGGGCAGTGTTCAGGGGATCAGTCGCCATAAGTGTCCATTCGTAAAACTTTCGCTTTTAGCTCCACTGGAGGCGCCGCGTCCGGGGGAGCTTCCGGGCCGGGATTCAGAGGCCTAACCGATTGAAAGACAGGGGCTTTCAATCAAACTTATCAAAGCTTATTTTACCATGCGGCGAGGGTCCGGATGAAGGGGAAAGCGGGGGTGGAAAAGGCGTGCCGAAGGAGGAAACTTCCGGCGTAATAGGGTACTCTGGTAACCATCCTATTACTGCCTATTTATATTTCTGAATTCGCTGGACTTAATCTGCGAAATCTCCTACGATTTTGGTGTACAGGAGTGTACTTCCTGCCAATCCAAATCCACCAGAGGTTACCAATTATGAAACTCGCCATCCGCATCTTCGCTCTGACCATTATTGTCGCCGGAGCCGCCGCCGCTGCCACCACGCCCAAGACCGCACAGCCCATCCAAAGCCATCAGTCAGCTTCCGCCAGTATGCCGACTCCAGCATGCGGACCGTATATTTGCCCCCCCAACCCTGATAGCCAATAAGTCCATTGGCTTGAGAATGTACTGAATCCATTCGTTTTTTGTTGAGTAATAGGGCATTTGGAGCTATTCTTAGAGAGTTCTAAGAGTGGCGAGGAGTTCCGTATGCCTTCACAGACCGCGATGTCCCTGATGAGCGTAGCCGAGTTTGCTCTTTGGGCCGTACTCGGCTTCCTGTTCTGGTCGAAGAAACTTCATCGCCGGTTTCCTGCCATGGGAGCCTACTTGGCATTGCGCATAGCATCGATGCCTCCGCTAGTATTTTTCTTCTATGGCCAATCACGGCATTGGTTCAACAACCTCTGCTTCCCCATTTACTTCTATCTCTACTACACGGTATTCATCGCCAGCGCGGTGCTCCTCTTCTTCATCTGCATGGAGGTCTTTCGCTCCGCTCTCTCGGCCTTCCCAGGGCTGATGAGGTTCGGTATCGTAATCTTTCGCTGGGCAATTTTGGCCTCGGTCATCGTGAGTTTTTCGACGATTAACTATTCGCATCGCGGTGTCCTCCTCATCCCCAGTATTGCCTTTGGCCTGATGCGTTCGGTGAGCATTATTGAGTTGTGCCTGCTGGGCTTCCTCTGCCTGGGTATGAATGCATTGCGCCTCTCGGCCCGCGACATAGCCTTCGGGATTGCTATGGGCCTGGGTGTGATGTCCGCCAACGATTTCGTTCAATCGCTGGTCATTTCTAATTACACTCCATTGACCGCTCCCTGGCAGTTCGTCTACGAGTCGGCGATTCTGGCTACGCTGGGGATGTGGGTTACCTACTGCGCCCTGCCCGAGCCTGCCCGCCAGCCCATCATGGTGCCGGCCAACTCCCTCATCTTTCGCTGGAACGAGATTGCCACTGCCCTGGGCCACACCGGAACCCAGGTTGCCGTGCAGCCGGCCGGCGGCTTCTTCCTGACCGAGGCGGAGAATGCCGTGGAAGAGGCGTTAACCCAGGACTTGAAGAGCCACGCATCGGCGACATAACAGAGAACAGGGGTCAGAGATCAGTGATCAGCACGTAAAAAGGCCACGGCATCGCCGTGGCCTTTTCTGCTTGCTTATCAGCCAAATTTGATTGGCGCCGAGTTACTCGGCGGCTACAGGTTCAATCGAGGCAAACCGTCCAAGTCTGCCGTGGTCTGAAAACTTCACCCGGCCGGTAATCTTGGCAAAGAGCGTATCGTCGGAGCCGATGCCCACGTTCACGCCCGGCTTGATGCGCGTGCCCCGCTGGCGCATGATGATCGTGCCGCCGGTAATCAGTTCGCCGCCAAATGCCTTCACGCCCAGCCGCTGCGCATTGGACTCCCGTCCGTTTGTGGAACTGCCTCCACCCTTCTTATGTGCCATTGCCGAATCCCCTTTTCCAGCCTACAGCTATCTGCTTTCAGCCTTCAGTTCTGCCCGCTTGGGCTAATACTCTTCGTTGCCGCGATGAATAAGCTGAAAGCTGAAGGCTGACAGCTCCGTCTTGCTAGGCGGCGGTGTAGGTCACACCGTCGGCCTCAATGGCCTTGATGCGTACCTCGGTAAAGTTCTGTCGGTGCCCCTGCAGCTTCTTGTACTGCTTCTTGCGCTTCAGGTGGAAGACCAGAATCTTGTCGCCCCGGCCCTCGCCCAGCACCTCGGCGATTACCTTGGCTTTGGACGGCTTGTCCATGCTTCCCGGCTCGCCGCTGACGGTCAGCACGTCGCTGAACTCCACGGTCTGGTCTTTCGATTCAATGCTCTCAATCTTCAACACGTCGCCTGGTGCGACCCGATACTGCTTGCCACCGGTGCGAATAACCGCGTACATAAATCCTCCAGCGCAAGTCCGGCTCGGCCGATGCGCGCCTATAGAAAATAGCTCGGGCGGAAACTTCCGTGCCGCGTGTGGACGCTCAAGCCCCTCAATTCTGGGGCGAACATCCGTCTCCACGGCTACAGGCAGGAATCGCCAAACTAGTGTAGTGTACCGGTTTTACGGGGCCAAGGTCAATTTGCACCGAAAATGGTGCATATTCCGCGCAGATCCTTTTGCGCTGATCCTTCTATGCAGATCAAGAATTCTATCGGCCTCAACTCCGATTGCTACGTCCAAGGCTCGGTCAAGACCCGCTCAGGGCCGCACTGGAACGACGTAGAACAGAATGGCGATGTAGTGGGCCACGCTGCCGGCCAGCACAAACAAATGCCAGAGGGCATGAAAATAGCGCAACCGATCCAGGGCGAAAAAGACGATGCCCAGCGTATAAGCCACGCCTCCGGCGCCCATCCACATCAGGCCGTGCCAGCCCAGGGAGTGGATCAGCGGCCGCACGGCAAACACCGCGACCCAGCCCTGCCCTAGGTAGACCAGCGCCGAGGCCACCTCGAAACGGTCCACGGTGAAGCTCTTGAAGATTACCCCGAAGACGGCCAGCCCCCACTCCACTCCGAAAATGGTCCAGCCCAGTGTGCTGCGCAGCGAGACCAGGCAGAACGGCGTGTAGGTGCCGGCGATGAGCAGATAGATGGCCGAGTGGTCGAGGATGTGAAGAACGTGCCGCGCCCGCGTCCGCACCAGCGAGTGGTAGAGCGTGGAGCAGACGTAGACCAGAATCAGCGTCGCGCCAAAAACAGAGCAACTGACGATTAGCGTGGCCGTTCCGCGCGTGGATACGACGATCAGGTAAGCCGCGCCGGCAATGGCCAGCGCCGCGCCGATGCCATGGGTGATGGCGTTGGCCAGAATGTCGCCCAAATGGTAGGTTTCTTGCTTGGTTTGCATTGTATTGATGATAGCGCCGGGGGGCACGTGAAGAAGCCCAAGGTGCGGGCGAAGAGAAATTAAGGACGAGGTTTGCGATCCCGCATCCAGCCGTCTGGCGCAGAGTCTCGCCTCACGGCTTCCGCGGTTGATCGGCGGCTGGCTTCTGCTCCTCCACTTTTTCGACGGTGTCCTCCAGCAGGCGCACATCAACGTGGAACTTCTTGAAGTCGCTCCAGCTTTGCTCAGTAATCCCATCGGCATTGATGAAGATTATCTTCATCCGGAACTTGCTCTTGAACTCTTTTTCAAGCCAGATCGGCTGCTCGGTCTGGTCCCCTTCGGCTGGCTTGTCAATCAGGCGCAGAAAATCGAGCTGAATAGTCGTGCCCTTGAGCTGGTGGTTATCGTCGTTGAGCTTTTCAGCGATGAAGCGTGCCGGTATTTCATCTTGAAGATCGATCCATGTAGTTTGCTTCCAATCCAAAGCAGTCTTGGCTTCATTATTCTGGGGTTTGGCGTCGGCGCGCGGTGTCGATTCGACGACGAGGGTCTCGCGGCCGTCGATGGTTTCACGGCGCAGGGCGCGATTGTCAAAGAGTGTGGTGAGATAACTTAGGGGAAGCGAGAAGTGGAATGTGACGTGGAGGCTATGGCGCTTCTCTTCGAGCGACATCTTCTTACGATCCTCAACGGCTTTATCGTAACGCTTCTGTTCCTCGTCGGCATCCTTGCCGGTGAGCGGTTTGCTGTTCTTCTCCACCTTGCGGCTGTAGGGAAGCCCCTCGACGAAGACGTTCTCATACCTGGCCGATTCATCGACAGTGGTCTTGCCGTTTTTGTTGAAGTTGCGGTTGTGCCAGAACATGACCGAGGTGTACTGCTCGGCCAGCTTTCCATTGGCCTTCCGGTGTTGCTCCATGCGCTTCAGGAGCGCATTGAGATCCCTGCCTTCGGGAAGAGCGGTCTGGGCCGAAGTAGCCGAGAGCAGAAGGAACGGCAGCAACGAGAGCAAAAGAAATACTGCAAAGCGTCTTTTCACGTGGCGATTCCTTCCTGATATAAGCATACCGAAGGCTGCGCTGAAAGCCGTCAAGCCGGAAACCTGTAAACTGAAATGTTCCCTCATTTTCCAGCAATTCAGCAGGAGGCCCCATGGCATCGATCATTCTTCCGGCAGTTCCATCCGAGGCGCGCCCTGGGCGCTTTGGCGTTTATGGCGGGCGGTATGTGCCGGAGACACTGGTGGCCGCGCTCGACGAGTTGGAGCGCGAATACAACCTGGCCAAGGCCGATCCCGCCTTTCAAGCCGAGCTGGCTGATCTGCTGAAGAACTACGCGGGACGGCCCACGCCGCTCTACTTTTGCAAGCGGCTGACGGAGCAGTTGGGAGGGGCGAAGATTTACCTCAAGCGCGAAGACCTGCTGCACACCGGCGCGCACAAGATCAATAACGCCTTGGGTCAGGGATTGCTGGCGAAGCGCATGAGTAAGAAGCGCATCATCGCCGAGACCGGCGCGGGGCAGCACGGCGTGGCGACGGCCACGGTCTGTGCGCTGCTGGGGCTGGAGTGCGTGGTCTACATGGGCGATGTGGACATGGCGCGGCAGGAGTTGAATGTGCTGCGCATGAGGCTGCTTGGAGCGGAGGTGCGCGGGGTTTCTTCTGGCTCGAAGACACTGAAAGACGCCATCAGCGAGGCCATGCGCGATTGGGTCACGAACGTGCGGACGACTTATTATTTGCTCGGCAGCGCGCTGGGTGCGCATCCCTATCCGACTATGGTGCGCGACTTTCAGCGCGTCATCAGTATCGAGATGAAGGAGCAGATTCTTGCTGCTGAGGGCCGTCTGCCCACCGCCATCATCGCCTGTGTGGGCGGTGGGTCAAATGCCATCGGCGCGTTCTACGAGTTTCTCGCCGACAAGCAAGTCAGGCTCATCGGCGTGGAGGCGGGCGGTCGCGGCCCCGCGCTCGGCGATCACGCGGTGCGCTTCGGCGGCGGCATGCCGGGCGTCTTGCAGGGAACTTATTCCTACGTCTTGCAGGATGAGAACGGCCAAATCGCTCTGACGCACTCGGTTTCAGCGGGCCTCGACTACGCCTCCATCGGCCCGGAGCATGCCATGCTGCACGACACGGGGCGCGCCGAGTACGTTTCGCAGGATGATGCGGCCACGCTGGATGCGGTGGTGCGGCTGGCGCGGACCGAGGGCATCCTGCCGGCCCTGGAAAGCGCACATGCGGTGGCCGAGGCGCTGCGCATTGCTCCCACGATGGATTCTCGTGACATACTGGTGGTGAACCTCTCTGGACGCGGCGACAAAGATATGGGCATCCTGGCGCGCGAACTGAAGATTCAGGGAGCTTGAACGGCGAACTTCGATGGCCATACGTTTCGATCACAAACCCGGATTGATAATTTATCTGACGGCCGGAGACCCAAGCCTTGATGCCACGCGCGAGATTGCGCTTGCGGCCATCGACGCGGGCGCGGATGTGATCGAGCTGGGAGTGCCGTTCAGCGATCCGCTGGCCGATGGTCCGGTGATTCAGCGCGCCAGCGAACGCGCGGTGGCGCGTGGCACTCGGCTTAAGGATGTGTTGGCAATTGCCGGCGAGATTCGCGCGGCGCGGCCCGCAGCCGGCGTGGTGATCTTCAGCTATCTGAATCCGATTTTGCGCTACGGCCTCCATCAATTCGCTGATGCCGCGGCAACAGCCGGCGTGGACGGTGTGCTGGTAACCGACCTGATTGTTGAAGAGGCGGGCGAGTACCTCAGCGAGATGGCCCGCGTGGGGCTGGCGCCTATTTTTCTCGCCGCGCCCACCAGTCCAGACGAACGGCTGGAAGCTATTGCCACGCACTCCAAGGGCTTTGTGTACGCCATCTCCCGCGTGGGCATTACCGGCACGCAGCAGAGTCTGACCTCCGACGCGGCCTCTCTGGTCGCGCGCATCCTGCGATACACAAAGCTTCCGGTGGCCGTCGGTTTCGGCATCAGCAACGCGGAACACGTTGCCCAGGTGGCCGAGTTCGCCGATGCGGCGGTGGTCGGCAGCGCGATTGTGGAGTTGATCGAACGGTCAACTCCAGAAACGGCGCCCGCCGCGGTTGCTCGATTTATCAAGGGCCTTCGCCTGCCTCAAGCGGCGCTGGCCCGGTAAATGCAGCCCTCAGCTTTTAGCTTTTAGCTATTAGCTCTTAGTTACTAGCTAATAGCTCATTCGCTGCCGGAGTGATTTGGCAAGCTTTCAGTGACACAGCGAAACTAATAGCTAACAGCTAAAAGCTAGCCTTTCAACACGAGGATGAAATGACGCTGGAAGAACTGCGAGATCAAATTGATGTTCTGGACCGCCAGTTGGTGGACCTGCTGAGCGAGAGAGCCCGCGCCGCGCTGATGATCGGCCACCTCAAAGCCGCCACCTCGTTGCCGGTTTACGAGCCTGTGCGCGAAAAGGTGATCTACGCCAATGTGCGCGCAGCCAACAAGGGTCCTCTGCCGGACATTGAACTGACGCACATCTATGAGCGCATCATCGACGTGATGCGGTCCTTGCAGAGGAACGAGCTGGCATCGGAGAGAAACGCCCAGGCGCTTGCATCGGGGTCCCCAGCGACAGGTCTTGGTCGCGGGGGTGATGTTGCCTCGGGCCACGGCACAGGCGCTGCAACAACTGACGCGCCCGAGACAGGGAATAAACCATGATCGTATCCATGCAGGAAAGAGCAACTGAAGAACAGATTTATGCCGTCATTGAAGCTATGGAGGAAGCCGGAGTCAGTGTGCATCGCACCACCGGCGCAATTCAATCCATTCTGGCCGGCGTTGGGCCCACCGCCAATGTTGACCTGACCAAATTTGAAGTGCTGCCGGGCGTGCTCAACGTGCTGCGCATCAGTTCGCCTTACAAGCTGGCCGGCCGCGCCTTCCGTCCGGAGGGTTCGGTCATCGAGTTCGCCAACGGTGTTAAAGTCGGCGGCGAGCGGGTAGCCGTGATGGCCGGTCCATGCGCGATAGAAAGCCGTGAGCAGATATTCTCGACCGCCGCGCGCGTGAAGGCCAGCGGCGCCAGCTTCCTCAGAGGCGGAGCATTCAAGCCGCGCAGCTCACCGTACGCCTTTCAGGGCCTGGGCATTCCGGGGCTGCAAATGATGCACGAGGCCGCGCAGGAACACGGCCTGCTCACGGTCAGCGAGGTGATGGAGATTTCGCAAATCGAGGAGATGTCGCTCTACGTCGATTGTTTCCAGGTGGGCGCGCGCAACATGCAGAACTTCAACCTGCTGCGCGAGTTGGGCCAGGCGCGCAAGCCTGTGCTGCTCAAGCGCGGCATCGCCGCCACCATCGAGGAGTTGCTGCTTTCCTGCGAGTACATCATGGCCGGCGGCAACTACGACGTAATCCTCTGCGAGCGCGGCATCCGCACCTACGAAACCGCCACGCGCAACACCATGGACATCTCCGCGATTCCGGTGATTCACAAGCTCTCGCATTTGCCCATCGCCGCCGATCCATCGCATGGCACGGGACGCCGCGACATGGTTGCTCCCATGGCGCGCGCAGCGGTGGCCGCTGGAGCGGACGCGATTCTGGTCGAGGTGCACCCCAACGCCGACAAGGCCGCATCCGACGCTGCGCAGACTTTGTACCTGGAGCAGTTCGACGAATTGATGGGCCAATTGCGCGTCATCGCCACGGCGGTGGGAAGATCAATGTAAGGATGCTCTGGATGAGTTGTGCTTTGAAAGGGCACTGCTTTAGCCGTGCCGCAAATTGCATACAATAAGGATCGGGCTTTAGCCCCTGTCTGGAGGTAAAAATGTTCGATGCAGTTGCAGAGTTCATTTCGATGCAGCAGGGAGATTCGGCTGAGTTCATAGAAAAGGCGCGAGCGATTGCCATTGGCATTGCTCAGGATTATGAGCCTGCGCGCCTCTACGTCATCCGGATTGACAACTGGTTTGGACCGAAGTGGATGCACTTTGCGGGAAAATTCACCGCCGGAAAACGCCCTCGCGGTTTCCCTACTGCTGCTATCGGCGTTCACAAGACGCGCTTGCACGTGCCGCCGTTTGTTCCACATCGCGTATTGGCGGAACGGGTATTTGTAGGACCCGATTTTGAAAAGACGCTAGCTGCAGCCCCGCTGCATATCGAGATTCCGAGCAAAATCGCCCTGCAAAGACGTATTGCGGATATCGACAAAGATGCGGCATTCGTATGGTTCAGTGGAGAGTCCGAGGCACAGAAGCGCGGTGCGCTGATGGTATATTTGCCTGATGCTTTCGATCCGACAGTGCCTCGTCTGGGCAGTTTAAATCATCGGGGCAAGTTAGGGCTTAGTGGAGCATTTTACGTGGGATTCTCGCAGCGTGTAATCAGCTGGGAGCCTGCGATGCTGCGTGGAGTTTCGCGAGGCGAGGTGGCACATCTTGATGAGAGTGGTCGAGCTTTGATCGATAACGAACCCTCACTCAGGGGCTAAAGCCCAAGATTCTTTTGTTGCTCTATCGGCACGACTGAAGTCGTGCCCTGTTACAAAGCAAGTTGCAGTGTTCTCCTATAGTTGAAGTGAGATCGGGGAAATTGTTGGGAGAAGGCAAGGAATGAAACCATGATCGAGCGCATTTCCATTCTCGGCACGGGACTGCTGGGCACGTCGGTAGGCTTGGCGTTGCGTGCGGCGGGCTTTCACGGCTCCATCACCGGATGGAACCGAAGCCCCGTAGGCGCGCAGATTGCTCTCTCCATGGGCGCGATCGATTCCATCGCCGCCGACCCCATTGAGGCGGCGCGGGCGAGCCAGGTGGTGCTGCTGGCCGTGCCCATCTACGCGACTCTTGACTATATGGAAAAGCTCTCCGGCGTTTTAGGCTCCGAACACCTGGTTACCGACGTGGGCTCGACCAAGGCGCAGATCACCGCCGCCGCCGGTCGCCTCTTCAACACGCCGGAGCGCGCGGCGTTTTTGCCGGGGCATCCGATGGCGGGCAAAGAGCGCGGCGGCGCGGCTCTGGGCGATGCGGAACTCTTTCGTGACCGTGTCTGGCTCTTTACCGACGACCCAACCTGGCAGCGCTCGGCCCATTCCACTGAGTTAGTGAAGGGCTGGCGGGAGTGGGTTGTTGCTATGGGTTCGAAGACTCTCGATCTCGATCCCGCGCGGCACGACGAGTTGGTCGCATGGGTCAGCCATCTGCCGCAGTTTGTGGCCACGGCGTTGAGCGCGCTGCTGGAAGAAGAGGTGGGCGACGCGCCGGAGCTGAAAGACGTGGGCGGGCGCGCGCTCAGCGAGATGACGCGGCTGGGCGCCAGTCCCTACTCCATGTGGCGCGACATCGCCTATACCAACACCGAAGCCGTTCAAGCCACACTGCTTGCCCTGGAGCAGCGACTCGCTCACCTGCGCGAAAATTTGCGCACGCCGGAGTTGCGCGATGAGTTCGAGCAAGCCAATAAATTTCGGCGGGAGTGATGAATCCGGAATTCAGCTTTCCGGATGCAAGGAGAAGATATGAATATTAGGTTCGCACGCAGGATGGACAGTGTACACGCCTCGACGATTCGCGAGATTCTCAAAGTTACCGAACAGCCGGAGATCATCTCCTTCGCCGGAGGTCTTCCCGCGCCGGAACTTTTTCCCGTGGACGATTTACTCTCCGCGGCGGAGCGTGTTCTTCATGAGACCGGCGCGTCCGCGCTTCAGTACAGCCCCAGCGAGGGCTATGCGCCGCTGCGGGAGAGCTTGGCCGCCGAATCCCGCAGGCGAGGCATCGATTGCTCAGCCGAGGATATTCTCATCACGACCGGCTCCCAGCAGCCGCTCGATCTGGCCGGAAAGATTTTTCTGGATGCTGGAGACTGCGTCCTGACCGAAAGCCCGACCTACATGGCCGCCATTCAGGCGTTTCAGACATTCGAAGTCCGCTTTGCTACGGTCCCTACCGATGACCACGGTCTGATCTCGGAGGAGTTGCCTGCATTGATCGAGCGCGAAAGGCCCAAATTCCTGTACACGATTCCGAATTTTCAGAATCCCACCGGCAGGACGCTCGCCGCACAGCGCCGCAAGACTCTTTATTCGATCGCGGCTCGCTATGGATTGATTGTTATCGAGGACGATCCCTATGGATGCCTGCGTTACGCGGGAAAGACGATTCCTCCGCTCAAGTCGCTGGACACCGAAGGAATTGTTATCTACCTCAGCACCGTTTCAAAAACCATCGCGCCCGGACTCAGAATCGGCTGGGTAGTTGCTCGCGAGGAAATCCGCCGCAAGCTGACGATTGTCAAGCAAGCGGCCGATCTGCATACGTCGAGCCTGGACCAGCGCATTGTTCATCGTTACCTGACGGACTTCGACAGCAGCGCCCATATCGAGCGCATTCGGCAAGCCTACGGGGAACGCTACGCGATCATGGATGCGACACTGCGGGAAACTATGCCTCCGGGATTCCGGTGGACACATCCAGAGGGAGGAATGTTCCTCTGGGTAACTTGTCCCGAGGGCGTGGACACCAACGAGCTGCTGCGCGAAGCGCTTTTGCGCAAAGTCATCTTTGTGCCGGGGCAGGATTTTTTCCCCGATTCGAGCGGCCAGCGATTCATGCGCCTGAACTTCTCCAACGCTTCGCCGGACTCGATTCGAGAAGGCATCGGCCGGCTGGCGGAGGTTTGCAAGGATGCGGTTCACGCGCACGCATAGCGCCTTGCCAGTGAGCGAAAATCAGAAGGCGGGGAGTAACGTGGCGTCGTGAATTCCACATCGCGTTTCCGCGACGTGGAATTCACTCATTCCTGTTCTGCTTCCTTGACCGCCGCTTCCTTGGCCGGGTCGATGGTATGGAAGCCCTCGCTTTTGGCCGCTTCGAGCAACAGCGGCGAGGCGGAGACGAAGATAATCTCCGTGGCCTGGAACATATCGCGGGCGACGATGGCGGCGGCCAGTTGCAGGGTGTCGGGCCAGCGCAGGGTAGTGCGGTCGAGGAGCTGGCGCGCGGCTTCGAGCACCGCCGGGTTCAGCGGCTCCTGGACCATGCGCGCGGCCTCCATGCGCAGGCTGTCGAGCGCGGCCGTGGCGTCTTCCGGGGTGATGGCGCCTGCCCGCTCGCGCCGGCGAATGGCCGCGTAGACCTCCAGTGGCGTGGAGGCCGAGATCAGTTTGCGGTTATCCTCCACGGCTTCCATCAGCCTGATCAGGGCCTCGGTGCCCTGCTCTTGCACAAACAGCTTGGCGAAGGCGGTGGACTCCAAAAAGTAGCAGCTCACAGGTTCCCCCGTTCTTCCTCGATGGCCTCGGCGATGGAGTCGCCATGCGCCGTGACCGGGTGGAAGCGCTGCGCTTCATCGGGCATTCCCGCCTCGGCGCGGTTGAGGCGGATGGTGGTGGTGGGATAGGCCGGCGTCTTGGGGTTGGCAATCTTGCTGGTGACCACGACGCCGCGTTGGATGGCCTCTGCCAAAACAGCTTGGCGCGACTCCGGATGCTGATTCCAGCGGTAGGCCTTGCGCGGCAGAAACGAGTCGCGGAACCACTTCAGGGCGATGAAGGCGTGGCCGCCCCGCTCCGCCTCGGCCAGTGCCGCGCACAGCTCTTTCACGCGGGCGTCGATGTCGGCGGGAATCACCGCCTCCTGCCCGTCTTCGTCCTCGTCGAGGCTATACTCGGCTGGGGCGCGCGTGGCTCGTGCCGGACGCGGCGCGGCATCCTCGCCGTCGATGCGCTCAAAGTAGATGCGAACTTCGTCCTCTTCCGGCGCCCACGTGTTTGCCATGGCGTTGCGGCGCTTGCTGCGGCCGTTCTCCCCGCACAGCTCCACAATCGCCTGGTAGCCTGCCGGCGCCAGAAAATGCAGGGCATGCGCCAGGCTGGGGTCCGTGCTGAATGACAGCTCGTTCAGGGCTTCTTCAAGCATTTCTTCTGCGTCGGGAATACTCAGGTTGTTCACTTCTACGTTGTTTTGCTCAGCTTTTGTCGATTTCATTTTTTCTTCTCCGTATGCCGCTTCCCGCATCAGCCAGCACGACCCATCTCCGCCAGGCTGAATGGCCTGGTTCCGGAGTTGGTCGCGCTGGGGAAAAAGGGAGCAGTGTTAGTTCTAAACTTCACATTTGTTTACAGAGGAAATGCATGCCTTTATTTCTTCCGTGGCGCCTAGATTCGAGAAATACTCTAGCTAATCCTCTGCTTGAAGCTATTCAGTCCACAGTGTACCCTATAAAGCGGCCCTTGTGGAACGGGCTGGAAAAAAAGCCGTGCGACATTTCGCATCAGCAAACCCCGCTGCCGGGGAAAACAATGCGGCCGCCAAAGTTTATCAGGGAGGCCTCCTCCGTACAATAGAAGATATGCGCCGTAGTTTGCAACTGCTTCTATTCTGCTGCCTGGTTCCTGCCGGGGTGTGCGCCGCCGACACCGCCCCGCCCTTTGACCTTTCCGGGCCGAAGGTGGACGTGCGCGTCAAGCGCGGCGAGGTCACGCTGCCCATAGGCGAGATTCCCAACCTGCTGGCCGGAGACCGGCTGTGGATTCACCCCGACTTTCCCGAAAGCCAGGCCACGCACTATGTGCTGATCGTCGCTTTCCTGCGCGGGTCCACCAACCCGCCGCCCGCGGAGTGGTTTACCCGCGTGGAGACCTGGTCGCGCGAGGTGCGCGAAGAGGGTGTGTTTATTACCGTCCCCCAGGAAGCGCAGCAGGCGCTTATCTTTCTTGCGCCGGAGACAGGCGGCGACTTCAGCACCCTGCGCAAGGCCGTCACCACCCGGCCCGGCTCCTTTGTGCGCGCCGTTCAGGACTTGCAGGCCGCCAGTTGGGACCGCATGCGCCTGAATGCTTTCCTGGCCCAGGTCAAGGAATCCTCGCAAACCGATCCCAAATCACTCAAGGCGCGCTCCGAGCTTGCCGCCCGCAGCCTGGGCATCAAGCTCGATCAGCAATGCTTTGACAAACCCAGCGAGCAGCAGGCCCCCTGCCTGGTGCAGCACAGCGATGGATTGGTGCTGGACGACACCAACGCGCAATCCCGGGTGGCGCAGTTGACCAGCGGTTCGTCGGCTGACCTGATGAACCAGCTCGGTTCCTCTAGTCTCCTCAGAGGCGGCGCATATAGCCCCTACATCGGCGCCATTGTGGACACCGCCAGGATTCTCGGCCAATTGCACACGGCGCATTTTCAGTACATTCCCGCGCTCGCTCTGCCCACAAAAGATGCGCTCGATCTGCGCTTGAATGTGCCGCCCTCGTTTCGCGATCCCAAGTCGGTGGTGGTGGTGGCGTTGCCGCCGGTGGGGCCGGCCAGAATGCCGCCGCTGCATCCGGTGAACCCAGCGGAGAGCTTTTGCGCCCAGAAACCCGGCCTGGTGCTGCCCGCCGAGGGAGCGCCGCTGATCTTTGCCACTCAGTTGGCTTACGGTCTCACCCTGCATATTGTGGACAAACCCAGCAAGAAGAATAACGGTAGTCCGGTGAATCTGCCGTTGAAGGCCGATCCGTCGCAGGGCGGGTTGGTGCTGGAGCATCCCGCTCCGCCCTTGCTGGATGGCGATCTGACCCCGGATGGCGAACTGACCGGCGTTGTGCTCGGCAAGTGGGGCTTTGACGACTGGGAGGGTCCGCGCTTCCACCTGCGCGCGGCCCAGCCCGGTAAATGGACCGTGACCCCGGCTGACCAGTCGGCCCTGGTGGTGGGCCGCGAGGACACGCTGCGAATCGGCGGGGATAACGCGTTGTGTGTGGACCGGGTCGGCCTCCGGGTTGCGGACCAGGCGGCTGCGGGCAGTTTGCTCAAACTGGCCTGGAAGGCCCCCATGCCGGAGCAGTTGGAGGTGACTGTACCCATGAAAGACGCGTCTCCGGGGCCGGTCACTTTGGAAATCTACCAGTTCGGGCTGGATAAGCCTGACCAGTTGCCGCTGACGGCCTACGCCGAGCCGGCGGTTCTGGACCACTTCACGCTGTGTGCGGGAGACTCTCAAGCCCAGTTGAAAGGCAACCGCCTGGACCAGGTCGCCAAGGCCAGTCTGGACAGCATCACCTGGACTCCGGCTGGGATTCCGGCTGGGACTCCGGCTGCATTGGCGCGCGCGCTGGACCATGAATTGGAAATGAGCACCGGCAATTCGACGGCTGCCCTGGAGCCTGGAAAAAGCTATACGGCCAGTGTGCAATTGCAGGATGGCCGGCTGTTGCATGTGCCGGTCAGCGTCAAGCCGCCCCGTCCGCGGGTCACGCTGCTCAGCAAGGGCGCTCAGAACGAGGTTTCCGAAACGCCATCGCCCGTGCATCTGAGCACTCCAGACGACCTGCCAGTCGAACGGCGGCTGGTCTTCTTTCTACGCGCCACGGAACCGGCTGCCTTTCCCCGCGATGAGCAGGTCGAGGTGGCCGCCGTAGACGGCAGTTTCCGCACCGTGCTGGCGCTGGCCGATAGCAGCCTGATGCTCGAAGATGCAAACACCGCCCTGGGGGTGGTGGAACCGCTGGTCCGCTTCGGCTCCTCGGCCTACGGACCGCTGCGCGCGCGCGTCCTCACCGCCGACGGGGTAGCCGGAGACTGGATGACCCTGGGAACGCTGGTGCGCCTGCCCGGTTTCAAGGAACTGCGCTGCCCGCGCTCCGGGTCCAAGCCCTGCTCGCTCTCCGGAACCAATCTCTTTCTCACCTCATCCGTCGCTGCTTCAACGCGATTCGACAACGCCGTCGAGGTGCCGCCGGACTTTACCGGAACCCAGTTGAGCGTCCCCCATCCGGTGAACGGCATGCTTTATCTGAAGCTGCGCGATGACCCGGCAACGGTGCAGACGCTTATTCTGCCAGTGCTGTCCAACAAATCGCCGGAGGCGCAGCCGCCCATTCCAGAGCAACCCCAGCCCACGGCTTCTCCGGCCACGCCGCCGGCGCCTGAAAAAACAGTGCCGTAAGAGCGAGCTGGCGAGATTTCAATGCTTGTTTTTCCCGCCGGTGCTGCGCGAATCATGTCGCCGGTCCGGATTTCCGAAAGCGAAAGCAATTCACTTTTGCACTGCAGCAAATATTTCCTCGACGACCTTCCCAAATTGGCAGTCCGGCCGATGAGTTGCAAACAAGGAATCCGTCCCGCAACTATCTTGCTCCACCGCTGTTTTACACTGCTGAACTCTCTAGACTGACCTTATTCGCCGTTGAAAAGCAGGTGTTTATGGTCGTCAAAACACAAAGCAAGGGACTCGGCGTAACCGGACTGCATGTGGGCACAAGCAATGCCCGGCGTTATTTCCCCAAAGGCATTTTGAGCATCGAGTTGCAGTTGGATCATCTCCAGATTCTGTGCGGCCTGAAGCCCAATTTCTGGCGTGGAGAGCCGGAGATCTTTGACCCCCGGCTATGCGCCTGGCTGGAAGCCCGGCATATGCATACAAGGCTGGATCGAGCGCCCATCCCGTTGTCCATGATTCCCGAGGGAAAGAACTCCTACCGGCTGCAGCCAGTCTGCATCAACAGACACGGCCACGCCAAGCTGGTCCCCGCCGAAGCCTGAACTCGAAGCGTACCGCACAGGTTCGTGATGCAGGCCCGGTGGAACCATGCCCACTGTTCGTTGTTCCCTGATCTCTGATCTCTGATCTCTGTTCTCTGTTCTCTGATCTCTGTTCTCTGATCTCTGTTCTCTGATCTCTGTTCTCTGATCTCTGATCTCTGATCTCTGATCTCTGTTCTCTGATCTCTGTTCTCTGATCTCTGTTCTCTGATCTCTGTTCTCTGATCTCTGTTCTCTGTTCTCTGTTCTCTGTTCTCTGATCTCTGATCTCTGATCTCTGATCTCTGTTCTCTGATCTCTGTTCTCTGTTCTCTGATCTCTGATCTCTGATCTCTGATCTCTGTTCTCTGATCTCTGATCTCTGATCTCTGATCTCTGTTCTCTGATCTCTGATCTCTGTTCTCTGATCTCTGATCTCTGATCTCTGTTCTCTGATCTCTGTTCTCTGATCTCTGTTCTCTGATCTCTGTTCTCTGATCTCTGTTCTCTGATCTCTGTTCTCTGATCTCTGTTCTCTGATCTCTGATCTCTGTTCTCTGATCTCTGTTCTCTGATCTCTGTTCTCTGATCTCTGTTCTCTGATCTCTGTTCTCTGATCTCTGATCTCTGATCTCTGTTCTCTGATCTCTGTTCTCTGATCTCTGTTCTCTGATCTCTGTTCTCTGTTCTCTGATCTCTGTTCTCTGATCTCTGTTCTCTGATCTCTGTTCTCTGATCTCTGTTCTCTGTTCTCTGATCTCTGTTCTCTGATCTCTGTTCTCTGATCTCTGATCTCTGATCTCTGTTCTCTGATCTCTGTTCTCTGATCTCTGTTCTCTGATCTCTGTTCTCTGATCTCTGTTCTCTGATCTCTGATCTCTGATCTCTGTTCTCTGATCTCTGTTCCTTGATAGACTCAAAATAGAATGAACCTGTCCCAACTACAAAAAGCGATTGAGCGCCACTTCGCCGCAGGCCCCGCCGCCATCGGGGACGAGTCCGCCATGACGGCATTTATGGTGCTGCGGGCGGCTCTGGAAAGCGGTGAAGTGCGCGCCGCCTCGCCAGACAAAGACGCGCCCTCGGGCTGGCGCGTGAACGCCTGGGTCAAGCAGGGAATCCTGCTGGGCTTTCGCCTCGGCGTCTTGACCGAGTTTCCCGCCGCGGGCTTCTCGTTCGTGGACAAAAGCACCTTTCCGGTGCGCCATTTTGGCTCGGCAGACGGCGTGCGCGTGGTTCCCGGCGGTTCTTCGGTGCGCGCCGGGGCATACGTGGCACGCAGCGTGGTCTGCATGCCGCCCATGTACATCAACGCCGGGGCTTGGGTGGATGAAGGCGCTATGGTGGATTCGCACGCCCTGGTCGGCTCCTGCGCGCAGATCGGCAAACGCGTCCATCTCAGCGCTGCCGCGCAGATCGGCGGGGTGCTGGAGCCGGTCAACGCCAACCCGGTCATCATCGAGGACGATGTGCTGGTAGGAGGCAACTCGGGCGTTTACGAGGGGACCATCGTACGCCAGGGCGCGGTGCTGGCCGCCGGCGTCATCCTCACTCGCGGAACACCGGTCTTCGATTTGGTCAACGGAACGATCCTGCGTGCCAACGAAGAGCTGCCGCTCATCATTCCCCAGAACGCGGTGGTCGTTCCCGGCTCACGCGCCGTCAGCAAAGGCAAAGGTCATGAACGCAGCCAGGAGTGGGGCCTGAGCCTCTACGCTCCGGTAATCGTAAAGTATCGCGACGACAAGACCGATTTGAGCACCACGCTTGAAGACCTGCTGCGATAATTGATTATTGGCAACTTTGCTTCCCCCCTGACCGCAATGCTTGCCAATCACTGCATTATCTTCTTGAATACATAATATCGGCTTGCGTGTGAAAGGCAGTGTGAAAGGCTGCTCTGGGGGCGACCCTGAGGGCGGCAGACCATTTCAGAAAGGGGGCTCATCGAGTATGCCGTTTATAGTCTGGACAAGTGAAATGAGTGTGGACGTTAAGATGCTGGATAACGACCATAAAAGGCTGGCGATTCTGATCAACGATCTGCACGCTGGCCTGATGGCTGGCCGTGACAGCAAGGACCTCGATCACATCTTCGATGAACTGATTGCTTACGCCCGCGTCCACTTTGCCCAGGAGGAGCGAATCCTTGCCGAAGCCGGTTACAGCGGCGCAGAGGCGCACAAACTGGAGCACGAGCAAAAGATCAAACTGCTTCTGACTCTGCAAGCGCGCTTCCAGATCGCTAAAGAATCGGCCGATTATCTCGAGGTCTTGGATCAGCTCAAGGAATGGCTCTTCATGCATATGGAACGCTCCGATAAGCAATTTGTGGCGCACCTCAAAGCCACCGGAATTGATGCGATTCTGGCCGGGTGGAACGAACCGAAATAGCTGACGGTCAATCTGGCCTGCCATACGGCCTATCCCGATTTAGGCCTTGCATCCGGGCAACTGAGCAGTATGAGCCAACTCCCGCAGCCAATGGGTGTTAGCATCAAATCTGACAGATGCATACAAAAAAGCTGAAAATCATTCCCCTGGGCGGACTCGGCGAGTTCGGCATGAACTGCCTTGCGCTCCGTTGGGAAGACGACATTATCGTGATCGACGCCGGGCTGATGTTCCCGGAGTCGGAGTTGCTGGGTGTGGATATCGTTGTCCCCGATATCAGCTACCTGGTGGAAAATAAAGCGCATGTCCGCGCCATCATCCTCACCCACGGCCACATGGACCACATCGGCGCCCTGCCTTGGATTCTCAGCGAAATCAAGGTGCCCGTCTATGCCACTGAATTTACCCTGGCCTACGTCGAGGGCAACCTGGAAGAGAACGGCCTGCTCGACGAAACCGAGCTGATCGAAATCGTTCCCAGGGAAAAATTCACCATCGGCCCCTTCACCATCGAGCCGATCCACGTCACCCACTCACTGGTAGACGCCGTTTCGCTGGCCATCGAGACCCCGGTCGGCGTTGTCATCCACACCGGCGACTTCAAGATCGACCTCTCGCCGCTGGACGGCAAGCTCTTCGACCTGCACGCCTTTGCCGAGTACGGCAAGCGCGGCGTGCTGGCCCTGCTGCAGGACTCGACCAACGTCGAGCGTTCCGGCTACACGCCCTCGGAAACGGCCGTCATTCCCCGCCTCGACGAGATTTTCGCCCGCACCAAAAAGAAGCTCTTCTTCTCCTGCTTCTCCTCGTCCATCTACCGCATTCGCATCGCCCTTGATCTGGCTCGCCAGCATGGCCGCAAGGTGGCCGTCATCGGCCGCTCCATGATGGACTCGACCGAGATCGCTCAGGACCTGGGCCACATCGAAGTTCCCCAGGGGCTCATCATCAATCCCAGCCAGATGCGCGACTACCCGCCGGAGCAGTTGATGCTGCTCATCAGCGGTACGCAGGGCGAACCCATGAGCGCCCTCAGCCGCGCCGCCGTTGACAACCACAAGCACGCCCGCATCGAGCCAGGCGACACCGTCGTCCTCAGCTCCCGCATCATTCCCGGCAACGAGAAAAGTATTTTCCGCGTCATCGACCACCTCTATCGCCGCGACGCCAACGTCATCTACGACAACGGCTCCAACGGACTGATTCACGTCAGCGGCCACGGCTCGCAGGAAGAGATGCGCTTGCTCATCAACCTTGTCCGCCCCAAATACTTCATCCCTGTCCACGGCAACTACGGCAACCTGCACAAGCACGCGCAGATCGCCATGGAGACCGGCGCCGTCGAGCACGCCATGGTCATCGAAGACGGCGACGTGCTGGAACTGGACAGCAAGGAAATCCGCAAGCACGACAAAGTCACCACCGGCCGCGTACTCATCGACTCCGGCTCGTCAACCGATGTGGTCGAAGACCTCGTCCTGCGCGACCGCCGCATTCTCTCCGAGGACGGCATGGTGCTGGTCATCCTGGCCATCAACAAGCGTCTGGGCAAGCTGGATCAGCCGCCGGAGATCGTCATGCGCGGCTTCGGCGCCGGAGACATCACCGAGCAGGCCCGCGAAGCGGTCCTCCAAACCCTCCACAGCCTTAGCGCCGAGGAGAAAACCGACTACGGCATGGTCAAGGAAAAGGTCCGCGTCGAACTCAAGCGCATGATCCAGAAAACCACCGGCCGCCGCCCCATGATCATGCCGGTGATTCTGGAAATCTGATACACATCAAAAATCTGGGTGCCGGTGATTTTGGAAATCTAACACATATCAATAGTTGGGTGCCCCCAGGTCCCTCGCATTTGGGGGCCTGGGTTCATATAAGTTCACGACAAACATTCAATTCATTGCCAGATTGAGCCGATAAAGGAAGTAGCAGGTAACACACAATGATAATGAAACTCGAACTAAATCCGGAAACGGAAGCACGAATCGGAGCCGAAGCTGAAGCATTGGGTGTAACTCCAGAGCAATACGCATCTGCATTCATCGAGGGGTACACGAAAGCCGTCGACGCGGGCGACGAGAGTCCAGGCCTGGAAGCCCATCGCTTTGTGTGTGAAAAATTTTCGAAGCGGTGAAATCTCCGCTAGGATTTGTTCTCCCATCTTCCGCTTTTTCTGTACAATTTCTCAAATGGTCGACCCTCTCGTTACCCTTCCCGAAATCCGCTCCGCCGCCCCATGATCATACCGGTGATTCTGGAAATCTGATAGTTTATATGCAGGCAAGCACGAGCCTGATTCCAGGAAGCGATAGAGCAATTTTGCACATGCCTTGCGGCCCTTCCCCGTTCCGCACCGGCGCTGACTCGGGGAGATCCATAGCCGAGGATTTTGATGGCATTCCCAAGTCTTCATTCAAGAATCCTGCTTGTTTTTTCTTTGCTCTCTCTGTGCATATGCTCGATGCCAGCGTCCGCGCAGACTGACCACCGCGCCAGCGCCGAACCTTCCCGCTCTACCACTGCCGTTATTGACAACAGCCAGGCCGAAAGCTCCAGTTTGTCAGGCATTGGTTTCTACGGCCTTGGCAGCGACATGGTGGTGAACTCCGCATACACGGGATTACCGCTCCCTGAAGCGCCGGAACCCGCGGCTCTTGGCGGCGGCACGGAACGATTTGACGCCACACCCGCCGGAGTAAAGCACCAAGCTCCCTTTTCCCGCATCGGCATCGGCGCGGACGTCTCACCGCTTGGAATCGGAATCAAATCCGCCATTGTCCTGAACGAGCATTTCGACGCCCGGTTGATGGGCAACTTCTTCAAATACAATAGCGCTCATTACGAGCTCGAGGGTTTCAACTTGACTACCAATCTGCATTTGGCCTCGGCCGCTGCTTCGCTGGATTGGTATCCATTCAATAGCATCTGGCGGTTGAGCCCTGGGCTATTGTTTTTTAATGGCAACAAGATTTCCGCTGCGGCAAATATTATTCCTGGCACGGATTTCACCCTGAACAACCAGGACTTCTATTCCGCCAGCGCGAACCCAGTCACCGGGGCAACGCCGCTGGTGGCATCTGGCGTATTGGGGCTGAATTCGACCAAGCCAGCCTTTACAGTCTCCGGCGGCTTTGGCAGATTCATTCCGCGATCCAACCGTCATTGGTCCTTTCCATCGGAGTTCGGTGTAGCCTTCACGGGAGCGCCTTCGGTCAATGTGAATGTCTCCGGATGGGTGTGCACGGACAAAGCGCAAACCCAATGCAGCAATGTGAGCGCCCCCACGAATCACTTCAATAGCGACTTGCAGGCTGAACTCACCAAATGGAGGCATGATCTGTCCGGGGTCCGCGTCTACCCGCTTTTCTCCTACAGCGTGGTCTACAGCTTCAATATCCGCTAGTGTCCTGAGTCAGAAATACGCAGCACAAAAACTGCTGTCATAATATGCAGCACAAAAACTGCCGTCATCCTGAATACGCCGCAAAATAATTGCCGTCATCCTGAGCGAACGGGGCCCCAGGCGTACTCTTCAGCCTTTCCGGGGTCCCCACGAACAGGTCTTCGTTCGTGGGGTGGAGGTTGGGGGTGGTGAGTCGAAAGCCTGCCCTGAGCGTAGTCGAA
>Ga0224555_1000522_pt1 | contig 58303 bp, 47 predicted proteins | sample 714S23034metaG_FD_180687 | JGI IMG/M metagenome (GOLD analysis project Ga0224555, IMG submission 180687) | Peat soil microbial communities from Stordalen Mire, Sweden - 717 S2 30-34 | ecosystem: Environmental > Terrestrial > Soil > Wetlands > Peat | place: Sweden: Norrbotten County, Stordalen... | reverse complement strand
TCCACGCTGCCGCGCAGCATCAACTCCTGCGCCACAGCCCGCTTGAAGCGATGGTGCCGCTGCTCCACATCGCCGTTCTCGTTGCCATGCCCGGCCTGCGTCTTCTCGCTCTCCAGTCCATAGCAACGCATCAGACCCTTGTAGCGATCCGTGAACTCAGCCGGATCGCTCATGTTGTTGACCGCCGTCGAAAGCCGGTCGGTGCGATGGCGATGCGGCACTTTACCCAGCGCCCACAGCGCGTTCTGCAACCCTTCGCTCAGGCTCTCGAAGCTCTCTGAAAAGCACACCGTTGCTGCCTCCCAGTTCGAGTACGTCAGCACGAAGTGATAGATCAGGTGCGGAAAACTCTGCCCCTGGATGGTCACGCCCAACTCTTCCATGTGCGTGAAGTCCGACGCTCCCAGCCGACCCGGAGGATGCTGTTGCGCAAAGAACACCTCCCGGGCCGGACCCTCGGTTGCACGCCACACCTTCACCCGCCGCTGCAACGTGCGCACCTGCCCGTCCTGAAAGCGACCGGGATTCTGTCGCTGCAAGAACTCGAAGACCGTCTTGGCCTCAAGCCCGGCGTTGTCTTCAAACAACTTCTGCACATCGTCCCACACCTCAAGGAACGGATCTGGCCGGGTACGCCCGCGCACCGCCGCTGCCAACTCGCTTGGCAACCGCCCATGACGGCGATATCTTCGCGCCGTCTTGGCGTCCATCCCGGCCTTGGACGCCGCAATCTCCTGGTTTTCCTCTGTCTTTATCAACGCAAACAACCTCCGAACCTGCTTGTCTGTGACCAATCCGCCTCCGCTCCGATGAACCGGAATACGCTTGGCCTAATTGTCGTTGGATCGGGAATTTTGTTTGTCGTCGCCCGGGAATTCTAATTGTCGCCCGACCCAAGGTTTCACGACTGCGACTCAAAATGGAATACCGGTTTAGAACATAATCGTCTCCGCCCTGTAAATTGCATGAGGGGAAGAGAGAGCATTCGACATCGCGTCAGCGCCATGACCCAAAATGTGCGCAGACTGGGTGCCGATTGCAGTACCAGATTCATTCAGAAAACATCAATGTAGATTGCGGTTGCGGGCCGAGGCTCAAGACCTTTGAGGGGAGTTAGGTAGGTATGGATTACTCTCTTTGAGGAGCGGAACCTAGCCTCTACAAGCGGATTGAGGGATGCGTAGCCGAGCACGGGACAGGAGGCAAAGCAGGCGCCCTGAGCGGTCGCGGCGGCGAGGAATCTTTCGAGTAGTTCGACTCGCTCCGGCGGCTCCAGATCGCCCCACAACAGATCTTCGAGCAGCACGACAGTCACGGGGGGCGTCGAAGCCTGCTGGATTAGATAGCCGGTGAGGATGCCGCACCGCGCGCCTACGCGGGAACTGACAGTGATCGCGCCAGCCCGATTACGACACTGCCATTCAGCTTCCACCCGTGACCATTGGCGAAGCAGAGGTAAATTGCCGGGGAGTGCCGCAGCAAGTTCCATAAAGAGGTCGATATCTGCGCTAGATACGTGAGGACGTGGTTCGAGGGCTGTGGGGCGCAATAGTCTGACCAGGAATTTCACCGAAAAGATGCGCTGAGTATTCAGCTTCAGGACGCGGGAGAGGCCCGGCAGGATGCGATCCATATCATCGCCTTCAACGCAGTAGCTGATGACACCGTCATAACCCTGATCGCGACAACGTTGGATTAAGTTGGACCACAACTTGAGCCCGATGCCCGCGCCCTTGACTGCCGTGGAAGCGGTGAGGAAGCAACTCAACACGAACCGGGCCTGGCGGCCATCCCAGCGAACAGAGCGAGGAAAACCAGCAACAAATCCGAGCGGGCCGGCGTCCCCATAAACTGCGGGGGCCAGGTCAAAACTGCTACCGGGGTAGTCGAATGCGGAGCGGAGGAATACCTCGCTATATAGCAAGGGCTCATTGTGGTTGTCCGCCCAGGATAACTGCATCATGGAGGCCACGGCGCGAAAGTCGCCGCGGAACGCATCGACCGCGCTTGTAGAGAGGTTACTGGTCATGCCGCTGCCCATGCAGAGCCGAGTGGGTGCTAACGTAATTGAGCACAGCTGCGACCGAGTTAAGATGCTCGATCTCCGAGAGGTCGAAATTGATATGAAGCTCCTGCTCGAGAAGGGTAAGCAGCGTTACGCCAGCGAGGGAATCCCACTCCGGAATCGACTCCCGCGATGCCGTGAGGAGTTCCTCGCGGGAGTGATTGGGGAATAGGGCGCAAAAGCAATCGGCCACACGATCCTTGAGAGTGGTCATCAGGCAGTCTCCAAGACTGAATGGTACAGGACAGGGCATTTCTCCTGGAACACAGCTCGTGTAATGTGGAGCGACTCCCAGGGCGGTGGTCCGAGCAAGGTTGCCAGAAATTCCTGAAGTGGGCCATTGCGCGCTGTGGAAACGAACCGCAGCGCGACTTCCCCAACGCCGAAATGGTCGAATACCCAAGCCAGGCAGCGGTGTTCGATGCGGCGGGAAAAAGCGCGGCAGCTCATCACCCAGTAGTCGATCGTCACTAACCCCCCGCCACTGGTGCCGATCAGCACTGCGATCGTGCCCAAAGAACCAAAGCGATCCTTGTATGCAACCCTGAGCACAAAGCGGCCTTCCGATTCAATCAGAGAATTCCATTCCGATTCAGACAGCCGTTCGCCGTTGAGATTGAACTGGTTCGTTTTGTTGACAAGCTCGAATGCTCGCAGGTCGGCCCACTTGCTATAGGTAAACGTGATCTCGGCATCGGCGTGTTCAAGAAACGTGTCGAGACCGGCGGGGCTACCTTGAATCTCGGCTTGGAAACTGACCTGAGAACGCAGACTCTGCGAGCGAAGGCTGTCTTCAATCTGGAGTCGGGCGATTCCAAAACTCTCGCGCAGGTGTAAAAGCAAGTTCCAAACGCCAGTCGGATCGTCCTTGGGGAAGACAACACACTCGAGGTCAGGGTACGCGGCCTGAACTTCGGCAAGCTCCATTGGACTGTCATCGACAAACACCACCGCGTCGGGACCTATGTTCCAAACCTTAAGTATCCGGGCTATGGACTGTGACTTGGCGCCCCAATTAGACTCGATGGGAAAGACGCGTTCCGGGGCGAGCAGGAGGTCGCGACGGGCAAAGGCCTCGTTGACCAGATCAGGTTCGTTCTTGCTCGCGACGCCAACCAGGGTTCCAGAAGCCGCCAAAGAGGCTAGAAGCTGCTGGTACAAGCCGTGAACCTGGGCGTGTCCTTCCAGGCTCCAGCTGACCTCGGCCGCGCCGATTTCGCCCAGAATTCCCCTCCATAGGGTGTCGTCCAGGTCGGTAATAAGGCCCTTCTTGCGCGCGGGCAGGTAGAGCAGTCCGGCTAGAAGACGCGCCATCTCGTCTGCGTGGGCAAGCGAGTAGGGGAAGCCTGCCGCTAGCTCGCTCTTAAGGTCACCGCGTAGAACGAACGGCGAACGGCGATCCACTTCCAAGGTCGATAGAACGCGCAGATGGGGTTGCGCGCCGAGAGAAGCGGCAAATGACGCCAGTTCCGCATGCAACTCCGCTTCAAACTCACTTAGGTGCGCCGGGCGCGTATAAGAGACCGGCGGAACTGGCAGAGTTGGGAATGAGACCGCGACCGGCTGATGGGTCAGCAAGTTCAGCGCGCGCCCGATGCGCTGCAACTGGCGTCTCACACATTGCAGAATATCGGGGAGGCGATGTGGGTCCCAGCCGCCTGATGAGCGGGCGCCCAGGCGGGGATCGAGGTCCGCCCACTCGATGACCACGGCAGCCGCATCCATCTCGGAGGGCTTGCAGCGTTCGAGATTTCCCGCCAAGTCACCATAAAGGCCATGCGAAATCGTCACCCCAGCCTGAGGCCTATTCGACGCGATGTGAGCCGTCAGAAAGGTCTCCAAGTGCAAGGGAGTAAAGCCGCAGATCAGCGTTACCCGAAATGGCTTACCGGGCGCGCTCCCGGAGCGGTTGATGATCTTGAGCGCTTCCAATAAGTTCATGCGCTGTTTGGGCCGCGTGGAGCCCCGTCTCCCCCTCCGCTCTCCAGCCGTGCCTTGAGCGCCGCCCTGTCTACCTTTCCGTTGGCGTTCAGAGGCATCTCGTCCATCGGAATAATCCTGTTCGGGACCATGTAATCCGCAAGCGAAGCCTTACAAGCGTTCCGGATTTCCTCCGAGTCAATCCCCGCGCCGCTCACAAAGGCCACAATGCCTCTTGCCGTGCCTTCGCTCATGGGCCAGCCCAATGCCACGGCCTGCACCACGCCCGCGCAGGCTTGCATGACCCCTTCGATTTCGCCAAGTTCGACGCGAAAACCAAGTACTTTGATTTGGTGATCGGTTCGCCCCAAGCAGACATATTCCCCGTTGGGAAGCTGGCGGGCGAGGTCGCCGGTACGGTAGAAGATTTCATCTGGCAGTCCGGCTGCATGGATCTTCACAAAACGTTCCGCAGTCTTATCCGGGTCCTTCCAGTAACCGGGAGAGGTTTGCGCGCCGCAGAGGCAGAGTTCGCCGGACGTGCCCTCGGAAACGGGGCGCAGATCGCCATCGACCAGCACAACCGTCAAGCCCGGATAGGGCATCCCGATGGGGACCATATCATTGACGCACAGCGCTGGAGAGGTCTCTGGATTCCAGCGATGCACGGTGCAGGCTATCGTAAGCTCGGTAGGTCCGTAGAGGTTCTCGACAATGGAATTGGGCGCTGCCGCCTGCCACTGTTCGGCGCTCGTTCTGGGCAGGGGCTCGCCGCAGAACAGACTCCAGCGGAGTGTAGGCAGCGTGTCCGGTCCAAGCAGATTGCGTTTCCGCATCTGTGCCGGAATAGACGGCACGGAGAACCAGACGGTTAGCTCATTCTTATTGATGAATCTGCTCGGCGCCAGAAGATCGATGGGCGACATGGCATAAACGCATGCGCCCGCCTCCCACGCCACGAATAGGTCGAACACTGACAGATCGAATGTCTGGTCAAAGGTCTGCGAGAAGCGGTCTCCGGGCTGGATCCCGTAGCGGCCCACCGCCCAATCTATAAACGCGCGAACATTGGAGTGCTGGATTGGAACGCCCTTGGGAATGCCAGTGGTACCGGAAGTGAATAATAGATAGGCCACGCGCTCGGGCGGAAGCGGAGGCAGCGTGCCGTTCAGCGGGCTGGCGGAGGCCAATTCCCTGGCGCTCTCGCTCTCCGGCAACCATATCGGCGGAGTCTTCTCCAGTCCATTCAGTACGGCCGCGAGTTCGGTGGAAGCAAGTTTATCCACGAAAATGGCGTCCAAGTCCGCCCGGCTAATCATGGCTCGTGTGCGATCCGGCGGGAAGCGCGGATTCAGCGGCACAAAGGCCGCGCCGCTATAGAGCGCGGCCAGCGCAGCAGTATAGGAAACTTCGCTGCGCGATCCGAAGATGCCCACACGAGCAGCCGGACCTCCAAGGCGCCCGACAATCGCACCCGCCCACCGTCGGGCGATCTCGTCCAACTCTCCGTAGCTGTAGGCGCGCTCCCTCACCACCAGCGCCGGCGCATCGGGCCGCAAGGCAACCTGCTTCAGAAATCCTGCGCGGAGCGAGCCATCGCTGATCGGCATGAAATCAATCCTTCAATCTCTGTATCATCCCAGCCAGGCGTTCCAGCGAAGTGGCCTCAATGAACTCTTCATCCGGCACTCTAATCCCGTAGCGTTCTTCCAGTTCCAAGAGAAGCTCCATCGCCTGAATTGAAGCCATGCCGAGATCACTGTAAAGATCCGCCTTCTCGTCAAAGCCTTCCGGCAGGTGCGCCAACTCGGTTAGAAGTTGGCGCAATTCACTCTTCAACGCCTCCAAAGTCCATCCCCCTAAACCGATTGCGAGCCTTGTTTACCAGAAATAGGCAATACGCAGCGCAGGAATCCGCCCGCTTCGCTAACATTCTACAACTACCGCAGTCTGGCTTCTAAACCTACCGATGAGAGGGTAACATGTCGCCGAAAGAGCGCCAAGAACTACCGAGATTAGTGCCTCCTCACAACAAAATCACGTTCCCAAGTCTTGGTTTTGCGCTAGGCTCGAGGAGTGTTCTGATTACAGGTCACGCAGAGGATCGCATCGGTGCTTTGACCCTTCAGACCTGAGAAGAAAAGAACGGAGATTATTGAACGCTATGAAGATTGTACAGCTCGTCAATAATCTCGATATGGGTGGCCTTGAAAGATTGGCTGTCGACCTCGCTTATTGCCAGCTTGCGGCAGGCCATGTGCCAACAGTATATTGCCTGGTGCACCCTGGGCGAATCGCTGCAGAGGCGGCTGGAAGGGGCATCTGTGTGCGATCCTTTGAGAAACCGGCGGGGCCACACCTCAGCACCGCCTGGAGGATGGCCAAACAACTGCGGCTCGACCGGCCAGACGTTCTGCATACTCATAATCACCTGGTCCATCACTACGGCGTAATCGCTGGCCAGATCGCTGGCGTCCCAGTGATTGTCAATACCCGTCATCGTGCGGAGTTTCGCTTTGTGACCAGCCCGGAGGGGTCGCAGGTAACCACAGAATCTCCGGATAAGAAATCGGATTTGATTTTCCGTGCCACCTTGCCGTGGACAGGCTGTGTCGTCATGATCTCCGAAGCAACTCGCCAGTTCTTTGTTCGATATCGCGGAGTACCGGAGGCGAAGACGCGGGTAATCTTGAACGGAGCGAATTTGGAGAGATTTCTCAGTGTCCCCGCACAACCCGGGTCCGCCCTTCCGCGTGTGCGATTCGGAATCGCTGCGCGGATGGTCGCGGAGAAAGATCATTTCACACTTCTCCGCGCCTTTGCCCTTGTTGCTGCCGAAATCCCCGGAGCTGAGTTGCAGATCGCCGGAGACGGTCCGTTGAGGGATCAGCTCGTCGAGTTCACGAAGGAATTAAATCTGGGAACTCGCGTGACCTTCCTCGGCGCGTTGCCCCATACAGCGCAATTCCTTAGCCAATTGGACATTTTTGTTCTCAGCTCTCTGAACGAAGGCCTGCCCCTCGCCCTGCTTGAAGCCATGGCCGCTGGCCTACCCGTGGTCTCTACGCGGGCAGGTGGAGTTGAGGAAGCCGCTCACGAGGGTCAAAACGCGTATCTCGCGACTGTTGGAGATTCGAATGATCTTGCCCAAGCGATGATTCGGATGGCCCGTGCGCCGAATTTGGAGCAACGGGGCGCATTGGGGCAGCGCATAGTCCAGGAACAGTTTCGCATCGAGAAAACCTGGCAGGGGTATTACGAGCTTTTTCTTTCACTCGGGGCGAAAGCATAGACAGCAGGAACTAGCGTTTGACGCGTTCTCTGCGATTCGCTCATCGCCGGATCACTTGAATCAACGCCACAGGTTCCCGACGCGGAGCACAACATATACCAGCATAACTAAGGCGATTGTCAATCCGCCGGAAAGGCGCAGCACACGGGCCAACGGCATTCGGGGGGCGATCATGCCTCGTTGTAAAGCCATCTGGAAGACGGCCTCTCCGACTCCGCCCAAAAGGAAAAACGTCATTGTGAAAGCGCGAGACAGAAACCACCCTGCAACGAGAAAGCCAGTCAGCGACAAAACCACCAGGCGACCAAGCCGGTTGACTTCGGCTTTGTCGATCGCCGTAGACTTTCGCATGGCCGACGGAAAGGGCGCTTTTTCCGCCTCAATCGGCTCTGCTTCGCTCACTTTCCCGGGAGAAGCAAGCGCCAGAGCGTCCCGCACCGTCGGAAATAGAAACATAGACCAAAAGTACAATCCGAACAGACCAAGTTCTACGACACACACGACGACTGAGTTGTGCGCAGTTAAGCCGTTACTGGTATTGTCGAACATTCGATTGTAGCCGACTCCGAAAATCGGATGAGACTTCATTAGTTGCAGTCCTTCAGACCAAAGATCCATGCGGTCTGCTCCGGAACCGGCGGAAATCTCTCTTCCGCCCGTGTAGTTCGTGGCCGACATCCCGACGAACAGCCCAATCGCCAGTAGCAGCGAAGGCAGTGTCCCGATACGTCTTCGTGCCGCAATAAGGATCATCGCCGTTATGGCCAGCAAGCTGCCGCGCGAGTGAGTCAAGTACGCCCCGAACAGCAATGCGGCCACAGGCAATATCAAGAGTGCGACATTCATAAGCATTCTCTTCGGGCGCCAGAAGATGAGAACAAGTGGAATCACGCAGACGATTACTTGGGCCAAGTCATTCGGGTCGCTGATAAAGTCCAACCCTCTAATCCGGTAAAACCACGCTCCCGAGTCGTTAGTCATCGGCAGAAGATAAGTGGTCTCAGTGGGTACTTGTTGAGCACTGCCGCTCCAAGAAGATTGATGCCGCAGATCGTCGTATCCGTGTGCAATTACAAACAGACACACACATAACATCACAACTATGAGAATCTGAAGCTTTTTCTTTGTGTTGCAATGCAAACAGACAAGAAAGTATGCGAAGGCATTGGGAATAAAGTCCAGGAATACCTGCACGGCTCCCCCGGCCCATCCCGTCACCAAAAGAGACAAGAAGGTCGCGAACGCCAATCCAGCCAAAGCGAGAGATTGCGGCGTCTTCCAGATAAATGATCCAGCCAGCGATGGCAGGGAAACAAGCAGAACCAACGCAGCAAGGATTACCTCAACATGGAAATCCGCGAGCGGCCCAAATATTGTGGCCGGTCCGAGATACGCCGTAACGAGATAGAGGACGGTTAAAGCAAATCCCATTGTGCGATAGACCGAGGAAGTGTGGCTGATTGAGGCGCATAATCCAGACGGTAGCGCCGAACCGATGGATCTACACGATCCAAAGATGAGAAAGGCTGCAACCAGCACATACATTTCGAAACATCAGTATAGCAAAAGACAATGATTGGACGGTGAGTGAGCTTTGAAGACGCAGCACCAACATGGTGACTGGAAAACTTGTCCATGGGCGATCCTAATTTACTGTTGACTGTGATCTTCTGTCAGCTACAAGCTACCTCAGATTGGACTTAATGGAGAGCATCTCTTTCCACGTATTTGCAAATACAAACAAAGTGAGGGAAAAGTAGGTGAATGTTATCACGGTCGCAATAGAACTAATTACTCTGTTCTTCCGGTAGACTGCATATCTCTCGCGCCCTAGCCGTCTCTTGAGCCATACCGTATAATAGTGGACAGCCGCGATGCCAATGCCCTGCAGGGCACCGAAAATCACGAAGTTCAGTCCTGTCCCATGCCAAATGCCGACCACGAGAAACGAGACAAAAATAGAAGCTGCGATCACATGATTCGCTGATTGTGGGCTGAACCTCTGCATTAGCGACTTAGTCATGGGGGTAAAGAGTAGATCGCGGATCCAAGTCGACAGGGTCATGTGCCAGTGTGTCCAGAATTCTTGAAGATTGCGTGCCAGAAACGGGCGATCGAAGTTTTCGGCGACTTCAATGCCCAATAATCCTGATACGCCGATGGAGATATCACAGAATCCTGAGAAGTTGCAGTAAAGGTAAATGGTGTATGCCGGAATGGCAATGATGAGGTCGACCAGCGCGTGCGGATGTCCATCACGCAACAGGCCCGCGTAAGTAAACTGGGCAACCAGAGAGCCCAGGAAGATGTACTTAGTAAATCCAACCATAATTCGCAGCCAGGACCGCGCCACGGGGGTCTTCTGGCGATCTGGGGTTCTAATCGACCCGATGAACTTGCTATAGGGATTGATTGGGCCCACCGACAAGGTCGGAACAAAGAAGGCGAACGAGAGGTATTCCCAGATATTGGGCATTTCCACTACATCGTTGCGCACTTCCTGCACCAAGTGGACAAGTCGGAACGAGAGATAGGAGATGCCAATGAAAAACACCGCGAATCGAGATAGTCCTGCTGTAGCCAGCCATGCGGCGAATGGATTCAAAGCATCCGCGGCATACTTAATGTATGCCAGGAAGAGAATGGGAAATAAAAAGGCTGCGGTCGGAAACATTGTATCATCGCGCCGGCCTTGTCTGAGCAGCACATAGTTCAACAAGACGATTCCTAAGTAAATAGAGAAGAAGAGCAGGGGCACCTTGCTGTAGGACAAGGCGGCTGTGAAACGTATTCCCACGGCACCGGTCAGCCAGCATAGCGCCGCCAAGCCGGCCAGGTTCAAGATGGTGAAGCACTGCATTCTAAACTTCCGGGGCACCCAATTTAGCAGTATCCAAGCCGCGACGGGGTAGAGCACGAAGGTTAGAATCAGCGGGTATAGAGGAAAGCGATCAACGACATCCAGCATGTGGGCTAGAACCCCTGATATACGGTATCGACATTGATCGACTCAGTGGGAACCAAGAGGATAAGCATACAGCAGGCGATGCACAAGACAACCGCCAGACTCACAAGCAAGCGAAAGATACCGTGTTCTTGTATCAACGTAACACTTGGATTCTGTGGCGAGTTACTCATGCTTCTCCGTTTCGTCGTAGGCCTTGAGTATGGCCGGTACCATGCTTCGAGTGAAGAGCATACTGCCGTTGATGTTGAAGTGCTGGTCGCGATAATAGTCGTGAAAGATGGAACCATTTACATTCCTGAAGAGCACGGCGGAGGTTACTCCGATCATTGGAGCCTGGGTGTGAAGCACATCTCCCCATCGGCCTCGTTCGGGCATGTAGTCAAGGCCCTGCTCAGCGTCGATTGGAATGTGGAGCAAAACGATGTTCGTGTGTTTCTCATTCGCCAGCTCAAGAATCCTTTCTGCGAAGTGGTACTCATAGGCATTCAGAGGCTTCCCGGCGACGCGGACACGATTGTAGGGTGGCTCTTCGTACGACTGTTCAAGCGTGGGAATTGGCGCCGCATCAATCGGCTCGGGCACAAATCGTGCTCCATAGTATCCCGTCTTTTCGGCACGCATCTGAACCTGCATCTCATCCTTGCCCAGTAGGTTGGGGCGAAGGTGCGAGAGCAGTTCTCGGGGCGCCCCAAGGACCATGTCGCCGTATAACGCCAGCCGATACCGCAGAGGGAGTCCAGACAGCGCGTCAGAATACTCGCCGAAACGGACCCAGCGGAAAGCCTCGACGTGTGGTTCTACAGCCCGCGAACCCGGCACTGGGAGGTTCCAGACGATCAATTCTGCATGATGGGTATTCAAATAATCGCGAAGAAGGAAGTATTGCAGATCCAGGCCCTGCCAGTTCAGCGCAAGCATTTCAACATGCGCTGGCCGGCCAAGATGCGCCGACAATGCCTGCTCGACGGTCGGCTCGTCGATTCCTGCCCGGACCAATGAACTTCCGAGGAACAAGATGTCTGCATCGGAGGGATCGCGGAATATCTCGCGCATGTCAACCCCGATTGGGCCAGCGGCATCCGACATGCCGGCATAGGCCTGCTCGCGTGGCGGATGTCCGACCCAGTTGGTCACAAGGGGCAGGCAAAGTAACCCGATCAATAGAACGCAAAAACTCGCAACCGAGGACATCGACCTGAAGACAGGAAGCATCTGTAATCAACCCTGTGGTAGGCGCTTGACGATCAGGTCGGCAAGGCCCCCCAAGTTTTTTGTCGCCTCCACCTCCCCCACTCGAAAGCGAATGCCGAAGGCCCTCTCGATCGTGAGTATCAGGCGAATGTGTGTGAGACTATCCCAGCCGTCCACGTCTTTAGCCGACAACTGGGGTGTGACCTTAATCGAATCTTCATCGAACACGTCCTGGAATATTTCGGAAAGACGAGCGTAGATCAGTGGTTCATCCATTACGGAAACCCTCCAAACCTTACTATAGACGAGAAAACAAACCATCTGCGACTTGCCAAGCGTCTCAGCGCTGACCCAAGTTTCTTCCGACCCGCTCTGAGTTGATGGAGCAGGTTGCTGGGCCCGATTACTGCACTGTTAGCGTGAGGAAGGCGGCTGGCTGAACCGAGCCGCTTGCCGCGATTACGGAGACGGTCGATGTAGTAGGGAGAGGAAAAATCGGCTCAACTCCACAGCCCGTGCAAAGGCCCAATCCAAGCCCTGCTGCGATCGCCAATGACAGCAGGTTCAAGCCACGCCGCTTTTTCCAGCCAAAGCAGCACAATATAACCGCCAGCGCCGAGCTTGGGAAAAATGGGCTAGAGTTGCGGGAGAGGGCTGCGGTGGCCGTTGACACAGCAATGGTAAGCGTCGTCGAGGCTACTGCGCCGGATGGCGTTACGGTTGCCGGAGCGAAGCTGCATGAGGTTCCTGCAGGCAACCCCGAGCAACTGAATGAAACGGAAGAGGCAAAGCCATTCTGCGGAGCTACCAAGACGGTAACCGTACCGCTTTGTTTGGCAGTCACGGTGAGAGCCGCCGGCAAGATTGTAACGGCGAAGGTGGGCGCCGCCAGATCGATGGTGTAAGTCGCTGAGCCAGCCGTGCTAGCCAAATAGGTAGCGGTAGCAGTTTTCCTGCCTCTGGCTTTGTCGAATCCATTGGCATTGTCGACGGCGACTGCAATCGCGTGAATAGTTTCGCTAGCAGCGACTGTGATAGAGCCGGAATAGATCGGCGAACTGGTAGTGGGCGTAGACCCATTCGTTGTGTAGTAGATCGTTGCCGAAGCGAGTGTTGTTTGGATCGTTACGGTCTGCGCTGAGACATATGTACCGCCTGCTGGGCTGAAGGTCGGCGCACCCGGTACTGGATTGATCGTGTAGTCCGCCGAGCCGACTACACTGGTCGAATCGCCGGCTGCCACGGCTATGGCCTCTACAGTCTCGGAGGCCGAAACCGTGATGGGACCGGAGTAGACCGCCGAACTGGTAGTGGGCGTAGATCCATTGGTCGTGTAGTAAATCGTCGCCGAGGGCGTGGTTGTGCTGATGGTCACCGTCTGCGCCGAGGAATACGTCCCGGTGGCAGGGCTGAGCGCTGGCGTAGCCGCTTGCGGCAGGTTGACCGTGTAGGATGCTGAACCCATGGCACTCGTCTTGTAGCCGGCAGCCACAGCGATTGTATTTATCGTCTCGTTGGCAGTAACCGTGATGGGTCCGGAGTACACCGGTGAACTGGTGGTGGGCGTAGCTCCATTGGTGGTGTAGTAGATCGTCGCCGAGGGGGTGGTTGTGCTGATGGACACCGTCTGCGCCGAGCTGTATGTGCCGCCCGCGGGACTAAAGGCCGGAGTCGCCGTTGGCGGGGTGATGGTGTAAGCTGCCGAGCTTGCCGAACTGGCCGAGCCGCCGCTGGCTACGGCAATGGCTTCAACAGTTTCCGAGGCCGACACCGTAATCGGGCCGGAGTACACCGGTGAACTGGCGGTGGGCGTAGCTCCATTGGTGGTGTAGTAGATCGTCGCCGAGGGGGTGGTTGTGCTGATGGACACCGTCTGCGCCGAGCTGTATGTGCCGCCCGCGGGACTAAAGGCCGGAGTCCCCGTTGGCGGGGTGATGGTGTAAGCTGCCGAGCCTGCCGAACTGGCCGAGCCGAGGCTGGCTACGGCGATGGCTTCAAGTGTTTCCGAGGCCGACACCGTGATGGGTCCGGAGTACACCGGTGAACTGGTGGTGGGCGTAGCTCCATTGGTGGTGTAGTAGATCGTCGCCGAGGGGGTGGTTGTGCTGATGGACACCGTCTGCGCCGAGGTGTATGTGCCGCCCGCGGGACTAAAGGCCGGAGTCGCCGTTGGCGGGGTGATGGTGTAAGCTGCCGAGCTTGCCGAACTGGCCGAATCGCCGGTAGCTACGGCGATGGCTTCAAGTGTTTCCGAGGCCGACACCGTAATCGGGCCGGAGTACACCGGTGAACTGGCGGTGGGCGTAGCTCCATTGGTGGTGTAATAGATCTTCGCCGAGGGGGTGGTTGTGCTGATGGACACCGTCTGCGCCGAGCTGTATGTGCCGCCCGCGGGACTAAAGGCCGGAGTCGCCGTTGGCGGGGTGATGGTGTAAGCTGCCGAGCTTGCCGAACTGGCCGAGCCGCCGCTGGCTACGGCGATGGCTTCAAGTGTTTCCGAGGCCGACACCGTGATGGGTCCGGAGTACACCGGTGAACTGGCGGTGGGCGTAGCTCCATTGGTGGTGTAGTAGATCGTCGCCGAGGGCGTGGTTGTGCTGATGGTCACCGTCTGCGCCGAGGTGTATGTCCCAGCCGTTGGGCTGAAGTTCGGGGCAGCTACCGCCGCAGAAACAATGACTGCGGCCTGGCCCTGAACTTTGCCGCTCGCAGCAATGATTGACGCGTTTCCCTGCGACATCGTCGACGCAAGCCCCGCGGAATTGGATGCCACCACAGCCGGGTTGCTGGAAGACCAGGTCACCTGGCTCGTCACGTCGGTTGTGCTCGAGTCGCTGTAGGTGCCGGTCGCCTTGAACTGTTGTGCGCTGCCGACTGGAACCGTCAGAGATCCCGGAGTCACTGTGACCTTTTGCAGCGTGGCTGCAGGAACGGTAACCGCCGCCTGCCCTTGAATACTGCCGCTGGTGGCAATGATGCTCGCATTCCCCTGTGCAACACCGGTCGCCATCCCTGCGTTATTGACGGTTATTACCCCCATTGAGCTGGATGCCCAAGTGGCCGAGGAGGTGCAGTTTGCGGTGGATCCATCCGAATAGGTGCAGGCAGCCGTATACTGCTGATTCCCTAGGGCCTGTAGGACCACGGTCGAAGGCGTGACTGCGATGCTCTGCAGGCTGGGAGCATTTGAAGTTCCCACTGTGATATTCCCTGTTCCTGCTGCTGCGAAGGTCAACACTCCCGCCGTATCCGTTGTCCCTGATGCCGGTGCTCCGGCTCCTGCGATGGCATAGCTCGTGTTGGGGCTGAGCCCGGTGACATACTGTGTAGTCGCCCCCGATGCCGGGTAAGTGGTTCCGGTGAAACTTCCTCGCGTCTGCGCGAACATGGCCAGCGTGGTTCCAATCGTGCTGCCATCGAACCCCTGCCCCGCGCTCGATTGCACCAGCGCCGTAGCCGAAGCTGCGCCTGAGTCCTTGCCTTCCAACGTGTGCAGCATCCGGTTCGTCGCCGCCGGAGTCGCCACATCCTGCAAAGCGTAATTCATAGGCGAGTTGGCGGTTTGTTCATCGGGCTTGCTCAGTTCGTAAGTTGTAAGCGCGGAGATTCCCGGCAGCAGCGAGGTGACATAGAGTTTCTGTCCTCCGTAGGTTGAAGTCGTAGTAGCAAGGTTGCCGCTAATCGTCGGCTCCGTTTCGAGGTCGAGATACCAGTGCTGAAAGCCTGTTGGTATCGCTTGTGCGGTGCGGTCGTAAACCCAAGTCTGGTCTGGTTTCAGCCACAACACTTCCCTCTGCGCCAGTGTCGTATTCTTCGAGGCTGCATAGTCGCTTCCGTTGTCATAAAAGGCATTACTGAGACTCGAATCCACCGCGCCATAGTAGTAAATCGAGTTCGACGAGGTGGCGAGCACGTAGTTGCTAGATGGTTCCCAACTCCAGCCCATCTGACCGCCCGCTGAACAGACGCCAAAGATAAGGTTGTTGTAAATAGTACAGTCGAAACTGGGGTTCCACTGGTAGCCAGGAGTGTTCTGATGGTCGGGGGAGTCCGCCCAAAGATTGTTGTTACCGGTTCCGTTCATACCAATCGCCAGAGCTTCGCCATTGCGTACATAGTCGATGCGTCCGCACGCTGTCGAGGCATGGTTGATGGTTGAGGTCGAGCATCCAAACTGGAATTCAGTCGGATAGAGCGCCCAACTGCCCCGCCCGTAGTAGCGGTAGAAGCCGCCATTGCTGCTCAGGTTCTCGAAATCAAGTGGAAGCAGCGTTGCACTGCGCGGGTCGTACGCATCGGAGGATGGGTTGCCGGAGCCGTCCAAATCTCCATCGTTAGTACCGGAGGTCGCTTGTATTACGTTCGGTGCCCAGAAATCTCCACCAAGACGGCCCGCTATAAAAACGTAGCCATAGCGAGAATAGCTTCCGGCAAGAGCGTTGTAGGTGTACCACTTCTCGATGTTCTTGCGCCAGGTCGAACCGTACTTGGCGTCATAGACTTCCATAATGTTGAAGAGGGGCATCTGAGCCATGTTTCCATTAGACTGTGAGTCGTCACCGAAGGGAATGTAGTATCCACCCGCTGAATCGCTTGTGAGCTTTACAAGATAAAGCTGGGCAACCAAACTCAACACCATCTTGTCCCACCATGATGATGAGATAAAACTGGCTTGCGGATCGGTAGACGGGTTCAATTTTCCGGCAGTGTAGAGCGCGTACACGCCGTTGAACATCTCATTCATTGAAATCTGAGTGTAGCCGGTACCTTCGCTAGATTGCCCGCCGCTCATCCTCCCGGTGCAGGCAGTAGTTCCGATTTGCACATCGGGACACAGAAACGGATCGCTCAGCCCGTACTCGGAGTCCACGATATGCTGGTCTTCAAACAAGGAGTTGATCCGGTAGAGCCAGCCTTTGACTGCTGAGACTCCATAAGCTCCTACCGTCTTAGCCGTGCCGTCTGTGCTGCAAATCGTGGTCGTGCTAGAGGCGCAGGAGGATATAGACGGATCGTCTGCCGGGTCGAGCAGAAGTCCAAAATTGGCAAGCAGTTGGAAGTGGCTAAGCCCGAAATTGTTGGCTGCCCACTCCCCCTGCTCAACATTGTCGCTGATGATTGCTGAAGTGTTGTAAGCCCCGGTTGGAGTTACATACTCATCGGTGGCGGCAACTGAATCTCCGTAGGTTGCTTCCTGCCCCCAGATATGCCCTACCTGCGCGATGATGGCCTTGTCTGCGCTGGAGAAGGAAGAATAGTTCCAGTCAATCGCCTGCAATTGAAGAGGCACAGCCTGCTGCGACCGATTGTTTCCATAAAACGCGGTAGAAATAAAAGGTACTGAAGAGTCACCACTTCTCGCCACGCACGGCCCCGTGCCGGAGTAGGCACCGTAGCAAATCTCATTCATCTCCCACATCGACATATCGTGAGCATGAGCGGCCCAAGTTGCTCGATTGCCGATGACAGGATCAATCAAAGCCATCAACGCATAAAGCGCGGTATGCGGCTCTAAATAGCCGCCGCAGCAGTATGTAAAGGCTTCGTCAGTTGGCGCGAGGCCATCAACCCAACCTGTACTTGGATCAATCGTCCCAATAGGACCAACTGCACCGCACCCTCCGCCCGTCCAGCAGAATCCGGCATTGTAGACTGACTGGACGTAACTGAAATATGGTGCCAAACCATGCGTGTAGGCGACATTGCCCGCGTTGGCGATCTTCGTTTGCATATCGGTCACGTCCGCTGCGGTCAGGCCGAGACGCGGGTGGATTCCGGCTGCTTGCAGATCGGTACGCACAGGCTCAAAAGTAACGACAGAGGAGGCTGCGGTAACTCCGTCTGCTGCCATCGTCGCCGTGATTGTGCAAGTGCCCGTCCCCGAAGTGGTCACGCCGATGGTGTTGCCCGATCCCACCAGCGTTCCGCAAGTCGAAGACCAGTTCACCGTCTTATTCGCGTTGCCGGTCACGACCGCCGTTACGGACTGAACGCCGCCTACCGGCGTGCGAGGAGTCGGAGGAAAAACATAGATCGCATTTTGAGCAACCAGTGGAACGGAAACAAAAAGAGCGAGCACTCCGATGCTCGCCGTTATGGCCCTAAATATTTTCAAAACTCACCTCTTAGCCCGTGGTAAAACCGCCGTTATCTCTCCGCAGCAATCTCGAGCAATGCCCCTAAACGTCACTCTTTTGCGGCCCTACTAGCTAGAACCTATCGCTGAGCCAAGCTAATTACGTCGCGAGAAAGTAGCAGGTCGATCTGCCACTTTCCGGTTATCGACACCACGTGTGAGCACATCTGCGTTGAAAAACCGCCCGCGTGACCTCTATACCGGGCGGCGAGCTGGGAAATCCAAAGGTGTCCGGGATTGCGAGTCTCGCTTCAAGAACGCAGAACTCCCAGCTCCCGAACCTTCTTAGACCCTGCACATCCTTTTTGAATGCGGTCTTTCTAAAGTTTCAGAACGCCATAGCCGTCAATGTTTATGCGGGGACAAGCATGGTGACGAAGTTGCCACGATACGGACACAATGGGTGAGAAACAAACCCAGGCCTTTTCACTTCTCTCTCAATTCTTCGTCCAAGGGAGGTTTTCAGGGATTGCGAACGCCAGCCTGTTGTTGGTCGGGAGTTGGATAAGCCTCAAGGGAACGGCCGACTTATCTCCGAGAATCTGAGCGATAACCATTGCGGGCAAGAAGACGCAAGTCGTCCGCTCTTTCCGCGGCAAACGCTGTTATGGTCTTGCAATCTGCCTCGGGGGCGTTACAATTGCAAGGATTCAGCGCTGAAAGAGGAGATTCCGAATAAATGGATATTGGAAATGCTCAGCGCCTCTTAGAATTCATTCCTGATGATGCTAAGGTCATCGACGTCGGGGGTGGAGCGGCACCATTTCCTCGAGCAGACTATGTTATCGACTCGGTGCCTTTTGCCGAACGCGGCTCCGGGAGCAATGAAAATGTACATGAAAGATTAGGCGTAGAGGCAAGATATTCGGCTGATCGCTGGATTCAAGCAGATCTTTGTGACCATCGACCTTGGCCAATAGCGGACAAGGCCTTTGATTTTGCCACGTGTTCGCACCTCCTGGAAGATGTGCGCGACCCGATTTGGATTTACTCGGAGCTGCACCGGATTGCCAAAGCCGGGTACATCGAGGTGCCATCTCGTGTCGTTGAGCAGTCGAAGGGCGTTGAAAATCCACGCCACGCAGGCTTTTATCATCACCGGTGGCTGATTACAAAGGACGGCAATCGTCTTGATTTTAGGCACAAGCCGCATGTGTTGCATTCAGTGAACGACGCGGTCATAGTTCGCCTCGGTCCCGGTCGGCGCATCAATCCCAAATACTCAATTGTCACTCTGGATTGGATCGACGACTTTGAGGCCATTGAAGTTCTGGAATTCGAAGAGCATACCGTAGTACAAGAACTTTGCGACTTCGCTTCGAATGCTCGTCGTCTCCCGAATCTAACGGTAAGAGTGCCTATGCCTTTCCTGCAACGGCTGAAGCGCCATATCTACTACATGAGGCTTCGATTAGGACATGGACGCTAGAGCATGTCTCATAAACAACGCCTCATAGCGATCCAGAGGGGGCGAGATAGAAGAAGGCTCTGTAGGTGGCGAGGAGGTGCTCATGACGAACGAGGAGTCTGCGGAATTGTCCCAGCCAGGCGTTTGTGCGTTCGATGATCCAGCGTCGTTTGTAGCGCCTGAGCTTTCTGCCGTCCTCGTATCGCCGGTGCTTGCTGCTCTTGCGGTAGGGAACGATGAGGTCGATGCCGCGTTGCTTCAGCCGTTCCCGCAGCGGATCGGAGTCGTAGGCGCGATCGGCGATCACACGTTTTGGCCTTTGCCTCGGACGGCCTTTCGCTCTGGGGACGCGGACCTCGGCGAGCATGGCTTCCGCAAGCGTAACTTCTCCCGGAGAGGCGCTTTCCAGCCGAACTCCCAGTGGAAGACCTTGGCAGCGTGCATGGGGAGACATCGCCTGGCACCAGCAGTTGGCGGTCGCGCAGTAGGCGAAAGTTCCGCGATGCCCAAATGAAAAAGACCATCGGCTTTATTGATGACAGCGTCAGTCCGGGCGGCACAACTCGTTATCTCTCGAACCTGATCTCCGGCCTAGGCCGCGACGAATTCGATCTGGTCCTCTTCGCTCCCAGTCCGCAGTCGTGGCATCGTGAGCTGGAGTCGTCCGGCGTGAGGATTGTCACTCTTCAGCCAGCCGCATCGGTGGCGCCTACTTCGGCTGTCCAGGAAGAAGGTCCGCCACTCAGGCCCCGCCGATTCCGGGCTCCGAAATCGGTCGCCTGGTGGATGGGACTGCTGAAAGAAATCCTCCGCCTGCGCCGATTGTTCAAACTGTGCCCGGTAAACCTGCTACACACGAACAACGCCGGCGCGGAGCCTGCCCCTATCGCCGCCCGCCTCGCCGGAGTCCCGATCGTGCTGGCCACCTGGCATGTCGATTCCACCTACGACCTCGAGGGCACGCGCAGCGGACTCCGCTACCGCCTGCTCGAAATGGTCTGTATGAGGTGCCTTCATCATGCGATCTCGGTCAGCCAAGCAACCGCTGCCGATTGGGTACGCCGCTGCCATCTGCCCGCCTCCTACCGGCGCAAACTCACGGTCATCCACAACGGCATTCCTGTCGAGAGCCTGCGCCGTCGCGTCCCCCTCGCAGAAGCCAAGGCTGCCGCAGGCCTCGGCGGCCGGCTCGTCATCGGAAGTCTTGGCCGCCTTGAGCCCGCCAAGGGGTACGAATACCTGATTCGCGCCCTGCCTGCAGTCGTTGCCGCATATCCGCAGACCCTCGTGCGTATCGCCGGACGGGGAGCGCTCCAGTCCGGCCTCACCGACCTGGCACGGTCGCTTGGCGTGGAGAAGCATCTCGAATTCACCGGCTTCAACGCCGACATCCAATCCTTCCTCGAAACCCTCGATATCTACGTCCAACCATCGCTCTGCGAGGCCCTTGGACTGGGGCTTCTTGAAGCGAGTGCTGTCGGAGTGCCGGTCATCGGTTCCGACGTCGGCGGCCTGGTCGAGTGCATCCGCGACACGCGAACCGGGCTCATCGTACCGCCCCGCGATCCGGAGGCCCTCAGTCAGGCAATCTCCACGCTTGCGGAAGATGTGCTCCTAAGAAAAAAAATGACTCGTGAGGGACAAATGTTCATGTTAGACGAGTTCCGGCGTGAAGCGATGGTGGAGAAGACGGTGGCCGTTTACCGCAAGCTCCTTGCCGCAGATCGATATCGGATGGAAGGCTAAGCATCGGCCTTTACGATACAAAATCTCATAATCGCCGCCGCCAGTAACTTAGGCATCCGATATTCGGGACGATAGGGTCCGCCCCGATTGGTCCATCCATGCCATAAGCCTGCCAACGTCGCATCCGCAGCTTCGGGGTAGTCCTTATAAATGCGCAGTCGTCGCAGCGTTCTAAGTAGATCCCACCTTAGGACCTTGAGGGCACGGATCAGTCCCAAGTGTTTCCTCCAAAAGCGGCACTCATTCCTTACTGTGTAATAGCACCAGTGTGGCTTCATCGACCAAGGGGTCGCGATTGGATCCTTTGTTTCGTGCCGGACGACGGAATTCCGATCCACCACATTTCGATAGCCAGCCTGTGAACTGCGAAATGAATAATCGTTGTCTTCAAAATACGCGAAAAAACTCTCATCCAGCATTCCGATCTCGCGAATCAGCGACGTTCGCACCAGCATCGCCGTCCCCACGACGAGACCGGCATGCGGATACTCCCTGGTCCATCGACAAGCTTCCTCCGGATCGGAAGTGTGGTCCCAAACGGGCGGATCGATGCAGCAGATGCCGCCGCAGAAGGAAAAGTGCAACCCTTCCCCTCTTTCGGCAATTCTGGGCGTCGCGAGACCGATCTTCGGGTCGCTTTCAGCCAGCGCCACCAGCGAACTAAGCGTCCCTCTATCCTCGATTACGACATCGCTATTCACCAGCCAGACGTATTGCGCGCCTGTCGCAAGCGCTCGCTTGAAGCCCTCATTGCAGCCGCCTGCGAACCCCCGGTTCTCCGGGAGTTCCAGCAGTTCGACTCGACTGTCCCGGATGGTTCGCAGGTGTGCCACCGACCCGTCCACCGATCCGTTATCAATCAACAGGACGCGAAAATTTGGGTAATCCAACCGCAGAACCGATTCGACCGAGACTAGAGTATCGCTCCAACCGTTCCAGTTGAGAATCACCACCAGCACAGATGGGGCTACACCTTCGCCAGGCTCTCTTGGATTGCTTGCCATGTACTCTCCAACAACCTATAGCATCTCATGTCACCTATCGATCTGGTATCTCTGTATGCCGTTGTGGTGCGGACGGTGAATCATCGGTCGTCATTTGGAGCTTTCGTCCCGTCCCGACTCCAGCGCTCCGAGTCGCGTCAGTAGCATATGCATCCACACCTTATACCGGTTCAGGTCGCCGAACGGCCACTTGACGATGGAGGAGGTCATCGCGGACAGGCAGCTGCTCCCGACCGCCTTACGCCGTTGATTCGGACACTGCTGGAGCGTTCTGTGTTGCCCGCGTTATGGCGGCATATATCTCGTTTCGCCGATTACGCACACCGGCCGGTGAGTAGTGCTGAGTAACGGACGCTTGGCCAGCCGTGGCAAGCCGCCTCCACAATTGAGGCTCAGCCGCCAATTGCACGGCAGCCGCTGCAAATCCAGGCACGTCATCACGCACGAGTAGGTCCTGACCGTCCTTCACGAGCAAACCTTCACATCCCACCGAAGTGCTCACCACCGGCACACCCTGCGCCATCGCCGCGATAATCTTTGCCCGGATTCCGCCGCCAATACGCAACGGAACCAGCATTATGCCCCCCCGCAATATGGCGGGCAGATCCTCAACAAAGCCCGCGAAGGCGACGCGGGATGAAGAGTGCTTCGCCTCGAACGATTCATCCCATTTTCCGATCACGACCAAGCGCGATGATGGCAAAAGTCGCAGCATCTCCGGCCAGATTGCAGCAAGAAACCACTCCAGCGCGTCCCGATTTGGATCGTGCTCCCCTGAGGCCAAGAAGAGAAAACGGCCATCGAATTGCCCTGACAGATCAAGCGCAGTCTCGCAGTCGCTAGGCAACGGGAACGGACTGACGAATACCTTCTCCGGTGTCACCCAAGGCAGAAGGGCCCGCCTGTCCTGTTCGCTGAAGGTCACCACCCCATCGAACTGCTGGAGGTGAGCTATCTCCTCCACCCGCCATCTTGCATCCAAATAGTTCGAATAAGCGTCGCGTCCACTGATCTCAAGGCATCTTTCCGAGTAGATGAAGTGAATCTGATGATGGATGAACAACTTGGGGATATGCTTGGGAAACCATGCTCCAAGGGATAGCATTGCCGCAAACTCCGCTTGGCACAAATCAACTCCCTTCGATATCTCCTCCTGCAACGTAACGATTATTTTTTCTGGTAACCTGGAGAAGGGGTAACCTGGCCTGCCTCTCGGACGGGAGGCTGGCGGATCTGGGGGCGGGAATAATCGCCGCCCGTGTTGGACCACCCACTTAGCCGCGCGGCGTGAGAGCTTCTGTTTGCCTCTTGGTGCCTGGCCACAAAACACTGCGCGGAGATTCACTCGCGGCAGCTGTGACTGAAGTGCCGTAGCGTCCGCTTCGCCGGCCTCATCGTAAACCGGGCATACCAAAGTGAATTGATGGTCGTCCTCCAAACACTTGAGCGTAGAAAACACGGCTGAATTGCCGCCGGTGTTGATCGGCCACGGAAGAAATTGAGAGGCAATTAAAATTCGCATTCGTTTCCCCGGTGAGTCTAAATTAGAATGAAACAGGCAAGCAACCGAAGATCCCACAGCACACACCGTCACTCGGTGGCTATCAATTTGGCCGGCCCCCATTACGAGGGCGTGTCGCCTTGGGTTCCCGGGTGGCGCCCCCCATCTCCAGGACCCGGAGCAACTCGTCGCGCTGCCTTTCGTTCCACCTTGAAGCAAAATCGTACGCGGATGCTTCCAGGCTCTTTCTGGCGGGCGCATCGCACAGGAGGTTGACACAGTTTTCGATAAACTCGCTGGGGAGGTCGCCAGGGAGGTAAGCCGTCCCTAAGCCATCTTCAAGCCCTGTGTAGCCTGCTGGCGCGGATACGAGCGCCTTTCCCAGCCCCAGCGCTTCGATGCTCTTGATCTTTAGGCCCGTCCCCATTCGAAGCGGCGAGACCACCACCCACGCCCTACCATACGCCGCGGTAAGATCATTTACCCCACCCATCAGGCTGACCCCCGCGGCAGGAGTGCCCGCGAACTTGCAGATCGCTCCATAGACTTCAAGGACCGCATTAGGAACGGCAGCACGGATGGATGGCCAAATTTCTTCCAGAAGATATTTAAGCGCCTCTTGATTTACAGTATTGCCAGATCCTAAAAACATTACGGTCGGCACCGGCGTGATCGGCACGACGGGGGGTCTAAGTTCGACAATGTGTCCGACCGTAACCACCGGCACGCTCGTCATACCTCTAAAATGGGCTGCCTCACCTGACTGAATGGCAATGACGCAATCAGCGCGATTGATGCCGACTGCCTCTTGCCCCCTCGTAGTGTAAAACCACTCTGGGTTCCATCCACGGTCCGAAAACATCTTATCTCTGTCAGAGACGATGTCGTGCGTGTCCAGGACCTTGTAGACGCCTTCACTGAAGCAGTCAAATAACTTGCTGAAGAACACATATTCCACCATTACGCAACCAGGCCTTTGCCGTTCCGCAAGCTCCCGGACTGCATCGATCAGACGCGGACCGCACCAGTCGTCTATGCGGTACGGAATGGACGAAGGCCTGCCAGCCAGGCGGCATAGCTTATTTCTTAACCGCTGCCCCAGCGAGTACTCCCGCTCCGGACGCCTGAAGTCCAGGAATGAACAACGATCGGCACCCCACCTCGCCGCCATCGCCTTCTCGTCGCCATCTTCCTGGCGGAAGAAGGCAAAGTGAAAATCGACGCCGCTCTCTTCAAAACACTCCAATAGCGCCCGAATGCGCGCGCGATTGCCAGCGTTGGCTGGATGCGTTGGGGTGGGGCTTATTATTAATAAATCGATCATCCTGTCACTCATTGTTTCATCTCGCGAGGACCGCGCCAAGCTTGGAGTTGGGGATGCTCAGGACGCGGACTGGCGGCGGGGAGCGCCGCATGGATTGCGGCTTACGGTAGATAACACTTTTGTCAGCGCGATGAACGAGTTGGTAGCCGATGTACACCCCCAGTTACTCCTCATCGCGCACGTTTATATGGCTCAATATCGCCAATTTGTTGGGGATATACCGGTATTTGTTACCTGCCACAATGTAGAAACCACCAAGATTAGCCGCTGGTACGAGAGCACGAAGACACCCACCCTGGGGTGTTTGCGACAGCATTTGCAGGTGCTGGCGATGCGCAGGCTCGAATCATCTTTGGGATACTTGGAGGCGCTCACGGCCAATGTTTGAGCTGGACCTCCTCTCGCCATTTATTGCCCGGACGTAAACCGTTTTCGCATACCCGCAAGACGCCCCTTTAACTGCTTCTTCAATCCCTTCAGCGTTGGCTCACTGAAACGATCAGGACACTTGAAGGGATCGAGCGTCGCGGGCCAACTCCCGTCATAGCTTTGGTCGGCGAACTTTCTCCGATCCTGCGCACCAATCACCTGGCCATTTTCGTAGCAGGCCCAGCTATAAGGCCAGGTGCGAGTCGTTAGCAATCCAGCCGAAAGTAAGTCTTTGCTGTATGCCGCGGCAAATTTCCGCCAGGCCGGGGACGACTCGATCTGCGGATAGTACCTTGTCACCGTCATTGGATTCGTCGCATCCCAGCCGCTGAAATGCACGAAAGATACGGTGGTCCCGTCCACTTCGTTAGACCCATCCGGAGTTTCAGTCATATTGCGCTCATGAAGATTCCAATAACCGATGTTTGCGCCGGGATCGTCGACGACAGAGAATCCATGCAGATAGAGGGGCGCCAGATTCAACCAAAGTTGGTCCGTAAACGAGAATCTGTACTCGGAAAAACTATGCGTTCGCAGGCGCAGGACATACCACTCGATAAACACTTCAGCATCGGCGGACCGACGAATTCCGAGCCATCCGCCATTGTAGATTCCATAGTGCAGAAATAATGTTTCAAGCCAGATCAGATCGGGTGGACAAGCTTTGAGAATGTGGGGCGTGAGAAAGATTGTTGCGTCTCCATTGTTTGGGCGCTCTAGGAGGGCCTTGCAGGAGGATATTGGGTAAATATCTGAATCGAAATACATCCAATCGTCGCAGCAAGTCTTGCGCAGCATATAGCGATGCGCGTAAGCCTTAAGGGCCGTGGATAGTTCAAATGCCGTGTATTGGAACGCCATCTGATTCAGGTCGGAAGGTTCGACAAAATCCTCGGGAAGCACAACCTGAAAGGACTCGTCCGCAGGATTGAAGTAGCCATCCACATTGTCGGCAAGAAATACATATTGCGTGACTGCGGGGTCGACGGCACGCAGGCAGTCCATCAGCACTCTTGCGTACGCCACGTAGGATTTTGTGATGACAGTGATATAAGCTCGCACTTTTCTATCTTGTCACTTTCCCCGCGTGCAAAAAGATCTTTGTGGTTCCCAGGTGCCATGCTCGTCAACGCAAGACTATGGGTATGCAATGCCAAGTCTACGAAGTCAGTATCCAGCTACTCATGGAGGAAGAACTTCATCCTTGGTCTCTTAGGAACTCGTTGAAATTCGCGTGATCGGCAGGCGTGGCTTGGTGTTTTCTTTGGTGTCTCGGTCGATTCGCGCTCGAAACGCGCATTTTGCCAGTGTTTACGCGGGCTTTGGAGGCCCGTGGAAGGTGGTTTCCGCCCTCCGGCCGAACTTCAGGCGCACTGCTGCCTGAGGCCTTGCTCCGCTCTTTGGGCGATCAGCCTGGGCAGGCGCATCAGGTTGTGGGCGGCGCAGCTGAAGACGAACAGCCAGTCGACCTTGTGCAGTCCGCGCAGCTTCACCTGGCGGATCGGGCCGGTCTGCTTAAGCCATCCAAATCCTTTTTCGATCAGCCATCGGCGGCTCAGGCTGATGGCGTAGCCGGGATGCCGCGTGGTTCTGCGGTCGAGGTTGGAGCGGCGTCCCTTCTCGTTCTTCGTGACATGCGCGGTGACGTTCAACTCGCGCGTGGCCGCGATGAAGTCCTTGGTGTCGTAGGCCTTGTCCGCGCCTACGGTGATGCGCCGCGAGTGTCCCTCTTGCTCGTCCTGAAGCATCAGCAGCGCGGCCTCGCGCTCGGCGTAGCCGTCGGCCTGGGTCACCATGGCGGCGGCGATCAGGCCGTTGCGGTTCTCCACCAGCGTGTGTCCCAGATAGGCCAGATGCGACTCCTTGCCGTAGCTCTTCTTGTACAGCCGCGCATCCGGGTCGGTGGTCGATTCATGGGTGTCGTTGGAGCGCTTCTGGCCGTGGAAGTTTGTGCCATCGCCGCCATCGCAATCGGAGCCGTCTTTGGCGCGGAAGCTCTTGTGCGAGGCCCAGGCCTGGATCAGCGTGCCGTCCACGGTGAAGTGATCGTCACTCATGAAGCGCTTCGCCTGACGGTTCACGGCGGCGAAAAACTGTTGCGCCACCTCGCTGTTCAGCAGCCGGTCGCGGTTCTTGGAGAACACAGCATGGTTCCACACCGCGTCGTCCATGCCCAGGCCGACGAACCAGCGGAACAGCAGGTTGTAGTCGAGCTGCTCGACCAACTGGCGTTCCGAGCGGATCGAGTAAAACGCCTGCAACAGAAGCGCCCGCAGCATATACTCCGGCGCGATCGAGGCACGGCCCGTGGCCGCGTACAGCTTGTCGAACTCCGCATCCAACGACTGGAGCACGCCATCGGTCAGGGCGCGGATCTCGCGTAAAGGGTGATCCGAAGGAACACGCTGCTCCAACGTCAAATAGCTGAACATACTGCCCTGAACTCGCTCGTCTCCACGCATACTCAGTAGACGAACCAAAATCAAAATCAGCCGAAGATCCGAACCAATTTCAACAAGTTCCTAGGACCTCGTATGCAAGGTTGTTATCTCCTGAGCAGCCAAACGGTACCGCGAAGTTCCGGTGTGCCGTATTCGTTAACGGCCTGAAAAACGCCTGGAAACTCAGAGCTGTAGTCGTGTCCCGCAATAAATCGGCAACCGGCGCTCAGCGCCCATTCGATGTCTTTCTTTGTCTCATCGTATGTATGGATGGCATCAAGAAATACAAGGGACGGTGGGGGCCCGTCATATGACTTATAAAATGCGTCCTTACTGCTGGCGACCAGTTTTACGTTCAAGAGTTCCACCGGCGTTCGAAGAATTCGTTCCGTTAGCCGGCGATGTTCCGTCGGGGTCAAGCCCCAGGGGTTCCAGGCGAACAGGTCGACTGCAATCAGAGAACGGGCGGGTGCCTTGGCAAGTGCCATCTCCGTAGTTGTAAAGCCGAAGAGAGTGCCGATCTCGACGATCGGCCCAGGCTCAGCAGCCGATTCTCGAATCAGTTCCGTCAGAAAGCTACGTTCTTCGTCGGAGATTGTACCCATGTCAACTTTGATTTTGGAAGAATTCGTGCAGATGCCCGCTGCCATAGAATCAAGCATATCCAGGCATTCCCTGCGATGCCGGATTAGTCTCAGCAAATTTGCAACCCTGCGCCCTGTTTGCATAGATACCCCGCACCTTACTTGCATAAGGGATTCAGCATGGCCTCGTCTTTCTTGGCGGATTGAGGCACAATCCGATACTCAAAAGGACATTCGTAAACGCCGTCGTGTTGGGAATGCCATTTTCGACCCAGGGGGGGAAGAACTTCCATGGAAAGATTGTCGGCGATGACATCGATGTGAGCTCCGTCGCCCGTTCCGAGCCACAAACCTACTTTATAGATGCCGGGCCTGAGCGTGAGGTTGCGAACGATAATGTGAAAGGAATCTTCGCTGGTCAGGGAGAGTTCGGCACCAAGTTGCAGGGTATTGCAATTCACGATCTTTCGATCGGATTGATCGCTGATCTGAACAGCCGCAGCTTTTGCGATCGATAGGTCGCCTTGGACCGAAAGTGCGAATCCTAGATCGCCCTGGCGTACTGATTGCTCGCCACAGTCTGGGTTATTCGGGTCATAAAGACGGACAGAGGTGAACCGGGCTTTTCCGTTACCTCCCCACCGTTTCAAGTTATCGAGCGGGACCGACCTTCCGAGAATAAGCGAATATCCGGTGGCAAGCTTTTGGTACTCTTCAGCCACGCTATCGGCAGTTCCATCCAGAAGCAGCTTGCCACTGCCGAGTAGAATCCCGCGGGTGCACAAGGTTTGAACGGCGGAGATGTTGTGGCTGACAAACAAGACAGTTCGGCCGTCCTGTCCCGAGATGTCCTTCATTTTTCCGAGGCATTTCTTCTGAAACTCCGTGTCGCCGACAGCCAGCACCTCATCTACGATTAAGATTTCCGGCTCCAAATGTGCGGCGACGGCGAAGGCGAGGCGGACGTACATGCCGCTGCTATAACGTTTGACGGGGGTATCGAGAAATTGTTCTACGCCCGAAAACTCCACAATCTCGTCGAACTTGCGCTTGATCTCGGCGTGGCTCATGCCGAGGATGGCGCCGTTGAGGAAGACGTTCTCGCGCCCGGTGAGCTCCTGGTGGAAACCGGTGCCCACTTCGAGCAGGCTCGCCACGCGGCCCCGGATGGTGACCCGGCCCTCGGTTGGGTCGGTGATGCGGCTTAGTATTTTGAGCAGCGTGCTCTTGCCGGCCCCATTCCGCCCGATGATGCCGAGCACTTCGCCCGGCTGCACCTGAAACGACACATCCTTCAGCGCCCAGAAATCCTCTTTCGTCGATCGCGTCGAAAGGCCATTGGAGTCGCCTGTCTTCCCCGGCTTCAGCCTGGCAAGCATATGCTTCGACTTGGCTGCGAGCACATCGCGCAGCGTCTCGTACTGCTGCCGCTGCCCCTGATGCGTGATCCGGTACTTCTTACTCAGGTGCTCAACGGAGATGATAGGACTGGACATAGGTTGGCATTGCGAAACGGAGTGCTCGATCCTTGGATCGCCTATCTCCATGTTAGCGGCTTAGATGATATCGGCAAAGCCCTTTTCCGTCCTACGGAAGTACCAAATGCCACTAGCACAAAAGAGTGAGGTCAACAGTACCGAGGCAACGATACTTGGCCACCAGAGGGGGCTTTGCCTACGCAACAATAGGTCGTCGGCGTCGGTGAAGGCGATCCACTCACTGGAGGTTTGCTTGACACCAAAGTTGCGGCTGGCACCCTGCCGGGAATTGGGACGGCGAAAGACGCGGACTGGTGGGCCGAAGCTTTCGGCGATTGCTGCTGTGTCGTCTGTCGAGCCGTCGTCGACCACGACGATCTCGTCCGCAGGCAAAGTCTGTCCCAACACACTTTCGAGCGTTGCCGCAATGAAGCGGGAAGCGTTATAAGCGGGGATGACAACGGAGATGGACATTAGATCCTCATTGCGGATGTGCATTCGACACAGCAAGCGTTAACGACGGGATCACCTTGGTGTGCCCCTATTCCTAATCGAATCATACACTTTCTGTCCTTCGGTTCTCTTCATCCGGATTGCACTTGGTCACGAGTTTGATGCCATCGCCATGCGGTACCGATTATGTTTTCCAAATCTGACTGTTGCGGATACCACGCCAATATCTTGCCAGAGAGAGAAGAATCGGCCACTAATTTGGCGGGATCTCCTTCTCGTCTTGGCACGATGCGGTATGGGACCTTTCGACCGGTGACCCTTTCCACGACGCCGATTACCTCCTTGACGCTTTGCCCCGCTCCTGTGCCTAGATTCAGCGCGACGGATGCTCCCCCGTTCATGAGATAGTCCAGAGCTTTGACATGGGCTTCTGCCAGATCGGAGACATGAATATAATCCCGTACGCAGGTGCCGTCCGGAGTGGGATAGTCGTCTCCGTAAATCTCAATTACTCTTCGGCCCAAGGCGGCATCCAGCACCAGGGGAATCAGATGAGTTTCCGGAGAGTGGTCCTCGCCTAGCTTGCCTGCCGGGTCCGCGCCTGCTGCGTTGAAGTAACGCAAGGTGGTGCAGGAGAGGTCATACGCCGCGCCATACCAATGCAACGCGCGCTCTATTATCAGCTTTGTCTCTCCGTACGGGTTTACCGGGCGCTGGGGAGTATCCTCGGTGATCGGCAACCTCTCCGGCGTGCCATAGGTGGCGCAGCTCGAAGAGAAGACGACATGGCGGACTTCCGCCTCGACGAGCGTATCCAATAGGGCCAGCGATCGCGTGACGTTGTTGTCGAAGTAGCGCCCAGGCTGCTTCATCGACTCCCCAATGTACGCAAATGCCGCGAGATGGATCACTGCACTAATCTCGTAGTGACGTATCGTCTCCAAAAGCTTCGCCTTGTCCCCGATGTCGCCTTCTACAAACGGCCCCCATTGCACCGCCCAACGGTGGCCGTAGACCAGATTGTCGTAGACGACCGGGACGAAACCCTTATTTGCCAGGGCTTTTGCAGTATGGCTTCCGATATAGCCAGCACCGCCCGTAACTAAGACCTTATCCATCTTGATCCTTATGCGTGGAATACCTTTGAGGCAAACCATCGATAACCCTCTACGCAAACCGCAGATGAGGCCTGCTGGTCGAAAAAGAAGCTCAGTACTCCGACGCAAGTCTCGGGCAAAGCTAGCTAGAAGCGCTTCCGACCCCCTTTCGAAACTTGCGGATCGAACAGAAGCTCCGGATAGATAATCCTTCCCCAATCGGTATACCAGGTGCCGTGAGTCCCGCAAGACTCGGCTGCGGGAAGGATCTCAAATGGTAGGGTGTCCAGAACGACGTCATAATCCGTATAGCCGGAACTCGGGTGGCCCTGACCGATTGCGATATGACAATAATATCGGCCGGGCGCCAAGTGGTGGTTTGAGAGTGTAACCTTGAACTCCGACGTTTCGCCCCCGCCCAAGCCCGGACGGTCCGCGGAAGGACAGAGGCGGCAATTTCGTGCCCAGGTTTGTGCAGGCGTAAAGCTGTTTGACTCCATAGCTCTTCGCTGCCACCCCACGGATCGCCGGCCATCGTCGAAATGAATAGAATCTTAGACATTTGAGTTCAAGTCAGTTGATTTTCTCCATGACGACGAGTATCGAGTGTCCTCTACAGGCCCATGGCCGGCGCAGTGCCTTTGCAAGCTCAAACATGTAGCGCCCCAATCGACCATTGGGGATGTACGGAAGGCCGAACAGCTTTCTGGAACCCTCCCGCTTTAGTTTTTCCTCAAAATCCTGGAACGACAGCGGACTATATGAGGTGCTGGTAACCCGGTAGCCGACAATGTTCCCTAGGGTACGAAAGGCTCTCTCGGACCATGCTGTCGCATGATGTGGCGGCCAACTCAGCGGGTCACTGGTATGCCCAAGCAGACTCTCGAAACAGGGTGCGCTCAAGTTCAGCGATCTTGGGTCGAGTTGCTGAATATAGCCGCCCAAGAACCCAGCCGGATCATCGACATGCTCAATTGTCTGAAGAAGACACAGCCAGTCGCACTTGGGCAGCACTGCTGCGATCTCCTCCGGAAAGAAGACGGCCAGCCCTTGATCACGTGACCTCTTGACTTCTTGGGCGTTGATTTCCACGCCGAAGGCGCCAATTCCTTGATCGCGCAACTGTCCCAAAAGCCATCCGCTTCCGCTGCCGATTTCGGCCACATCTTTAGCGCCGGCGTCAGCTAAGAGCCCTAACGCCGTTAACTTGTCCCACGAGCCCGGGTTGTAGTACCACGAGTATAGGCTTGCGAGCGTCGCATAGTAGTCCCCGTCGCCGAGGTCTGACGGAGCGTACCAGCGAAGCCCGCTCGACTCCAGGTAGTATTCGCTTATCGGCGCCTTTAGATATTTGGCAGCAGTTTCGGGTGGCAAGGGTGCGCCGAGATAGCTGGCGTAGCTTCTAGCTAGCTCAGATGCGTCCCTTCTGCGGATTAGGCGTCCCGCGTCTCCGGTTAGTGGGCAGCAACTCGATAGGCTCATATTATCCTTGCCGATTGTGCACCCTTCCTTTTATCCAAGACGCTTGCTGGTTTCCCGCCCGCTCAAGTAACGGCCTTAGGTTGCGGGAATTGCAGAATTCGTAGAAGGCTTCTCGGGATCGCCTATCTCCATGTTAGCGGCTTAGATGACGTCGGCAAAGCCCTTTTCCGTCCTACGGAAGTACCAAACGCCACTGGCACAAAAGAGTGAGGTCAACAGTACCGAGGCAACGATACTTGGCCACCAGAGGGGACTTTGCCCACGCAGCAGGGACCAGCGGAAGCCGTCGATAATGCCGACCACCGGATTGAGCGAGTAGAGCAGCCGCCATTTGGCCGGCACAACGCTACTGCTGAAGCCGACCGGGGAGACATAGAGCCCAAACTGCACGATGAAGGGAATCACATAGCGGACGTCGCGATACTTGACCGTAAGCGCGGCAAGCCACAGCCCAACGCCAATCGCGCACGCGAAGGACAACGCGGCAAAGAGAGGAAGAAGCAGCAGACGCCAGTCCGGCAGGAAGCGGTACCAGACCATCATCAGGGCCATAAGCGCCAGGGTGATAAGGAAATCGACGAAGCTGGTGATGACCGCACTGGCGGGAACGATCAGGCGAGGGAAGTAGATCTTGGAGATAAGGTTGGCGTTGCCGACCACGCTCTCGCTCGACCCGGAGAGAGAGGTGGAGAAGAACTGCCAGGGCAACATGCCGCCCATGACGAGCAGGGCATACGGGGCTGAGCCGGTGGAGCTCAACTTGGCGACGCGGCTGAACAGGACCGTAAGGATGACCATCGTGAGGAAAGGCCGCACCACCGCCCAGGCAATGCCGATGACGGTCTGCTTATAGCGGATGAGGATGTCGCGCCAGGCGAGGAAGTAGAACAGTTCCCGAAACCGCCATAGGTCGTGCCAGTAGTTTTTCTCGGCGCGTCCGGGTTCGAGGATGGTTTCGTTCATGTAGGAAGAAAGAAGCCCCGTATCGACTATATCTCACCAGGGAGACTCTGCACAGGTTGTTCTTTACGGATTCCGCCACAATCGTTTGAAACCCTGTAAAGCGCCCGTTCCAGTGCTGGGCAAACTCCTCCAACACGCCGGTACGGGGATGGGAGGTGACGTCTCCGCCGAGTTTGTGAACTGCGCGAACTCCTGAAGTCTGAGCGGCAGCTTATCAGCCATGCTCGGTTGCATGACGTTTCGGTACGAGCGATTCGAAGACATCGAGCAGTTCTGCTGCGACAGTGGTCCAGCTTCGGCTACCCAGCGCGGATATTGCGGCCGCGTCCCATATTCTGTCCAGGACCGACGCGAGTGCGCTCGCCAGTGCTGCCGGATCGCGAGGGGGCACAAGGCGGCCGCAAGCGTCGCTCATGATCTCGGGGATGCCGCCAACCCGCGTAGCGACCACAGGACGGCCGCAAGCAAGCGCCTCCAGAACAGCATTGGGGCAACCTTCCATGTAACTTGGCAGCGTGACCAGATCTGCTGCCGCCATCCAGACGGCGACATCGTCGAAACTGCACGCAGGCATCGCGTGGATGTAGTTAGTGGCACTAGCCGTCTGGATGGCGCTTTCAATGAGGCGTCTGTCGGGCCCTTCTCCAACCAGATACACATGCATTTTAGGACGCTGTGGATGCAAAGCTGCGGCCGCTTCGACGAGTTCGCGAAGACCCTTCTTTATGTCCATGCGGCCAATGTAAACAACGGCTTCTGAGGTCGGGTCGATGTGCAATTTCTCCCTCGCCTCGTGGCGGTCCTGGACTCGAAAGACAGAGAGATCGCAGCCATTAACAATGGCACGAGTCTTCTCCGGAGGGGCGCCCATCGCCACGGCCTGCTTGCGTAGATCGTCGCTTACCGCAACCAGGTAATCCACTTCCCGCAGAACAGTGCGTGTCCGCATGGCCGAAAAGCGATCGCCGATGCTGTGGATGTCGGACCCAATGCCCATAACGACGACGGGAACCGAGAGAGCTTTGCCGATCTGGAGAGCGGCATAGCCGTCGGGATAAAGAAAGATGCTGAAGATGAGATCGGGCGCAAAGCTGCGAACGTGAGGCAAGAGGCAGCGGGCTGCCATCCATCCGTTGAATGGGCGGGAGACCAGGGGCAGTGCAGCATAGTCGAAGTAGCTCACCGCGACATCCAGAGGACTATACGAAGGGTCGAGACTCTCGTAAATTCGGCTTCGTGGCTTGAGCCACGCTGGATACTTGGCGTTGGGATAGAAGACGCGCACATCGGCTTCGCGGGCGAGAACACGCAGTGTCTGGTATGCGGATCGGCCCTGCCAAGGTTCCGCCGAGCTGGGGAAATACCGCGTGACAACGGCGATCTTCAGCATGGCTACCTTACCTCTTCGGCGACGTCGGAGGTTGGGGTTTGGGAGTCGGTTTCGCGTTGCCGGTGGGCGATGGAGCGCAGCAGGCAGGCGTAACGCTGCGCAAGAACCTTGCGGTCATACTGCGCGATTCTCTTCAAGTCGGGCTGAAAGGCGGTAGAAAGAGAATTGCCGCGGGCGGCTGCGTCGAGGAAGAGCCGGCGGATGGCTTCGACGTCGCGACTGTCTGCCCACCATCCAGCGCGCAACTCTTCCAGCAAGCGGCGCACTTCGCCCTGAGGATGGACGGTGGCGAGAATGGGCTTGCCTGCCCCGATGTAGTCGTAGAACTTGGCGGAGACGTTGAGCGGGTCGTGTGTGATGAGCAGCGCGTAGTCGGCCTCGCTCATTGCGGCTAGAGCTTCATGCTGGGGCAGGAAGCCATTCAACTCGACCATGTCGCCGAGTTGCAGCAGGGCTTCGCGGAAGCGGGGCTCCTCGATGCGGCCAATGAAACGCAATTTGAAGCGGGAGCGCACTTCGGGTGACAACGATTGCATCGCCTGGACGAGTGTAGTGGGTTCGGTTGAACCGTAGATGCTGCCGAGGTACGTCGCAACGATCCTGTCGTGACGCTCTGGTCCGACTGCACGCGCAGATACACTTACACCATTATCGTCAAAGCCGTTCGGGACTAGCTGGAATTTGCTGTCAGGTTCCTCTGGATACCGGTTGCGAATCTCGCGGCGTGCTCCCTCAGTAACTGCAACGATGGCGGTCGCATTTGCCACGGCGCTCGCTTCAGCGTTGCGGGCGACCCGGATCGCGCGATCGCTTCGACTGAAACTGACGAGGTCGATGGTGGTGGACAGCCATTCGTCGCGGAAGTCGAGAACAATCGGGAGGTGAGGAAATCGCTTCCGGAGTTTCGCGACGAGGAGAACACAAGAGAAAGGTGGCACCGTGATGAGGACCAAGTCAATACTGCGGGTCTCGACGATGTGTTTGGCCGCGCGGCTGAGCACGGGAAGCCACGTTACCTGTGGGTCAGGCAGCAGAATGTCCTGGATCGATCTTTTTAGGAAATTCGGCTTGCCTGCAGCAATGGGAACCGCAGCATTACTGGCGGCTGGTTTTGCCGTGCTTATCAGCGTCTTGATCCACTTCTTCACCCCAAAGGGAAGGTCAAGCGTGGTTGTGCGGTGAACGGTGACTGCCGATGGAATGTCCTGGAGAAGCTTCGAGTCGGTGCCCACGGCAGATGCGTTTCGAGTCGTGAGCACATCGAGGCGGATTCCTTCAGGTGGTAGATAACGCGCAAGGCTCGCGGCGCGCAGCACGCCGACACCGCCAGCTGGCGGAAATGAGTATGTGACCAGCAGGACATTTAGGGGCCTCATTGGCTGGCTTCCACGGCACAGGCGGCAGAGTCGGCAAGGGGTACACGGCCATGCATCAGCGCGTCGGCGGCTTGGTACATCTGCCAGGCCGTGGCCCAGCGGATCTCGATGCCTCTTCGCTCCGCTTCCTCCGCGAGCCAATGGAAGAGGTTGCCGAGGCCCTCGTTGAGCAGTGGTTCGAGGTTCCCCTCCGGTGCGCCGTGAGTGTAAAGCTTCAGGAAGAGATCGTTGCCGATCATTGGAGCGATGTCAAACCATCGGCGAACCCTCGAGGATGTTGGCATGTCGTAACCGGCGATCTCACCCGTTTCCAGACGGGGCGCCAGCCGTTCTCCGAAGCGTAGACCGAACGGCCCGGTGATCATGAGAAGATCGCCTCGGCGGCCGCCGCCTGGGGTAGCTTCGATCCCGCGATCGAAAGATTTCGGACGATTGTCGGAATTGTTGGTACACCAGTAAATCTGGTTCAGAACTCGCCCCTGGGTAGACGACGGAAGGGACGGCATCGTGAAATCGGCGTAGCATCCGAGATCGCGCAGCAGGGCAATCTCACCGTTGAGGCCACATTGCCTGCCGTCAGGCCGCGAGTTGTCGAGCGCCCAATTGCCGTGTATGAAGCCGAATAAGGTGCGGCCGTCTCGCTGACGCAGAAGGCCGTGGTCATCGGTGAGACGGCGGCAGTATTCCGTGATTTTTTGAATGAAGGAGTCGCGCTGCTCGTTGTCGTGATGGAGGTGCACTTCGACGTCGCCGACACCGAGGCGAACAATCTCCGCTATACCGTCGAGAATATCCCGCCGATACTCCTCCTGCGGGTAGAAAAAGCTGTATTGCGGACACTGGCCTGCGGCATCTCGGGGGGCATCGTCGGCAATGCGTGGCCATCTGTCGCGCCACCGCGCAACCCGGCCGAGGGCGGTTTCGAGAGAAACACCCATGCCCCATGGTTCGTAGTGATCGGTGATGGCAACCCACGCGCGCTTCGGCTTTTTCGGCTGAGTGCTCTTCCTCAGGCGGTCCTTCAGATACGGCAAGAGCCAGATTTCTGCGTGTCGAGGGAGCTTCATTAACGGGTGTACTCTTTGTCGCTTGCCATCACGTGTGTGCGGGGGCGCTCGGGATGAATTCGCCAATCTCAAGTATCGAGTAGGCTTCTCTTGCTGTCAAAAGTCTGCGACCCTTGGTCGTCAATACGGCATCCCGTGGTCTCTAGGTATGAATCGGGAGTCATCTAAAGTTTGTTGAAAAACTACTGTAAGACCTGTTTCGGGTACAAATCCGGGGATGCTTTGGGGTCACCGGACCGCTACATGTCGATCGTGGGGCATTCTGGTGCCAAGTGTTTTTCGGCAAGCGGACACCGGACGCCTTTTTCAACAAACTCCTAAGGCTCTTGTGGAAGCGAAGTGGATTAAAATCCGGCGGAAGCGAGGCTTCCCTCATCTGATCGCGATTAATCAGTACAATAAGACTCTGGCTTCAACGACAACCTATTGAAACTGAAGACAATTGCTGCTCGCGCCGCGAGATTGAGGAAGCGAATGAGAAAACTGCTGGTCATCCTTTTTATGCTTTCCGTTCCACTGGTTGCTCAAAATGCGATCTATGTCTTTCCTCCGTCTCCCCATATACCCACAGGTGGCGTGCAGTCCCTTACCGCGGTCGTGACTGGGAATACCAATAAGAGCGTGACGTGGACGAAAAACGGAGCCGCTTGTAGAGGATTCATTGGTTATGGCGACACCATCGGCGTGACCACTTCGGGGACGGGCACTTGCACAATCACGGCGACGATGGTCGCGGACGGCACTACAGCGGCGTCCTCAACTGTGACCGTCGAGGCCGTGCGCACCGATCTACAGGCCGCCGGTATCCACCCGCGTCTCGGCCTAACCCCAGCGGACGTGTCCAATATGCAAACGAAGATCGCCAACGCTGGCAACGTCGCCTACACGCATGGTTTGGCACCATACTTCGGTTACGTCCAGTCAGTCTATAACTCAGCATTCTGCTGGACAGGCGGAGGGTGCGGTGCAGTTGGTCCTATTGGGACGATTGATCCAAGTACAGGTTGGGTTGACGGCGACGGCATCAACGACAGCTTTACTGGCAATCAAGGCGGCTATTTCGAGCAACATACCGCGCTTTATGCGTTGATGGCTTTGATTGATCCTGTTATCGGCAATCGAGCAACTTGGGCCGCTCATGCTCACGATATGTCGATGTGGGAGATGAATGAGATTTGCTACAACGCATACTCAGGGTCAGGGGCGTGCGTGGCGAGAAGTGGAACCGGCTTCCAGCCCTTTATTGGCCTGGCGTTTGCGATGAACAATCGGTCGCAGCAGGCTGTGCCTCTTCAATTGCAGGCGATTGACTGGAACTATTCTTCCTTCTCCAGCGCAGACAAGGCCATCATCGCGCAGGTGGGCCATATCTGGGGGCAGGAGGCTACTTACGGGGATCAGGTTGCCGCCACTGATGAATATGTAACTCCAACCGGGGCTTACAACACTTCAGCAATCATCAGCGACAATGTTGAGCAGGGAGAGTGGGCAGCCAACAATTTCGGGCTCAGCCACTTCCAACTGCTTGCCTTTTTCGGGCTTCTACTCGACCCGGCAGACGATCCGTCTGTATCCTCCTGCGCCTCTAGTACAACTACGATTTGCAGCACAGACGGCACGGCCAAGACGGTAGGAGCTTATGGAGTCTCAGCAGTCAAAGGCTGGCTCTACCGGATCAACTCCTTGTTTGAAGACCAGCATATCGTGGACTCCGAGTACGGGCTGAGCGATCCGTTTCTGTGTCCCGATGTGCAAATCGGAACTACTGCCTGCACCGGGAGGATGAGCGGCGGGCAATCTAGCGAAGGTACCGGCTACACTCAGATTTCAATGAATGAGATGTTCAACGGCGTGTACGCGCTCTACACTGCCGGAAAATTGAACCCGTCTACCGATCCGCAAGCCAGTTTTATCTCATCATCATGGTGGGACAAGATGGTGTTGAGTTTGGTTGCCCAGCTTTATCTTGTAAAGCTCACAAGCGATTCAGCGGGTGGATACTACATTCCCTTCGGTGACGACTCACAGTCTAATGGAAACATGGCTCAGATGCCCCTCTTCAACATTATGGAAGTCTATGACGCCAAGTACGGTTCGACCTGGCGCAAGAACATCGAGAAGTGGTACACCTACAACGCTCTTGCCGGAAGCTATTCTCGCTATGGCTACGTTTTTATAGCGGGCCGTCTTGGTGGAGATTTCTGGGCACCGAACGTAATACAAGCGACCTCCGGTACTAACGATGGAGATTTGGACGGCTCCGGCAACCCATCCTCCGATGCGTACGACCCGCGCAGTGCAACGCTGCTTCCACTTGATTTCGAGAACCTGAGCAGCAATGGCGGCTTCTACCGCTACTACGGGCGGGGTAGTTGGGCGCTCTATCCGACTGAATTTCAGTTCGGATGCGGAACCTCAACGATCAACCATTCCTTTTCGGCCTGCGGGCGCATCGACTATGTGCGCAATGCTGAAGCTCTGGCGATTGGCCTGAACGGAACTGGGAATGACGACCACTTCGTGCAGTCACCTTCACATCAGAACACTGCTGGCTACCAGTACAACCCCAGTTTCGACTGTACTATTTACAACAATCTTATCCTTGGCCTCTGTTCACAGGGCGGCATCATGGGGAGCAGTTGGGTGCCGTCTAGCAGCGCCGTGCTTGCTACCTCATCGAACTCGACCTACTACTATGGCGCGATTGACGCGAGCAACGGGTATGCCTTCTACGACAACCCTGGCGACTATGCAGCCTCGAAGAATGTGACTCTGGCGCAGAGAGAAGTGTTGTGGCTGAAACCAGACCAGATTTGGGTGTATGACCGCACCGCACAAGCGATACCAACAGGCTTTCAGAACTGGTATCTCGACCTCGAAACGGAGCCGACGATTAGCGGCAACCTTGCTACTATGACTTCAACCTATGGAGGACAGAAGCTCTACGTCACGTCGCTCTTGCCGGGAACTTCTGCACTGACGACCGGGGCACTAACTAAGGTCGGCATACAGGAAGCCAACTCGCCTATGAATTACCTGCTGGAGGACACGGCGGTTCCGGCAGCGACCAACCGGATGCTGCATACGCTGGAAGGCAAGGACTCAGGCCGAGCGGCGTCGTCGACGAACTTGGTGAAATCGAGTGCCGGGACGAACTTCGATGGAGGCGTAATCGGCTCCACTCTGGTCATGTTCAAGCGAACCCTGACAGATGCTTTTTCTTCGACGACCTACCCAGCCTCAGGGGCGACGAGACAGTATGTTACCGGATTGGCACCCAATCGGACGTACAACATCTCCGCCATGGGAGCTCCAGCATCGGCAACGACGGATTCAGGTGGCGTATTGACATTTAGCGCGACGGGAGCCGGGAATGTGACTGTGGCGGCTGCTTCTCGCTAAGCGGCTTACGCATTGCCGCAAGGTGGTTCAACAGATCTGTGCAGTAGTCTGCGCATTAGACCTTGGTCGTCACGTCGCGAAATGCTGGGTGGACACGCAACAACACTATCTTATCCACAGGGCCGGCGATCGCTCTCGGCAACATCCGTGTCAGCATGCCGGCCTGCTGGTCTCGCGTGGAACTGCTCGTCATCGATGAACTCGGCTATGCTCCGCTCGCCGAAGTCGCTGCCGAGTTGCTGACTATAGAGCATTTCGCAGAAACCGCCGGCGTGACCTTCAGGGTGTCTTCTCCACCGAAATAGCAAGCAGACGAGCTACGTGAAGCCCACGTCCATTCATAGCGACTTCGATGCGACCTACTTCCGGCGGATCGTTCCCAAACTGCTGGCGAACCATGGGGCTGTTTCGACACATCGATAACCTCGCGGGAGCCTGCTCGTGACGCTGCTACACTGACACCGGAGTCAAGACTCTATCTCGAAGGATGAAGATGTGAAAGCTGGCGACCTCTCAACCGAACGAAACGGGACCCCCGGTCCAGCCATCCAGAGCGCAATCGACATGCCAGCTTCGAACTCCCGGCCACGGATTGCCATCGCCAGCAGTGGCCTCGGTCATGTCCGCCGAGGCATAGAGAGTTGGGCTGAGGACCTCGCACAAGCTCTCCGCCGCTCTGGCGCGGACGTAACGCTCTTTCAGGGTGACGGCAAGCCCACCGAGCCTTGGCGCCGGGTTCTGCCTTGCTTCCGCCGCTTCAACAGCCCAAACGCCCGCGTCCTCTCCTTCACCCGCCATCTTGGAGGCTGGCGCTACGGCTTCGGCTCCCCCTACGAAATCGAGCAAACTACGTTCTCGCTTGCTCTCTGGCGCTCCACTCGCTCGACCTTCGATATCCTCCACATGCAGGACCCTCTAATCGCCTCCTGGTTGGACCGCCTAAACCGCCTCGGGCTCTCGCGCCCCCGCGTCATCCTGGCCCATGGAACCGAAGAATCCTACAGAGTCCTCAACAAGCTTTCTTACGTCCAACATCTCACGCCCGGTTATCGGGACGATTATGAGGCCCACCGTCCCGTCTCCCAGCTTTCCTTTGGAATACCAAACTTCATAGACGTCGAGCGCTTTCGGCCTCCCGCCGATGCCACGGCACGAGTAGCCGCACGCGCGGCATTCAACCTATCACCTGAATCGCTCGTCATTCTCTGCGTCGCCGCCCTCAAGAAGCACCACAAGCGTTGTGATTACCTTATCCAGGAGTTCGCACACTTCAGAGCGCAGCTCCCAGTCGAACTGGCCTCCAAAGCTACTCTCGTCCTCGCCGGAGCCCGCGAGGCCGAAACGCCTGATCTCATAGCTATGGGAAAATCCCTTCTCCACGACTCCGTCGTCTTTCTGGAATCAGTCGACCGTGACCGCCTCACAACCCTTTACCAGGCCGCCGACATCTTTGCCCTGGCCTCCCTCCACGAAATGATGCCTATCGCGCTGCTCGAAGCCCTGGCTTCCGGCCTTCCCGCAACCTGCAACAACACTCCAACCCTCCGCTGGATGGCTGGGCCCGGAGGCCGACCTGAAGACATCTCTCAACCCGGTGGACTTGTCCGCCAATGGTCGCAATTGCTGGATCCTCTGGTCAGACTCGAACTCTCTCGAAGCGCCCGCGCTCATGTCCAAGCCACATTCTCCGAACCTTTGGTCCTCAAGCAGATCCAGGACATGTACAGCACCGTACTCAATGCCTGAGCAATTATATCGTAGTTCGAAGTAGTCAGTATCTCCGGCCAGCTCGGGATTTTAGTGGGAGCTGGAAAACGGTGGCGGGACGTCTTCGATATGGTTCTCCGAAATCGACAGTAGGCCAACATGATCGCTAGTGATACCGCCCCAGTTTCGGGAAATCCACGGATGATGGTCCTGGGCAATACAGGCCGCTGGATTCAACGAGTGCTCGCAGGGATCGGGCTGCTCACCGTGTTGATAATGACCACGCCTATGGTCTCATGGTGGGCACATGCCTATTCCGGCCCGATCGAGCAGCCCAAGGGCGACGTCCTCATCCTGCTTAGTGCCGCGAACGACGACAAAGGACTTATCTCCTACTCGTCATACTGGCGAGCGCGCTATGCGCTGCTTGCCTGGCAAACCGGCGGGTTCCAGAAGGTCGTGGTCAGTGGCGGCGACGGCCCCGGCATCGTCGAATTCCTCATCGCCGAAGGCATCCCTCGTCAAGTCATCGTCGCTGAGTGGCAATCCAATAGCACTCGCGAGAACGGAATCGATACGGCGCGCCTGATCGAAGACATGCCTGGCAAGAAGGTTCTACTAACCAGCGATTTTCACATGTACCGCGCGATTCGTGTTTTTCGCAAGCTGGGAGTTGACGTCACACCCATGCCCGTCCCCGATGTACTAAAGTCCGCCAAGCACTGGAATGCACGCTTTCCCGCCTTCGAAACCCTGGTGGTCGAATCCACCAAGATCGTCTATTACCGCCTCCATGGCTGGATTTAGCCTCTATTTCCGCCCCGCATATACCCGCCCCCGGAAAAGCAATCTTGGCCGCCCAGGTGCTCTGTCGCGGGCGCACCACTCCCAAGGCAAAGTCCGCCCCGAGTCCCGCATCTTCAAAGAGTCATTTACGATGGTTAAATCATGAAGCTTACCTCTGCACTTCTATTCTCCTCGATAGCGTTAGCCCAAATCGCGGCCGTTGCTCAAACGCCGGCCCCAGCCAAACCCCACGTTGCACCTCACAGCGCCGCGGCCGCACCTGGCTGCGTCAAGTTGCCTCCACTCTCACCCAAGATCCCGGCGCTGCCCGCTGGCGCACCCTGCGCCAAGGCGATATACACCCTGACCACCATCCCTCCTGTGAAGACCAGCGACGCGCCTCCGGCCCTGGCCGCCAGCGTGCGCGAGTATCTCGGCATCGATCCTGTCACTTTCTCGCTCGCCTACGTCGATACCAAGGTCGGAACTGGCGAGCCGGCCGCGCCGCACAAGTGGTACCGCGTCCTCTACACCGGCTATCTGCAGGACGGCACCGTATTCGACTCCTCCGCCAAACACCCGGAGCAGGGGCCGTTCGTCCTGCAGCAGGGAGCGCACGGGGTGATCCCAGGATGGGACACTGGCTTCTATGGGATGCGGGTTGGCGGTAAGCGCCGCCTCTTCATTCCCCATCAGCTCGCTTACGGCCCGCGGGGACAAGGGGCGGTTCCGCCCAACGCCGATCTGGTCTTCGACGTCGAACTGGTGAGCCAGAGCGACAAGAATCCGACTCCCGCGCCAAAGACTCCGCCTGCGCCGCCGGCTGCGGCTGCTCCCGCGAAGCCAGCCCCGGCTGCGCAGCCCGCGCCAACCGAGGCCCAGCCTGCCGCGGCTCCGGCCGCCACCCCTCCGAAACCGCAATAACGCATCCGCGCTGTGCGGGAATCATCCAAACTCTGCAGCCCTCCCCTAGCGAGACGCCACGAATGTTTGACAATATCCGACCGCTCGCGCCGTACCTGAAACGCTATTGGAAGAACTTCGCCTGGGGAGGCGTTGCGGTCATCCTCTACAACGTCTTCCGCGTTCTAATCCCACCCATCGTCGGTCACGCCCTCGACGACATGCAGCACGGCGTCACTGAGGCAAAGATTATCTACCACGGCCTGCGCCTGGTCCTGGTCGCCGCATGCGCCGCCGTCTTCCTCTACATCACGCGCCAGGTCCTCATTGGGGCCTCGCGCGAGATTGAGTTCGATCTCCGCAACGACCTCTTCGCCAACCTCGAACGCCAGTCGGCCGACTATTACCACACCCATCGGACCGGCGACATCATGGCGCGGACGACCAACGATCTGAATGCGGTGCGGCAACTCCTGGGCCCGGCAATCATGTACAGCGCAAACTGCCTGTTCTTCACGGTATTCGCGCTGCCCTTCATGATCCACTTGAGCCCCAAGCTGACCCTTTGCGCCGTCGGCCCGCTGCCGCTGGCCTCGATTCTGGTGCAGTCCTTCGGGCAACGCATCCACCGCCGCTTCGAACGCATCCAGGCCATGTTCTCCGACATCTCGGCCAAGGCCCAGGAGAACTTCTCCGGCGCGCGCCTGATTCGCGCCTTCGCGCAGGAGGACGCCGAGATCGCATCGTTCGAGAAGGCCAACCGCGAATACATCAGCCGCTCGCTGCACCTGGTCCGCCTGATGGCCATGCTTTGGCCCTCGCTCGAACTGGTGCTCGGCCTGGGACTGATGATCACGTTGCTGGTCGGCGGACACGAGGTCGTCGAGCACCGCATCACGGTGGGCGACTTCGGCGCCTTCAACGTATACATGGTTCAGCTCATCTGGCCCATGATCGCAATTGGCTGGGTGGTCAACCTGTTCCAGCGGGGAACGGCCTCGGTCCTTCGCATCGACGAGTTGCTGAAACAAAAGCCCTCGATCGCAGACGATCCCGGCCCCATTGCCACGACTTCTCCCGTCTTGTCATCCGGCTACGCAGCGGAGGAATCCGGTATTGATACCGCGCCACCGATTCGCGGTTCCATCCTCTTCCGCAATCTTACCTTCGCCTATCCCACGGGTGGCCCCACCGTCCTCTACAACATCAATCTCGAAATCCCCGCGGGTTCCTCGGTCGCCATCGTCGGGCCCACGGGATCCGGCAAGTCCACGCTCGTGGGCCTGATTCCACGGCTGTATGACGCGTCCCCGGGCCTCATCCTTATCGACGGCCTTGCTATCCGCGACTATCCGCTCGCCAAGCTGCGGGCCGCCATCGGCTTCGTCCCGCAGGAGACGTTTCTGTTCTCCGACAGCATCGCGCAGAACATCGCATTTGGCCGGCCCGACGCTACGCAGCCCGAGATTCTGGAAGCCGCAACCATCGCGCACATCGCCGCTGAGATTCTCGAATTCCCCATGGGTTTCGAAACCCGGGTCGGCGAACGCGGCATCACGCTCTCCGGCGGACAGAAGCAGCGTACCGCAATCGCCCGGGCCGTCCTGCGCAACCCTCCCATCCTCATCCTGGACGATGCGCTCGCATCGGTCGATACCTACACCGAAGAGCGCATCCTCGCAGGCCTGCGCGAAGTGATGCGCGGCCGTACCACCATCTTCATCTCGCACCGCGTCTCCACGGCGCGCTACGCCGACCGGATCGCGGTGCTCGTCGCCGGCCGCATCGCCGAACTGGGCACCCACGACGAACTCATTGCCCGCAACGGCTACTACACCGCGCTGGCCGAAAAACAGCAGCTCGAAGAAGAACTCGCCGTCACTACCTGATGCGAGCCACGGGAGTCCAATAAAGCGTCCTATATTGGAGCGATGGCCACGCAAAAACACAGCATCCGGGCCGCAATGCTCCTTCTGCTGGGGTGCGTGACAATGTGCGCCAATAGCCGCGCACAGCCCGGAATGGCAGCCTCGGCGCCAATCCAGGCGGTTGCGCAGCCCGCCGATAGAGCCAAGGGTGCGCCGCCGCAACTGCCCGCCGCAGCTTCTTCGCATCCAGCAGACCCAGCCAGGCAAGCCGCCGCGGACAGGCCCCTTCCCGACATCGTCGCCCTGATGCGCGATGTTGAGACGAATGAACGCAAAGCCGAGACAATCGAGAAGGATTACCTCTACCACTCGGTCGTAACCGAGCAGAAGGTCGATGGGCACGGACAAGTGAAGAAGACGGAGGTGACCGAGTTCGATCGCTACTGGGTGAATGGAGTTTCGGTGGCGCAAATGGTAAAAAAGGACGGCAAAGCTCTCAGCGCGGAGGAGATCGCCAAGGAAGACGCACGCATCGACAAGGAGTCGGCCAAGGCGCTTGAACGGCGCGAAAAGGCCGATACGCAAGGCAAGGAAACCGACTCCCGCGGCGAAGAGGAGATTACAGTGTCGCGCCTGCTGGAACTGGGAAGCTTTACCAACCCCCGCAGGGTGGAACTGAACGGCCGCGACACCATCGCGGTCGACTTCGCCGGCAATCCCAGGGCCAAGACCCGCAACCGCGCCGAGGAGATGATACGAGACATGGCGGGAGCCGCGTGGATCGATGAGCCGGACCACGTGCTGGCTCGAGTCGAAGGGCGCTTCGTAAACGCGTTCAAAGTTGGCGGGGGATTGGTGGTGAACATCCAGAAAGACACACGCTTCACCTGGGAGCAGACCAAGGTCAACGATGAGGTGTGGCTTCCGGCGCGCATCGAAGGCCAGGGCGCCGCGCGCGTGTTGCTGTTCTTCAACTTCAACGGAAATCTGCGCGCCGTGGATTCGGACTATCGCAAGTTCAGAACGTCGTCGACGATTCTGCCCGGGATGACGCAAATCGACCCGCCGCGGGACCCAGACGACCCCGCGGGTAGTTCTAGCCCCCGCTGATTCAGGCGATGGTTAAAATGGCAAAGAGGGATAGCCGCAGCCATCCCTCCCGCAAAACTTGGTTAAAGCTAAGTGCCCGGGTCAAATCAAATGACTAGAGAGGCTGGACGTCAGACGCCTGCCAACCTTTGGGCCCCTTGACCACGTTGAACTGCACAGCCTGACCCTCTTGGAGGCTCTTGAAGCCGTTCGAATTGATCGCCGAGTAATGCACAAAGACATCCTCGCCGTTCTGACGGCTAATAAAGCCAAACCCTTTGGCGTCGTTAAACCACTTCACTGTTCCCTGTTCCATTTTGTTGATTTCCTTCAGTACTGATGAATTTGCCGCAAGATCCAAATCGGGGGTCGACAATGTGAGATCGTCGCAGAAACCAATCTGTTTCAAACGATGAGTGAAGGTTAGCACAGTTGGCAAGTCTTGGTGTACAAAAATCGTCAATAGCCCTGCTTGCACCAAGCATTGGGCAATTTAAGGCCCATCTGCTGGCACTTATACTGAAAATTGCCCAGACGCCACCCTCCTGAATCGCATAAAGCGCTCCAACATAGTGGGTTAGGTCTTAGGTCCGAGGCAGATGAGCGACGACGATCTGTTCCGCCCGGGCAAGCACCTCTTCAAGCGTCATGGCGGTCGAGTCAAGCACGACCGCATCGCTGGCCGGACGCAGGGGCGACTCGGCGCGATTGCGGTCGCGGAGATCGCGTTCCCGCATCTCGTCGAGGATAGCCTGCTGGGTAAGCTGTTGTTGCTCGGCGCTTTCCGGGGTGGGCTCCTGACGCGACTGGGTCTGACGCGCGGTGGTCATTTCCGTGGGAACAGCCTGACGAAACCGCCGGTTGCCACGGACCTCCGGTGCGGCGTCGAGGAAGATCTTGACTTCGGCATCGGGAAAGACCGCTGTGCCGATATCGCGTCCTTCCATTACCACGCCCCCCCCTGCCCCTAGCGCACGCTGTTGCCCAACCATCCACGCACGCAGCTGAGGATGCACGGATATGCGCGAGGCCGCCGAGGTCACGTCTGCATCGCGAACGCGTCGCGAAACGTCGATCCCGTCGAGCAGGACGCGGTTGCCCTCAAGCTGTGGCTGCAGGTCGATCCGAGTCGTCGCAGCCAGTGCGAGCAGCGGCTCCTCTTCGTCAAACGAAAAGTCGCCCTCGATCGCCTTCAATGCGAGCGCGCGATACATAGCCCCGGTCTCCAGATTGAGGAAGCCGAAACGGCGCGCCAGGTAGGCGGCTAGCGTGCTCTTCCCGGCGCCGGCCGGTCCGTCGATGGCAATAACCGGGCGGGTGCGTTGCTGGGACACACTTCCTGTCGCGGGCTTGGGTTGGTCGTGCATCAGGCAGATTCACCTTGCGTGGGTTTAAATTTGCGCCCCGGCGGGCGCTTGCCGAACGGCTTTTTGTTGCCGGCAAACTTGGCGAAGGTGCTGGTGGGCTTGCCCGTGAACGGCCGGTCCGACTTCGCAAACGTCTTCTTGCCCGCGAAGCCGCCGCCCGGTTTGCGCTCGGACTTCCCGGCAAATCCGCCTGGCTTTCCCGAAGACTTGCCGGGGAACTTGCGTTTCGCAAAGTCTCCGGAAAACTTGCGTGTCTCGCCGCCCGGACCTTCTTCGCGCGCCGGCCGTTCGGAAGAGAACGGCCGCGCTGGCCGGTCCCGCGGCGCGTCAAATTTGCGGTATACGCGTTTGCCGCTCTCGGTGCTTGAGGATCGGTCCTGTCGCTCATGCGGTCCGCTTGCAGCCCGGTCGGGCCGGTTATCGGAGGGACGCGGCTTGGCACTGAAGAAGCCGGCTCCGCGTGGAGCATACGGTTTGCGCGGGGTGAAGCTGCCGCCCTCTGCGTTTTGAGGCCGGTCTCCCCGTGGCCGGGGAGCGTAGCTCCCGGCAGCCCGAGCACCGCCAGACCCCGTGCGTTCGCCGCGATCGGGCCGCGGACCCGGACGTCTGTCACTGCCCTGTCCCGCGCGCGGAGAAAATTCGCGGCGAGGCGGACGCTCGTCGCCAGACGCCCGCGCCGCGAAGCCCTCGCGCTTGCGCCCAAACGTGCCGGGCTTGCTGAACGTCTTGCGTGGCGGACGCGCATCGCCGCCCTCGCCCTCTGCGCGCGCAGCGAAGTCGCGGCGCGGTGCACGCCCCTCGCTGCTAAATGACCCTTTGCCGCGGAAGGACGGTTTGACGCCGTGCGCCGGTTTGGCGCCGAAGCTTGGCTTGCCGCGGGATGCGGGCTTGCCGCCAAACGTCCGGCGATCCCCGCCGCCTTCGGGGCGCGGCTTGTAGACGCGCGCGGCGCGAGGCTGGATCGGCGCCGCCGCATCTGCCAACGCCAGGTCGCCGGCGTCCTCATGGACATCCGACGGCTTCCGCGCCGCTGCGAGCCTGCGCGTCTTCTCTTCGTCCCACGGCTTGTCGAAACCGCTCGAGGCGGGCTTGCTGAAGGGGCGGCGTTCGCGTGCGGATGGCGGGGCGAATCCTTCGCGGGGCTTGAATGAGGGCTTGGAACTGGGCTTCGATCCGCGTTCGAAGGGGCCGGGCTTGGCGCCGAATTTCGACGGCTTGGCCTTGGCGAGATAGCCGGTGCCGATCTTGCGCGGTTTGGCGACGAACTTGGTAATGCGGGGTGCGGCCTCGGCGGCGACGCCCGCGTCCTGCGGTGCGTTCGCTTCGACTTCGATCTGCTCGGCGACGGCTTGCGGTTCGGATTCTGCGACTGCGGCTTGCGGTGCGAGGAACGCCGGCAGCGTTCCGGCCAGGTGAAGCATCGTTCGCCCCTCCACCGCCATGGTGTCAAGCTGACGCGCAGAGAGCAGTGCATGAATCACGTCGCGGATACGCGATCGCGACGCCAGCGGCGAGAGGAAGCTTTCAATCTCGTCCTCGGACGCGACCACAGCCTGGCCGAGATAGAGCGAGATGAGCGCGGAGAGCGCGGAGGGCTGGCCGGCATTCGCTCCCGCCTTGATCTGCTTGGTGAAGCGCGCGCTGCTGAGTTCCCACAGCGTGGGACGCCCATCGGGCTGGGCCAGCGGAAGCACGCGCAGATGGGTCCAGAGTTCGATCAGGGCGCGCAACACCGCGGCCTCAGTGACCTCTTTGCCCACTTCGGTGGTGAGTTCGTACGCGGAGAGCGGGCCGCGCTGCGAGAGCGCCTCATGGATCGCGAGCCCAAGGTTCGACACCTTCAGAGCTCCGGAGGTGGTGGGAGGCTGCTTCCACGCCTTGTCTCCGCGCAGGGTGAAGACGTAGGAGAAGACAGCAGTGGAGGCAACGAAGTCGGGTGTGTCGCCGGGCGCGCTGGCATGGACCGTCGCGGGACCCGCACCCAGCAGGTTCAGCGGCACGGCCAGGCCATCCGCGACCAGGCGGGCCAGCAGGCTGCGGGCCTCCGAAGTCTGCTCGAGCGTGGGGTTGGGGTTGGGCGCGCCCAGCACGGCTTCGACCAGCGAGGGCGCAGGCGAGGCGATCTGCGGACGCGGCACGAACAGGACCAGGCCGGCGGCGTTGATCCAACCCCGGAGGTTCTCGATCGTGAGCAGCGCCTCGCCCTGCTGGTGCCACTGCTTCAGGCGGACGTCTGCGACTTGCGCGGCGGTTGGGATCGCTGGATGGGAGGTTGCGGGGATGCGTGGGTTGCTCAAAGTGGGCAATGCCTTCCTGCTGGGCGGCGCGCTCGGTACGGAGCGAAGGCTGCAGCAATCCTTCGCGCTTGGGCGATGGAGGATTTCAGGGTTCAGGGCCGAAGTTCCTGGCCGGTTACCGACTGTTTTTCAAAGAGCGAAGTGCATGAGGTCGTTCGAATCCGCGACGGTCGGCGATATCCCGCTGCAGTTCAAATCGGAGCGGTATTCTTCGATTCTAAATGCGCTGAAATGCGCGCTGTATGTCTTTATGAGAATACCGCAATGCGATGGGCCGGCCGTGCGGGCAACTGGTGGGATGCTCCGTTTTACCCAGTTCCGTGAGCAGCCAGTCGATCTTCTTGGGATCCAGTGGCATGTTCACCTTGATCGCGGCGTGGCAGGCGATGGAGGCGGCGATGCGGCGGCCACGGGTCTCGGCGTTCTCCGCCTGCTGCTCACGCTCGGGAACGGCCAGCACTTCCTCCAACATGCGTTCGAGTTCGCGGCCTTCCAGGCCCACCGGCGCGGCCTTGATGGCGAGGGTGTGTGGGCCAAAGGGCTCGGCCTCAAAGCCGTTGCGCTCGAGTTCCTGTGCGATGGTTGCGAACAAGACCATCTGCGCCGGAAGCAGGTCCACCAACACCGGCATCAACAGGCGCTGGCGTTGTACCTTTTCCACCTCACGGTCGCGCAGTATCTTCTCAAAGAGTATGCGCTCGTGGGCAACGTGCTGGTCGATGATCCAGAGGCCTTCGTCGTTGGCGGCCAGAATAAACGAATCGCGAAGCTGGCCCAGCGGCTTCAGCGTGGCCAGTGCGTTGAGCGTCGCGGCCGGGTTGTCGGACGCGAAGGCTGCAGCTTCGCCCGCTCTATTATCTTCGGTTTCGTACCCCACCGCGATGCCCTGATCGGAGAAGGCGAAGCAGCCGGGCGATTCGGGCACAACCGGTGCCCGCAGGGTGAAGTCGTCGGCGTCGGAGGCGGATGGGCCGGCTTCCGACTCGGCAACCGCGCGCGGCGAGAAAACGGTGGCACTCGGCGGTCCGGGCATGGGGCTTACGTCGACCAGCAGCGACGCGCTTGCGCTGGGGGCGGCCGTGAGCGCCGCAGTGAAGCTGGCTGCCGGACGGGCGGCCATCAGGGTTGCACGCACAGTGTCGCGGATAAAGTCATGCACAAAGCTCGGCTGGCGGAAGCGCACCTCGGTCTTGGCCGGATGCACGTTCACGTCGACCTCCTGCGGCGGCATCTCCAGAAACAGCAGCACCACCGGGAACGACGTCGGCGGAAGGATGTTGCGGTAAGCCTCGGTCAGCGCATGCAGGACCACGCGGTCGCGGACCAGGCGATGGTTGACGAAGACGTAGATCGAGTTGCGGTTGAGCTTCTGCAGCTCCGGCTTGGAGACAAAGCCCGAGATACGCAGGAATCCGGGATCGGGAGGAGCGTAGCCTGCTTCGCGCTTCCAGGGAGGCGGCTCCGGCAACCCGGCGCGCGTGAAGTCGATCTCGGCGGCGGTTGTCAGCATCAGCGCCGCAGTGTCGCGGCCGAAGATCTGGAACAGCCGGTCGCCGGTCGAGGCCACCGCCGGTGCGATCAGCAGCGCCTGCGTGGCCGAATGCAGTTCAAAGTGCCGCTCTGGATAGGCCAGCGCATAGTGCGTGACCAGCGCGGCGATGTGGGCCAGTTCAGTCTGCTCCGACTTAAGAAACTTGCGCCGCGCGGGTGTGTTGTAAAAGAGGTCGCGGACCCAGATCGTAGTGCCCGCCGGCATCCCGGCGTCTTCCACGCTGAGAATCTTGCCGCCCGCAAGCTCGACGGCGGTGCCGGCAGCGTCTTCGGTTGCGCGGGTCTCAAGCCTCAGGCGCGAGACGCTGGCGATGGACGGCAGCGCCTCGCCGCGGAAGCCGAGCGTCCGGATTTCGAGCAAATCGTCCGAGTTGTGCAGCTTGGAGGTCGCGTGGCGCTCGAATGCGAGCAGCGCGTCGTCGCGCACCATTCCGTGGCCGTTATCGACCAGGCGGATCAGCTTGCGCCCGCCGCCCTCGACCTCAATCCGGACCCGCGTAGCGCCGGCGTCCAGCGAATTCTCCAGCAGCTCCTTCACCACGGAGGCAGGCCGCTCCACCACCTCGCCGGCGGCGATCTGATTGGCCACCTGGTCGGAAAGAATGCGGATGCGTCCCATGGACTCTGATTGTAGGCCGCGCGGCGTTCAAGGAAAACACGGCATTTGCTTCCGTGCCTGGCACCCGCTCCGCTGGGCGATCCGCGAAAGCGCCCTTCGCCGCTAAACTCCAGCTACCCTTTCTTGCCCTTGGCCTTCTTCCCGCTGCGGGACCTTATCCGGGCTGCCGCGTCGACGCTGTCGCCGATCATGTGCAACCGCATGAAGTTGGTTGCGCCCGATTTGGTGCGCGTTCCCGCCACGATCCCCACCACCTGGCCGCGATGGACGAAGCCCTCCTTCTGCAGGACACCCTCCGCCATGCCTACCAACTTGTCGGTGTCGCGCGCGTGCTGGCACAGGATGGGAAATGTTCCCCACAGCAACATATTGCGATTGACGACCCGCTCGTACGGAGACAGGGCGAAGATCGGCGGGTCGGGGTGATACTTCGAAAGCAACCGAGCCGTGGCACCGGTCTCGGTGAAGATCGCGATGGCGGAAAGCTCTAGGTCCTCAGCCGAGTGCGCCATGCACTCGCAGATGGTCTCCGCGACCGAGAGCCTGCTGGTCGGCGGCACCTGGCGGTGGAGCGGCGGGTCAAGCCGAATCTGGTGCTCGGTTTCGGCGATGATCTTGGCCATCATGGCGACGGTCTCGGCCGGGTACTTGCCTGCGGCCGTCTCCGCCGAGAGCATGACCGCGTCGGTGCCGTCGTAGATCGCATTGGCCACGTCAGATGCCTCCGCCCGTGTGGGGCGCGGATTCTCGATCATCGATTCGAGCATCTGGGTCGCCGTGATCACCGGCTTGCGATACTCCCCGGCGCGGCGGATGATGTGCTTCTGAATCGCGGGCACCTTCTCCGGCGGCACTTCGACGCCGAGATCGCCGCGCGCGACCATGATGCCGTCCGCAACCTCGAGAATCGAATCAAGGTGCTCGACCGCCTGCGGTTTTTCCAGTTTAGCGATGATCCAGGTGTCGGTCTTCAACGCGTCCAGGCGCCGCCGGACGTGGCGAACATCGTCTGCAGTGCGCACGAACGAGACCGCAACCGTGTCGACACCGTGGCCGACCGCAAATACCAGGTCTTCCTCGTCCTTCTCGGTAAGCGACGGGACCTTGACCGGAATTCCGGGAAGATTGATGCCCTTGTTCTCGCCCAGGATGCCGCCGTTCACAATCTCGCAAATCACGTCCCCCTTTTCGATGCGGGAGACGTGGAGTTCGATCAAGCCATCGGAGAGCAGGATGCGCGATCCGTGTTCGAGGTTTTCGGCCAGCGTCTTGAACGTGGTGCCGACCAGAGACGCGGTGCCGGCGATCTCGCGTGGGGTAATCGTCAGCCGCTCACCCGCGACCAGGTGCACCGGCTTGTGGTCCTTTAGCTTGCCCGTGCGGATCTTCGGCCCCTGCAGGTCGGCAAGAATGCAGATCGGCTTGCGCTCCTCGGCGGAGACGGCCCGGACCATGCGAATCAAGTCCGCCTTCTGAGCGTGCGTGCCATGCGAAAAGTTGAGGCGCGCAACGTCTACCCCGGCCCGCACCAGCTTGCGGAAGACATCGGCAGTGCTGCAAGACGGGCCTAGAGTTGCTACGATCTTGGCGCGGCGGTTATATGTCATGCCTCAAAAACCTCTGCAGTTGCCTGGGCAAAAATCGCATTGGGACAGTGTTGAGTAGCCATGAGTTGGTTCGAATTCCTTGTCCTGGGGCTGGTGGGCTGGTGGTGCGCCGCGCGAAGCGGTCGGCCATGCGGCGGCGTATTGTGTCGGGCGTCACTAGCCATTCTAACCGCACCCGGCGAAAAGTGCGTGGTGACGGGAGATACGGCTCATCGGGGCGCACCTCGCAGCCTTGGAGCCGGCGACCGATGGAGCGAAGACCGACCCGTCGGCCCTCCGTTGTTTGCCATGCCTTCAGGGCCGGCGCTGGGTCGGGGCATCTTCCGGCGTCATGGGCTCTCCCGATGGCGGGGTGTGCTCCGTGTCCGACGCCGGGGGCGGGGCGGTCCGGCGACGTCCGAAATGGGCATGGAACTGGCTGTCGAACTGGGCATTGAACTCCGCTCCGCAGAGAACGCTGAGGGAGACAATATACAGCCAGAACAGCAACGCGATGCCCGCGCCGAGCGGGCCGTATACCTCAGAGTAGTTGGTGAATCGCGTGACATACCAGCCGAAGGCAAGGGTGGTCAGGAACCACATCGCGGTGGCCATCACGGCCCCGGGCAGAGTCGTCCGCCACGACCGCGGAGCCAGGGTTGTCAACCGGGTGGAAGTTGCGTCGCGCCGCCTCGGTCGACGCTGCAGGCGTCGTGGCCGTCCACCTTCCCGCTCGCGTGGCGTTCTCGGTCGACCGTTGGGTATGCCCAAGTGGTAGATCAGCGCGATCAGGCCAACACTCGCACTCAGCGCCACGACCCAGCGGATGAGCACGGTAACCGCGTAGATCGGTGCGCGCACCTCCGGACCAATGCTGAACTCCAGCCATCCTGTTACCGCATGGCCGAAGATGATCATAACGCTGAAGACTGCGAGTGGCGCCAGACACAAGGGGACGAGTTCGACCGAGCGGCGGCGGCGTTGCCAAAAGCTCCAGCAATCGGGCGGCAATTCACGTGCCCGGCGGAACCCTTCCATCAGGGTCGCGATCACATTGGCCGCGCCCAGGAAACTGACAAACCCGGCACTGACCAAGGCGCGCACCGAATGCGCATGCTCGGGGGTGATCTCGAACGCCGCATCCAGCAGCGGGCTCACTCCGGGCGGCAGCACGCGAAAGAAGAACGCGGCCAGTTGGAAGCGCACCGGGGCCGTATCCGGAAGCAGGCCGATTACCGCCGCGGCGACGATCAGCGCCGGAAAGAGTGCGACGATGGCGGAGTAGGCGGTCGACTGCGCGACATTCAGGCAGTCGTGGTCGATCGCGCTTAGCAGCGTCCGGTGCAGGGCGCGCGACAAGACCGCGTACCAGCGTCTTAGACGCGTCCCCTGCGGGCGACGGCTGCGCGGCCGCGCGGGCGGCTTTGGGTCCCGGGTGGGGCGGGATGCGTTCAGCTCTTCCACTTTTTCAGGAACTCAGTCACCGACTTCGGGTCCATATTCCGCATGTCGGCAAACTCTCCGGTGGCCTGCGAGTGAAGGACCTTGCCGTCCGGGGCCAGGACCGCCAACGCCGGCACGCCTCGATTGATGGGGACACCGTACTTCGCGGCAACGTCAATATTGGCATCGAAGTTACCGATCCACACGTGGACCAAAACGAAGTTCTTCTCTAACAGATCCGCGTTGGGAGGCCGGTGGAAGTAGATGTCAAGCACCTGGCAATCGCCGCACCAGTCGCCGCCAAAGTCCAGGATCACCCGCTTGTGCTCGCGCTTCGCCTGGTCCAATCCGGCGGCGATGTCGGCCCTGGGGTTGGCGGTCTCGGAGTAGATGTGCTTTGAGGTGTACGCCGGCGCGGGGCGGACAGACTGCGCTTCGACCCGCGCGTCCGGCTCAACTGCCGGCTTCCCTTCCCGGAGGTACGTCAACGCGCCTGCCGCGATCAAGATGACGGCTATGAGACTGAGCCACGGCGCCTTCCAGATAGGCGTGGGCTGTTTGCGGCGTGGTTCGCGAGGCGGCATGAGTCTTCTCCTTGGGCGCTGGATGAGGTCTCGTCCGGGCGCCCAGCCTGTTTCTGAGCATCCTCCCGTGCGCCAATCACGCCTGGCACGGCCATCGACCGCCCGTGCCAGCGGATTGGCTTCCATGATGCCTGAGACGCGGCCAGTGACGCAAAGTCGTCCTGTGGCCAAAGCTGACGCACGCTGGTGTATTCTGGAAGAAAGCGATGATTTTTTCTAAAGATTATGTTGGGTATCTGGCGCGCCAGACGGTGAAGCATCTTGTCGATGCCAAGGCGATCCAAACCGCAAAGCCGGCAGTCCTGAATGAACGCGTGGCGGCAGCGATGGTTGAGGAACTGGCCCTCGAAGACCGCATCAATGAAGAGGTTCGCGTAATCCTGGACGCGTTCCAGGAGGACATGCGGAAGACCGGCGCGAGCTATCCGGAGATGTTCAAAAAAGTGAAGAACGAACTCGCGCGTAAGTATAAGGCGGTGCTGTGAGAGTCTCGCGCGACAAGGTAAACAAACTGGCGCACACCGTCGCGGACACCCTGGCCGAGATTCCCGAGTGCGATTTTCTGGAGGACCGCAACACCATCCGCCAGGAAGCACGCAAAGCCCTGGAAAAGCTGCTGACCGAAGAAATGCGGATCGACGCCGCGGCCCGGCAGAAGATACTATCGCAGCGCAAGATCATCCTCGAAGGATCGCAGGAGTGGGAGATCCTTTACCGCAAGTACTACAACGACGAAGTGAAGAAGCTGGGCCTCTAGTGCAGAACCAAAGTTGCCCATCGCCCCGGCTGATAGCTGTTAGCTTACAGCTCATGAATCAGGCCTTTCGCCTTTCGCTGGTTCGGCCCTCGTCGCAGGCGCTGAACGCGCGCTATATACCGTTTGAGTCCACCCACTCCCGCTGCTATACTCAACACTGCACTGGAGAGCGAATCCTCCTGCGGCGACCATGGCGTTATGGTGTAACTGGTTAACACGCCGCCCTCTCAAGGCGGAGAGTCCGGGTTCGAGCCCCGGTAACGCTACCAACCTATTATCAATGATTTAGATGGCATTCCAAGGGTGCGATTTTGCCCTTGCTTTTGGCATTCGGGACGCTGTCGGGACGCTAGAGCGTGAACTCCTGCCATTTTTTAGAACGGGCCCTACATCCTGGCCGCCGTTGCCGAGCGTGGGTCGATTTCGTCGCGTGTGACTTTCCGGAGGCGAATCGACTCACAGTGCACACCCCGCGCGCCTTGGCGGCCTCTAGCGCGGCTTTGGTGCGCGCGGAAATAGGGAACGCGAATTAGCGCCACCGTACGCCAAGAGGCGGCTGCCAAGCGCCGGGAAGACTTGCTGCCGGTAATCGAGGAATTGAAGGCTAGCGGCGCGGCGTCGCTCCGGGCCATAGCGCAAGGATTGAATGGCGCAGGCCTTACGACCGCGCGGGGTCGGCAATGGACTGCAACTCAGGTAATGCGCGTGACTAGGGTTGCGTGATCGGGGCGGGAGTATCTTCCGCACAGTATGCGCGTGCGCGCGAGCGTCATGTGGCGAGGACGCCGAACCGTGTGCGGTGCTAAGGCGACTTGTTTTTGCGAGAAGCTGGGTTGGTTGGGGACTGAAATGCATCCCATGTGTATCTGGCCGAGCGTTCCGCTCGGTCAGCGGCGGGGGGCAAGGCATGAACGCAACGGCACATTTTGGACAATCTCACAGCAGCAGGAAGCCAGGGATGGAGCGAAGTTTCGTTCAACGGCGGACCCGCTGCCTGCTGCCTGGAAGGTATCTCTTGCGCTGCGCGGG
>Ga0224555_1000521_pt1 | contig 58322 bp, 51 predicted proteins | sample 714S23034metaG_FD_180687 | JGI IMG/M metagenome (GOLD analysis project Ga0224555, IMG submission 180687) | Peat soil microbial communities from Stordalen Mire, Sweden - 717 S2 30-34 | ecosystem: Environmental > Terrestrial > Soil > Wetlands > Peat | place: Sweden: Norrbotten County, Stordalen... | reverse complement strand
AACCGGTCACGCCGACGGTGAAAGTTGCGGTGCCCCCGACGCAGACCGACTGGTTGGCGGGCGGCGTCACGATGGTCAAAGGCGTGGTGACCGTCAGAATCGCGCTGTTGGTCTGGACGGTGCCGCAGCCGCCGCTGACGACCACATTGTAAGTTGCGGCATCACCGGTTGCGACATTGGCCAGGACAAGACTGTTGGTGGTCCGGCCCGTGAGAAGGGCTGAGCCTTTATACCATTGGTAGCTTACCGGCGAACCGGTCACGCCGACGGTGAAAGTTGCGGTGCCCCCGACGCAGACCGACTGGTTGGCGGGCGGCGTCACGATGGTCAAAGGCGTGGTGACCGTCAGAATCGCGCTGTTGGTCTGGACGGTGCCGCAACCGCCGCTGACGACCACGCTGTAAGTGGCGGCGTCACCGGTTGCGACATTGGCCAGGACAAGACTGTTGGTGATCCGGCCCGTGAGAAGGGCTGTGCCTTTATACCATTGGTAGCTGATCGGCGAACCGGTCACGCCGACGCTGAAAGTTGCGGTGCCCCCGACGCAGACCGACTGGTTGGCGGGCGGCGTCACGATGGTCAAAGGCGCAGTGACCGTGAGCGTCGCGCTGTTGGTCTGGACGGTGCCGCAACCGCCGCTGACGATCACGCTGTAAGTGGCGGCGTCACCGGTTGCGACATTGGCCAGAATGAGACTGTTGGTGGTCCGGCCCGTGAGAAGGGCTGAGCCTTTATACCATTGGTAGCTTACCGGCGAACCGGTCACGCCGACGCTGAAAGTTGCGGTGCCCCCGACGCAGACAGACTGGTTGGCGGGCGGCGTCACGATGGTCAAAGGCGTGGTGACCGTGAGCTTCGCGCTGTTGGTCTGGACGGTGCCGCAACCGCCGCTGACGACCACGCTGTAAGTGGCGGCGTCACCGGTTGCGACATTGGCCAGGACAAGACTGTTGGTGGTCCGGCCCGTGAGGAGCACTGAGCCTTTATACCATTGGTAGCTGATCGGCGAACCGGTCACACCGACGGTGAAAGTTGCGGTGCCCCCGACGCAGACCGACTGGTTGGCGGGCGGCGTCACGATGGTCAAAGGCGCAGTGACCGTGAGCGTCGCGCTGTTGGTCAGATGGCCTCCGTAGGATCCGGTGGCGACCACGGTATAAGTCCCCGCGTCATTCAAGCTGAGGTTGGTCAGGACGAGACTGGTGCCGGTTTTTCCGGCGAGCAAGCCGGAGCCCTTGTACCATTGGAACGTGTAGGAATAGCAGTTTGGCGATGTTCCACCGATGACCGACGTGCAGAAAACGGCGCAGCCTCCGACGCAAGCGGTCTGGTTGGTCAATGGAGAAATCGAAACGATCCGCGTGATCGCCATCGAGCTGTTATTATTTGTGTTCTCGTCGGCGTTTGTGGACTGGATCCGGGCCAGGTTGGTGACGGACCCGCTCGCGGGAGCGCTGGGGTTGACCCGTGCCTGGAAGGTAATCGTGCCGCCCTTTTTGATGGTAATCGAACCAAGGCTCCAGGTGATGGTGTTACCGCTCAGGGAACCGCTGCCGAGGCTGTTCGTGTTCGGAGATAGCTGGGGTGGAAGCACGTCGGTGAGCGTGACTCCTGTGGCTGTGATGGCTCCCTGGTTCGTATAGACGAGGGTGTAAGTGATGAGATCATTGACCGAGGCGAAGGCAGGGGCGGTCTTCATGACCGCGAGGTCCGGCCATGCAAAGGCGGTTTGGCTTGCGACCAGAGCGAGCACCCCGAGCACAGTCGCGCGCAGAGGGTGACGGTTTACCGGTTCAGTCTTCATCAACAAGGTTCATGGTAGGCCAACCCCGGCGGAGGACAATCAGGGCGGAGTATATTCAAACCCCCGGTGGAAGCTCGGAACAGCGTCCCCGGGAATCCCCCGGGTTTTAAAAAGTTTAAATCAGAATCATTTCCAAAGTGCCGGGTGGCAACGGGGCGGATCAGGTGGGAATTTCCCGTTGAACCCAGGCGGTGGCGTGCTGGGTGAGCTCGGCTGCGCTTCGCAAATTGAGCTTCCGCTTGATTTGCTCGCGATAATATTCAATCGTCTTCACGCTGAGGTGCAATTCCTCGGCAATCTCCCGCGTCTTTTTCCATTGCCCGATCATTTGAAAAACCTCCAGCTCGCGATCGCTCAGACATTTGACGGGAGATTCATTCATTTGACCCTGCCCGCGAACCTGCTGCTGCAGCATTTTGGCGGCGAGGGTATCGCTCACGTAAATGGCTCCGGTCAGGACCCGACGGATGGCGGTCAGTATTTTCTCCAGCGCCTCCTGCTTCATCAGATACCCCAGGGCGCCGGCGCGGAAGGCGATTTCTGCGTACACGGATTCGTCATGAATACTGACCACCAATACGGAGATTCCCGGATACTGGGCCTTGATGTTTCGCATCAATTCCAGCCCGCTGCTGTCTTTGAGGGAAATGTCGGCAATGACCAGGTCGGGTTTGAGCGTGGCAATGGCGCTCATCGCGCGCGAGGCGTCCTCCTCCTCGCCGCACACGACCATGTCGCTCTGGCGGTTGATCAGTTGCGCGATGCCGAAGCGGACGACCGCATGGTCATCCACGAGTAAAATGCGCGTTTTGCCTTTTGTGGGATCCTGTTTTTGTTGTTTCGATTGGACCATGTCGCTCCAGTTCAGGTAATCGGTTGGAACTGCCCGGCGCTTCGCGCCAACCCAGATTTCCAGTTCTCAAGCACGCAACCAGTTTGTATCAAATGCCCAAGCCTGCGCAATCTTATTGAATGGAGAAAATACCGGGAGGGAATCCGGCCGATTTCACCGGGAAGAGGCTTTCGGGTGGGATTTATCCGGCAGGCGGACAAACCGCGCGCGTGGATGAATCCGGCGTTCCGGTGATGGTGTCAAGTCGGTTGCCCGCGGCGTCTGATGCTGCCCCTGCAGGCGCGGTTCTGGCCTTCTGCTTCCGTCACACCGGGCGCGTCCGCCCCTCCACTTGACTCAGCAGCATTCGCAAATAGACTCTGGCGATGTCATTCGCATTCCAATTCGCGCGCGCTTTATTGCTTCCGGTCTTTGTCTCATGAAGAGGCGCCCCTCCGTCTTCGTTGTTTTTCTGACCGTTTTCATTGACCTGGTCGGCTTTGGCATTGTCCTGCCGCAAATGCCGCTTTATGCGAAGAGCTATCACGCGAACGGTGTTGAACTGGGTTTGCTCATGGCGTCCTTCTCGGCCATGCAGTTTCTTTTTGCTCCATGGTGGGGCCAGTTGTCGGACCGCCTGGGACGCCGTCCGGTGCTGCTCGTCAGCATTGGCGGCTCGGTGGTGGCTTATGCCTGGTTTGCGCTGGCCACCCGTTTTGAAGGGGCAACCGCACTTTGGATGATCATCGCATCACGGGTGTTCGCGGGCATCTGCGGCGCAAATATCACGGTGGCGCAGGCGTATATTGCCGATATCACGCCGCCGGAACAACGGTCAAAACGAATGGGTCTGATCGGCATGGCCTTCGGACTGGGCTTCATTTTCGGCCCATGGATTGGCAGCCGGAGCGCCGACTGGTTTGGAAGCGGCGGGCCGGGATGGGTGGCCAGCGCGCTGTGCGCGGTGGATTTGTGCATGGCCTTCTTCATCCTGTCGGAAAGCTGGACTCCGTCCGCGGAACACGTCCCCAGGCGCGCGCGTTTTGCCCAATGGCAGCATACGATGCAGCAACCCACCATTGGCCTGCTGGTAACGATCTTCTTCCTGGCCACGTTTTGCTTTACCTGCTTTGAATTGACACTTGGCCTGATCATCTCGCGGAACTTCGGCCTGGATTTGCTCAAGGAGGATGACATGAAAATCGCCCAACGGATCGCGGGCACGCTCTTCATGTATTCGGGAATCGTGGGTGCCTTCGTTCAAGGCGGCCCCATTGGGCGGCTGGTGAAAAGCCTGGGCGAACGGAAACTGATTGTGGGCAGCTTGTTTTTGACCGGCCTGAGCCTGGCGCTGGTGCCCATGGTTCATGGTGATATCCATCAAACCGGCGAACTGTCGTGGAAATTGCTGTTCAGCGACGGCGGTGGCGCGTGGTGGGCGCTGTTGGGCGTACTGGCTTTGCTGGCCATTGGGACGGGTCTGACGCGCCCTCCGCTTTTCGGGTTGCTATCCATGCTGGCCCCCGCGAGCGAGCAAGGTGCGACCATTGGGATTGCCCAAAGCGCCGGCAGTCTGGCACGCATCGCGGGACCGATGTTCGCGGGAATATTCTTCCAAGCCCATCCCAGCCTGCCTTATCTGGTATGCGCAGGCATTGCCATTGCAACCGGTGTCGTTGGCTGGCAGAAACTCGTGGTGCGAGCGGAACGACCCTCGGGCTAAACTCCCGACGCAAGAACCGCCAAAGCGTACGACCAGGCTTCAACAAAGGAACATTTCCGCCGCTGCATCGGCAAAACGCAACCCCGGCCGCGTCAGTTGAAACCGGTCCGGCGCGATTCGTCCCCAGCCACGATCAACCAACTGCTGCATCTCACCGGACCATTCATCGCGCAGGTCGAAACCGGTGAGGTCGCGGAATTCTTCAAACGGCCAGCCCGCAAGCAGGCGCAAGCCGAATGCGGCGGTTTCGCCTGACCGTGCCAGCGGCGACAGTTCCTCCGTGGACTCAATGGGGCGCTTCCCTTTCTCGAGCTGCTCGCAATAGAGTTGCGTGTTCGACCAGTTCTTGGTCCGCACGCCGCGCACGTATGTCGTGGCGCTCGGCCCCAGTCCGTAAAAGGATCCACCGCGCCAGTAATTGACATTGTGCTGGCAGGCGAGGGCGGGAATGGAGTGTTGGAGTGCTGGCGCATTGGAGGATTGAAAAGGCAACCCGCGGGCATGGCATTTCACTTCTTTGGGTGCTGGATGTTCTCCCGCCGCGCCGCTTCGATCCCGCGCGAAGTTCGACACTTCATATTGACTGAATCCCGCGGTCGTGGCGCGTGACACGAGTTCTTCATACATATCGCACGCCAGGTCTTCGTCCTCGTCAACTTCGCCGGATTGCAGTTGCGCATAGAGCGGCGTGTCTTCTTCGTAAATGATCTCGTAGGACGAAAGATGCTCGCTCTCCATTGCCAGGGCCTCGTCGAGTGTTGCCTGCCATATTTCCATCGTCTGGCCGGGGATGGCGAACATAAGATCGAGATTGAGGTTGTCAAATCCCGCCTGCCGGAGAAGGTCGAACGACTTGAAAACGCTCGTGCGGCTGTGGATGCGGCCGAGGCGGTCGAGCAATGCCTCATCGAGGGATTGCACCCCCATGGAAATCCGGTTCACGCCGTATTCGAAGAGCAATTTTGCCTTGTCGAGCGACACGGTGGCGGGGTTGCATTCCACCGTCCATTCGGCGGCGCCGAGCAGGTTCAATCGATCCATCGCGCGGAGGATCAGCTCCCACTGGCGCAGGGTCAGCAGGGAAGGGGTGCCACCGCCGAAGAACACCGTCCGGGGGCGGAGGTCCGGCGCGACCAGTTCCAATTCCCGAACCAGTGCCGAAGCGTAGCGGTCCATCAACTCGATGCCGGAGGCCTCGGAATAGAACGCGCAATAGGCGCATTTCCGGGCGCAGAACGGCACGTGGATGTAAAGGTTCCGGGGCTCGATGCCATGCAGAGACGGGGCCGGCATGTGTGGAGACTACCCTGCGCATTCCGGAAGCGCGAATCAAAAAAAGCGTGGCGCGACCCTGAAAACGAGAACAGGGGTGCCGCGATCAGGAAGAGCGTGCGCGCTGGACGTTCTGAGCTTTGAGCCCCTTGTCTCCCGGGATGACGTCGAACACGACTTCATCTCCCTCGTTGAGGGTTTTGAAACCCTGCCCGAGAATCGAGGAGTGATGGACGAAGACATCTTGGCCTGAATCCTGAGCGATAAAGCCAAACCCTCGTTTGTTGTCGAACCATTTTACTTTGCCACTGGCCATATACTCTCCTGAAATATTGAAGCGCGAAGTGCAAAGAGGGGCGATACAACTGCCCGCCAGCCTTGAAGGACTGGCACACCATCCTGCCACCGCGTTCGCCTCAATCCGCGGCGACAATAGAAGTTCGATTCGATGCGGTCAAGTGTTTGTTATGCACAATAACCGGCGCGCTCGAATGCCGCAGCGCGCCGCCGCCGGACCCCGCCGTCACTCGACCTGGAGGGCCTGATCGAGGAACTGCGGGAGGTGGTTGAGGACGGCCGCGTCGCTGACCACCAGCGTCGCCCCAGCCTTGCGGGCCTCCTCCTGGGTTTCTTCCGCGTGTTCGGGAGCGATGGCGATGACCGGAATGTGCCGGGTTTGGGGATCCTGCTTCAGTCGCGCGACGGCGCCGCAAACGTCCTGGGAACTGGAGACGACGTCTGCCAGCACGATCATCGGCTTCTCCTGCCGCGCGCAGGCCACCAACAGGCTGGCGTCCGTCACCGGGCGCACCCGGTACTTTAAATCCTGCAACCGGTTCACCAATTGGGATCCGGGCAGCAGCTTTTCATAAACGACGAGAGCCAGCGGTTGTGTCATGGAGAAAGAATGGAACGAGCCCATCTGAAATGCAAAAGCTTTCCCTCGGGGCTGAATTCCGCGGCTTCTGACTCCGCCGGCACAGGCGCGCGGACCGGCAGTTTCACGCGCCGGTACTACGGTTCCAAATCATTGAAAATAGGGAGGTTGTCGATTGAACTCCCGGGTCTGACGGGATCCATCCGTACGCATCTTGACACTGCCCCCGACTGGAAACAGGCCGGAGCGCAGCGTTTACGCTTCATCGTTCGGAAGCCCACAGGGCAATCGTTTCGTCTCTGCCCGTTCGGACACTGAAGCGGCCTGAAGGCCGCGCGTCGGGGGCAGTGTTCAGATGCGCCGGGTCCATCTGCGGGAGGAATTGCGGCTTGACTGGTTTCGTCTGAAAACTTATCGTTGTCCTTGACCTGAACGGTAAAGAATTGCTGGTTCGCCAGCGCGCCAAAGTCGGAAGATTCAAACTTGCCGACTTTTTTATTCCCCTAATGGGGTTGTCGCGGCGGGAATTGTATGAACGCAGACTTTTTAGCAGTCTTGGAATACTGGGAGAAGGAAAAGGGCATCAGCCGTGATGTCCTGACCTCGGCTGTACAGGAAGCGCTGCTGTCGGCCGCCAAAAAAGCGGTTGGTCCGGCCCGCGAGATGCGCGTCGCCATCGAGCCGAAGACGGGCGACATCCGGGCTTATGCCAAGCTCGTGGTTTCGGACAAAGTCATTTCCAAGCACGACCAGATTTCCGTATTCGATGGAAGGCGAATCAAGCCGGACGCCCAGTTAGGGGATGAGATTGAGGTGGAGGTTACACCGACGGGGTTCGGGCGCATTGCGGCCCAATACGCCAAGCAGGCGTTGATGCAGCAGCTCCGCCGGGCCGAGAAGGCGCTCATTTTCACCGAGTTCAAAGACCGCGTCGGCGACATCATCAGCGGCACCGTGCGCCGGTTTGACCGGTCCGATGTGATCGTGGATCTGGGCAAATACGAGGCGCTGCTGCCGAACCGGGAGCGGGTTCCCACCGAGGAATACCAGGTGGGCGAACGGATCCGCTGCTACGTCAAGGCGATCGAACAGGGCCCGCATGGGCCCGAGATCATCCTGTCGCGCGCCGATCCGCGTTTCGTGATCAAACTGTTCCAGCTCGAAGTTTCCGAGATCAACGACAGCACCATCGAAATCAAAGGCATCGCTCGCGAACCGGGGTTCCGCACCAAACTGGCGGTCTGGACCCGCGACGAAAAGGTGGATCCGGTCGGCGCGTGCGTCGGCCTTCGCGGCCAGCGGGTCAAGAATATTGTTCGCGAACTGAACAACGAGAAAGTGGATATCATCCGCTGGGATCCCAACATCAGGAATTTCATCACCAACGCGCTCGCCCCGGCCAAATTGAAGAACTTCGAAGTGGACGAGGCCAATCACCGCGTCAGGATCATCACCAGCGAGGACCAACTTTCCCTGGCCATCGGCAAGCGCGGACAAAACGCCCGGCTGACGTCGAAGCTGACGGGTTGGCAGGTGGACATCGAGCCTGAAGTGGTCGTCACCAAGGGGTTCGAGGAAAAGGTGGCCGAAGCGGTCCAGTTGCTGGCCGCGATTCCGGGAATCACCCGCGAACAGGCGGATGTTCTGGTCCGTCACGGCCTGACCCGGCTGGAGGATCTGGTGCAGGCGGACGAAAGCGATCTGGCGGGGATACCGCAGATTGGCGATCAGGCTGCGGCCATCATGGAATCCGTGCGCGCCGAGACGGCCCGGCGGACGCTGAAGGTGGGTGAAACGCCGATTTCCGGGTGATTATGCGGCTGGCCCCGGCAGGCGCGGTAAAGTTAGGTTGAACCTATGAAGGCCAACAGGCAATATAGGCCCGCATTGACAGAGAATTATGCCCGTTCGTATTTACGACATTTCGAAAAGGCTCGGCTTGGAGAACAAGGAAGTTCTCGCCAAGGCGAAGGAATTGGGCATTGCCGCCGCGCGGGTGGCCTCGAGTTCGCTCGACAAGATCACCGCTGAATACCTCGAAGAGCAGATCCGCAAGGAACATCCGAATCTCAACGTTCCCCGCCCGCCCGCCGCCGCCATCGCTGCTCCGGTGGTGCCTCCGGACGGGCCGATTGTCGTTGTGTCTGTGGCGGAGCCGAAGCCGGCAATGCCGGATATGGTGACCGCCGCCGGCACGAACCCTCCGGAGACAATTTCCGTCGAGGCCGAGCCCAGGGAGGCCGAGGCCGCCGCAGTTGCGGGAGCGTCCGTCGTCGAACCGTCTGCCGCGGCGCCGCCACCGCCGGTTCCCAAGGCCCCCCCGCCGCCTCCGGAGCCGAAGCTCGGAGAAAAGGTGGGTTTCATCCAACTGCCGCAGAAGCCGGCTCCCAAAACCGGCGAAAAAGCATCCGGCTCCAGGTTGCCCTCCACGCCGACGCGCAAACCGGACCCGGGCAGGACGGAGTTTTCCAAGCGGGGTGATATTCGCAGTGTTCGCAGCCCGTACTCGCCTGCGGGCTCCGGGGGCGGGAGGTTTCCGGCCCAGCAGAGGGGTCCCGCGCCGGCAAAAGTTGTGGCGCCGCAGGCCCCCCAGGTGGTTCTTCCGGCCGATGCGCAGGTCATCATCATCAAGCCGCCGATCATCGTGCGCGACCTTGCCGAGCAACTGAAGCAAAAGTCCTTCATCATCATCGGCGATTTGATGAAGATGGGTGTCTTCGCCAACGTCAACCAGGCGATTGACGAGGATACCGCCCAGAGAATCTGCGTGAATTACGGCTATCGCTTCGAGGTCGAAAAGCGCGAGCGCGGCGGCGGCATCGTCCACGCCCCGGTCAAGAAGCTCGAGCTCGACCAGGAGGACAAGACGGAAGATCTCCAGCCGAGGGCGCCGGTCGTGACCATCATGGGCCACGTAGATCACGGCAAAACGACGCTCCTGGACGTGATCCGCAAATCCAACGTTGCGGCGGGCGAAGCCGGCGGCATCACGCAGCATATCGGCGCCTACACGATTTCCTTCCCGCATCCCGAGCGCAAGACCGAGCTGGCGCAGGTGACGTTTCTCGACACGCCCGGCCACGCGGCCTTCAGCTCGATGCGCGCCCGCGGCGCCAACGTGACCGACATTGTCGTTCTCGTGGTGGCGGCGAATGACGGCGTCATGCCTCAGACCCTCGAAGCGTTGAACCACGCGAAGGCGGCCAGGGTTCCCATCCTGGTGGCCGTGAACAAGGTGGATCACCCGAACGCGAACCCGCTCAAGGTGCGGCAACAGCTCCAGGACAAGGGGCTCGTGCCGGACGATTGGGGTGGCGATACCATTTACGTGGATGTTTCCGCCTTGACCAAGCAGGGGGTGGACAAGCTCATCGAGATGATTTTGCTCCAGGCCGACCTGCTCGAGCTCAAGGCCAACCCCAACCGTCCCGCCAAGGGGAACGTGATCGAATCCGGTTTGCAGCCGGGCGGGCCGACGGCGACGGTGCTGGTGCGCAAAGGGACATTGCGCGTGGGGGACGTCATTATTTGCGGCCAGTTTTATGGCCGCGTCCGCGCGCTCATCAACGAGGAGGACAAGCGGTTGAAAGAGGCCCTCCCGTCGGTGGCGGTGAAGGTGCTGGGTCTGAACGGCGTGCCGGAGGCGGGCCTGGAATTCAGCGTGGTGCAGGACGAGAAGGCGGCGCGGGAGCTGGCCGACCAGCGGGCGCAGGAAGCCAAGGCCCAGGGCCAGGAAGCCGCCCGCGCGAAGGTCACCCTCGAAAACCTGTTCGCCACCATGGAATCGCAGCAGAGCAAGGTGCTCAAAGTGGTGGTCAAGGCCGACACGCAGGGCTCCGTGGAAGCCATCGTCGAGGCCTTGAAAAAAATCGACTCCGAAAAAGTCTCGCTGGAAATCATCCACAGCGCCGTGGGAACGATCACCGAGTCCGATGTCGCCCTGGCCTCCGCCTCCAGCGCCATCATCCTCGGCTTCCACACGCGGGTGGACAGCGGCGTGGCGGACAAGGCCAAGCACGAAGGCGTGCAGATCAAGCTGTATGCGATCATCTATGAATTGATCGACGAGGTGAAGGAGGGCATGGCCGGGTTGATCGAGCCCCTCCTCAAGGAAGCCATCATTGGCTCCGCCGAGGTCCGCAAGGTCTTCCAATTGTCCAAAGGCGCGCCGGTGGCCGGTTGCGTCGTCTCCTCCGGACGCATCGCCAAGGGCAAGGTCCGCGTGCGCCGTCGCAAGGAAGTGATCTACGAAGGCCTCACGCAGTCGCTGCGCCGGTTCCAGGACGAAGTCACCGAGGTCCGCGCCGGCATGGAATGCGGCATCCGCATCGAGGGGTTCACCGATTTCCAGATCGGCGATGCGATCGAATGTTATTCGGTGGAAAAAATCGCGCAGAAATTGTGATGGAGTTGAATCGTCACGGGCTTGAACCGGTGCCACGCTGATACGGCCCGGCGATGCAGCGTTGTAACGATGTAACGTTTTTTGACAAATGCCTTCTCTGCGACTCCAGCGCGTGCGCGAACTCTTGAGGCGCGCGATCGGCGAAACCATCCGGCGCGAGATCTCCGTCGGCGAGGCCGGCCTCATCACCGTCAATGACGTGGATGTGTCCGGGGATCTGAAATCCGCCCTCGTCTTTATCAGCATCCTGGGCAATGCCGACCAGCAGAAACGGGGATTCCAGATGCTGAACCGGCACCGGAAACGCATTCAGGGGCTGGTGGGCCGCTCCATCGTTTTGAAATACACTCCCGCCCTGCGCTTCGTGCTCGACGATTCCGTCGTGCGCGGCAACCGGGTCCTCACCATCATTGAAGAACTCGACAAATCCGCCGGACCGGCGGCTGAATGAAAAGCTATCCGAAGATCATCGATCGCATTCTCGAAGCCATCCGCCAGAGCCGGACCTTTTGCGTCGTCGGCCACATCCGGCCCGACGGCGATTGCGCCGGTTCGCAACTGGGGCTGACGCTCGCGCTGAAGGCTGGGGGGAAGAAGGTGGTCTGCTGGAACGAGGATCCGATGCCCGAGAAATACGCCTTTCTGGATCCGGATGGCCTGTTTCAGAAGCCCCGTCGCGGCGGGCATTTCGACTGTGTCATCGCGACGGACGCAGCGAGTCTCGAGCGATTGGGCAAGGTCGGCGCCTGTGTTGCCCAGCGCAAACTGCTCATCAACATCGACCATCACACCAGCAACACGCGATACGGGGACTTGAACTGGGTTTCGGCGCGCGAACCCTCGACCGGCGAACTCATTTTCCGGCTGTTGAAAATTGCGAAGTGGCCCATCACCCGGCCGATCGCCAATTGCCTCTTCACCGCCATCTCCACCGACACCGGCTCTTTTCAGTATCCGACCACGCGGCCGGGGACATTCCATGCCGGAGCGGAACTGGTCACCCGGGGGGCCGATCTGGCAAAAATCTGCGATGAGGTGTATCAGTCGTATCCGCTTTCCCGCGTCCGCCTGCTCAAGCACATCTACAGCCATTTTCGGCTGACCCACCAGGACCAGATCGCCTATTTCTGGCTCAAGCAGTCGGATTTCGCCCGCGCGGGCTGCAAAGGCGATGATACCGAGGGCCTGATCGACCACGTCCGGGCGATCGCGCCGGTGGTGGTGGCGTGCGTTTTTGAAGAACTGGAGCCCGAGTTGACCCGGATCAGCCTGCGATCCAAGAGTGATAAAGTGAGCGTCAACGAGATCGCCGCTCGGTTCGGCGGCGGAGGCCATCAGGCCGCGGCCGGCGCCCGGATCCCCGGCAAACCCGCTTCCGTGCAACGCCGGGTCATCGCCGCCATCAAACAGGCGCTCCGTTCCGCCGGTTGACCTCTCATGCAAGAATTCTCCTCGCTGGACGGCGCCCTGCTCGTCGATAAACCGGCCGGGCCGACCTCGCACGACGTGGTGGACGTCATCCGCCGCCGATTCGGCATCAAGAAGGTCGGACATTGCGGCACGCTGGATCCCAACGCCACCGGTTTGCTGATCATCGTGCTGGGTCGCGGCACGAAACTCTCCGAAAAACTGATGTCCAGCGACAAGGTTTACGAGGGCGCCATCAAGTTCGGCGAAACGACGAACAGCTATGACGCCGACGGCGAGCTGGCGGGTTCGCTGCCGGTACCGCCGCTGACCCTCGATCAGTTGAATGAAATGGCCGGGGAATTTGTCGGCGATCTGATGCAGACGCCGCCGATGGTTTCGGCGGTGAAAAAGGGCGGCGTGCCGTTGTACAAGCTCGCGCGCAAGGGGGTCGAGGTGCCGCGCGAGCCGAAGCTGATCCATATTTATTCCTTCCACTTCACCGCCTATGAGGAGCCGCTGGGCCGGTTCCGGATCGCGTGCACCAAGGGAACCTACGTCCGCAGCCTCGCCCATGAATTGGGACAAAAGGTCGGATGCGGGGCGCATCTGGCGGAATTACGGCGCGTCAGCTCGGGAAAATTCGACGTCGCCGACGCGGCTCCGCTCGACCACATCCTGGATCTGTCGGCGGCCGATCTGGAGAAGCGCGTGATTCCATTTCTCAAACTGGCGGGCGGCCGCGTCTCGTAAGAGCGCCGCCCGGTGAAAAATATTGCAGAGTTCTCCCGAACCGCCTCTACACTTTCACGGATGAATGTCATTCACACCGCGACGGAACTGAATGCCGGGGGCCGCAAGGTCTGCCTGGCGATCGGCTTCTTCGACGGCGTTCATCTCGGGCACCAGCAAATCATCCGGCAAACCATCGCCGACGCCCGGCAGCAGGAAGCGATCGGTCTTGTCGTCACGTTCGACCGGCATCCCAACACCGTCGTGGCGCCCCACCGCGTCCCGCCGTTGATTTATCCGCTGGCTCAAAAAGTGCGCGTCATCGAGGCCATGGGTGCGGAGGCGCTGCTCCTGATCCATTTCGACAAGGCGTTCAGCGAACAGACCGGGGAAGGTTTTGTCCGGGACCTCGCGCAGGGTCTCAGCCGGATCCAAAGTCTTTGCGTGGGCGCAAATTTCACCTTCGGTCACAAGCGGTCTGGCGACGTGGCGTTGCTGCGGCAGTTGGGCGCCGCGCTGGGGTTCGCTGTGCACGGCATTGCCGTCGTGTCTCTCGACGGCAATGCCATCAGCAGCACGCGAATTCGGCAGGCCATTCGGGCGGGTGAATTCAACCCGGCCGGCCGGATGCTGGGACGTCCGTGGTCGCTGGCCGGACAGGTGGCGCGCGGCGACGGCTTGGGCCGCCAGATCGGGTTTCCGACCGCCAACTTGGACGCGACCGGCCTGGCCCTGCCGCCCAACGGGGTGTACGTCGCGCACATCGTGCTGCGGAACAGAACCCTCCGTGCCGTGGTGAACGTCGGATTCCGCCCGACCCTGCAACTGCCGGCCTCGCAGGTGCGCGTCGAGGCGCATCTGCTGGACTTCGATGAGGAGATCTCCGGGGAAGAACTGGAGATCCTCTTCCTGGAAAGGTTGCGTGACGAGAAAGCATTCCCGTCGCTGGCCGAGCTGAAGGCACAGATTGGCCGCGACGTCGAGCGGGCCCGGCTGTGCTTCCAGGGGCAAGGATCGGATGCGGCGGCGATCCCATGAAACACGCGAACGAACGGGCGGAGCCGGCGGACTCACACCCCTGTCTCTGTTGTTGTTTCGCGGTTCCTTGAAGAAATTCGAAGTTTTCGCTTGAACGCAGGGTCGGTTTCGTTTGTCCATCGTGAGTAACATTTCCGAAAATGAACACAGGAATCAACGCCATCAACGAAGCAGTCCAGGAAGCCGGCGCTTTCGTGCGCCCGCTTTTCAATGAACTCGGCCGGGTCATCGTCGGCCAGAATTATTTGGTCGAGCGCCTCGTCATCGGGTTGCTCGCCAACGGCCACGTGTTGCTGGAGGGCGTGCCCGGCCTGGCCAAGACGCTCTCCGTAAAATCGCTGGCGAATTGTCTGAACGTCAAATTCTCCCGCCTCCAGTTCACGCCGGACATGCTGCCTGCCGACGTGATCGGCACCCAGATTTACAACCCGCAATCGGGCGGCTTCAGCACCCGCAAAGGGCCGATCTTCGCGCATGTCGTTCTCGCCGACGAAATCAACCGCGCGCCGGCCAAAGTGCAGAGCGCGCTGCTCGAAGCGATGCAGGAGAGGCAGGTCACCATCGGCGATCAGACCTTCAAGCTGGAGGAGCCGTTCCTCGTGCTGGCGACGCAGAATCCCATCGAGCAGGAGGGCACCTACCCGCTGCCGGAGGCCCAGGTGGACCGGTTCATGTTGAAGCTCAAGATCGGCTATCCTACGCGCGCCGAAGAGCGGCAGATCCTCGATTTGATGGCCCGCACTTCCGGCGCCCCGACCACGAGCCCGGTGGTGGAGGCGGCGCAAATCCTCAAGGCGCGGCAGGTCCTCAACGACATTTACGTGGATGACAAGGTGAAGGATTACATCGTGGACCTGGTTTGCGCCACGCGCGACCCGGAAGCCTACAAGATCCAGGTAAAGGATTTCATCCAGTTGGGGGCCTCGCCGCGCGCGACCATCGCGCTGACGCTGGCGGGCAAGGCCTATGCCTTCCTGAAGGGCCGCGGCTACGTCACCCCGCAAGACGTGAAGAGCATCGGCATGGACGTGCTGCGCCACCGCGTTGCCATCACCTACGAGGCTGAAGCCGAGGAAAAGACGAGCGAAACGGTCATTCAAAGGATCTTTGATGAACTGCCGGTGCCGTGAGTGGAATCACAATTTGAGATTTGAGATTTGAAGAATGATTCCCCGCGAGATTCTCAAAAAAAGAGGCAGGCCGAGATTCGCCCGAATCGCATCGCGTTTGGATCGGGGAGCGCGCGCGTCTCGCGTGCTGTTTTCGGCGTCGCGCCGAAAACCTCGTCTCACACATTGCTCCCCGCAGGAGTCCCCGAAGCCGGTCACCCGAAGGTTCTGGCGCGACGCCAGAACCTGCACGCGAGACGCGCGCGCTCCCCAACCCGCGTCCTGCAATGCCTCATGATTCCCCGCGAAATCCTAAAGAAGATCCGTCAGATCGAGTTGCGCACCAGCCGGCTGGTGAGCGAAACCCTCGCCGGCCAGTACCATTCCGTGTTCAAAGGGCAGGGGATGAATTTCGAGGAGGTGCGCGAATACCAGCCCGGCGACGAGGTACGGTCGATCGATTGGAACGTCACCGCGCGGATGAACCATCCCTTCGTCAAAAAATTCGTCGAGGAACGCGAACTTACGCTGATGCTCGTGGTGGACGTGAGCGGCTCCGGCGTGTTCGGATCGCGCGAGCAGTCCAAACGCGAACTCGCGGCGGAAATCGCCTCGGTCCTCGCCTTCTCCGCCATCCGCAACAACGACAAGGTCGGATTGATTCTCTTCACGGATGAAGTCGAGAAGTTCATTCCGCCCCGCAAAGGGCGCAAGCACGTGTTGCGCGTGATCCGGGAGGCCTTGTTTTTCGAGCCGAAACACCGCGGCACGGATTTGAACCACGCGCTCGAATTCCTGATGCGGGTCACCCCGCATCGGGCGATTGCCGCGATCATCTCGGATTTTGTCGGCTCGCCCGCGCAACGTTCCTCGGGGCCGGGCGGCCGGACGCCGGCGGCCGCTGTTCGCCGCGGGCTGCGTCCCCAGCTCCTGCTGCTCGAATCACTCGCCCAGGCCTCGTACGCCATGCTCCGCCAGGCCAACCGGCGCCACGACGTCGTGGCCGTTCAAATCACCGACCCCTACGAACTGGAATTGCCCGCGCTCGGCCGCCTGGTGCTCGAAGATGCCGAGACGGGCGAGATCGTCGAGGTCGGCACGGGGGACGCGCGGAAGCGCGCGGCGTTCGCCGGGCGGCAGTCCAGGGCCCAGGCGGACCTCGCCCGCCTGTTTCGTTCCGTCGGGATCGACGCCATCCAATTGCGGACGGACGAGCCGTACACGGTCGTCCTGGGAAGGTTTTTTGAGATGCGTGAAAAGCGACGATTGCGAGGCTGAGATGGACGGTTCAAGGTTTAGCGCGTCACGGAACACACATCGCCAGCCATGACCACGAACAGTCTTTCCGCGCAATCGCAGCCGGTCGCAACCGCGGCGAACAATGCCTTGCGCGACATCAAACCGCCGATGGAAATACCGAGCGGGTGGGAGTGGCTTTGGTGGGTGTTGGGCGCGGCGGCGGCGGGCGCTTTGTTGTACTTTGCCTGGCGTCATTGGCGAAGGCGGCGGGTGCAAGCCGCCCTCGTTCCGCCCGTGCCGGCTCATGTCCGCGCACGGAAATGGCTGGAGGAGGCGCTGGCGCTCCTGGCGCAGCCCAAACCGTTCTGCACCCTCGTTTCCGACACCATCCGGGTTTATCTGGAGGAACGCTTCGAGTTCCGGGCGCCCGAGCGGACGACCGAGGAGTTCCTTTACGAACTGCAAGGCTCCCGGCTGTTATTGCCCGGGCAGAAGGACAGTTTGGGCGGGTTTCTCGAGCGTTGCGACCTCGTCAAATTCGCACAGTATGAACCCGGCGAACCGGAGCTTCGCGAACTGCATGCCTCCGCGCTCCGGTTGGTGGAGGAGACCGAGCCGGAGCTTGTTCAGCCCGGCGAAGCCCTGGATCACGCACCACGATGACGTTCCTTCATCCATGGTTTCTGTCGCTCCTGCTGCTGCTGCCGTTGCTGGCATGGCTGAAGGGGCGCCGCGGCCAGCCGCCCGCATTTCTGTATTCTTCCGTGCAACTGGTGCGGGCCGTGCTCAACGTCACACGCTCGAGTTCCGGCGGCCTTCTCACCGCCTTGCGCTGGCTCGCCCTCGCCCTTTTCATCGTCGCCCTGGCCCAGCCGCGGCTCCTCCGGAGCGAAACAAGGATCAGCGCCAGCGGCGTGGATATCGTCGTCGCGCTCGACATGTCGGGCAGCATGGCTTCCGAGGACTTTGAGGTCGGCAACGGGCGCGTCAGCCGGATTGAAATGGCGAAGACCGTCCTGAAAAAATTCATTGATAAACGTCCCAACGACCGCATTGGCCTGGTCGTGTTCGCCTCCCAGGCTTATATCGCGGCTCCGCCCACACTGGACCACGATTTTCTCCTGCAGCAGATCGACCGGCTCGAGTTGGGAAGGATCGATCCAAACCAAACCGCCATCGGCTCCGCTCTCGTCGCCGCCGTCAACCGCCTGCGCGAACTGAAATCGAAAAGCAGGATTGTGATTTTGATGACCGATGGGGAGAACAATGCCGGCAAGATCGCCCCGCTCACGGCTGCCGAGGCCGCCCGGGCCCTGGGAGTGAGGGTTTATACGATCGGCGTCGGCATGCAGGGGAAGGCCCCCATGCCCGTCTTTTTCGGCGGTCGAAAAGTCGGCTATCAATGGGAACCGGTGGACATCGACGAAGACACCCTGACAAAAATCGCCGCAGCGACAGGGGCGAAATACTACCGGGCCGATAACGCCGAGAAATTTCAAGCCATCTACGCCGAGATCGACGGGCTGGAGAAATCCGAGGCGGAGATCAAAAAGTTCACCCAGTTTCAGGAGCTTTTCCCCTGGCTCATTTCGCCGGGACTCGGTCTGCTCCTGGTGGAAGTGGCGCTGCGGCATACGCTCTTGAGGAGGCTGCCATGACCTTCGCCGATCCACGCTATCTCTGGCTCCTGCTGGCCGTCCCGCCGGCGATGGCGGCGTTCTTCTGGTGGTCCGGGCGGGTGCGGCAACGGCTCATGACGCAGTTTATCCACGCGCGGCTCCTGCCGGGCCTGGTTGCCGGTGATTCACCCGCGCGGCAAAGGATCCGGGAGGCGTGCCTGATTCTGGCGGTGGCCGCACTGATTCTCGCCCTCGCACAGCCCCAATGGGGCTATGACCTCGAGCAGGTCCAACAGCGCGGTCTCGACATCGTGGTCGCCATCGACACGTCGAAAAGCATGCTCGCCGAGGACATCGCGCCCAGCCGCCTGGCACGCGCCAAGCTGGCCGCGCTCGACCTGATGCAGCAGGCGAAGTCCGACCGCATGGGTCTGGTGGCTTTCGCGGGAGACGCATTCCTGCAGTGTCCTCTCACCGTGGATGACACGGCCTTCCGGCAGAGCGTTCAGGCGCTGGATGTCAACACGATCCCCGAAGGGGGCACCGCGGTGGCCGAGGCGATCGGGACGGCCTTGGACGCCTTTAAAGAGGGCGACAACTACAAGGTGCTCGTTTTGTTTACGGATGGCGAAGACCACGATTCCGGGGCATTGGAAGCGGCAAAGAACGCGGCCAAGTCAGGCTTGCGCATTTTCACGGTGGGCATCGGATCCGCCCAGGGCGCCTTGCTGCGGATCAAAAACGCCGACGGCCAGATGGATTATATCCGCGATGAAAACGGCAACGTGGTACAGTCGCGGCTCAACGAAACGCTGCTCCAGGAGATCGCCGGGGCGGCCAACGGGTTTTACCTTCCGCTGCGCGGCGCCGACACGATCGATACGCTTTACAAGAACGGCCTCGCCCCGTTGCCGAGGTCGGAATTGAAGGAGAGATGGATCAAGCGCCCGCATGAGAGGTATCACTGGCCGTTGGCGGTGGCGATGGCGTTGTTGATTGCGGAAATGCTTTTTCCCGAGCGCAAACGGGAATTGAAACCGGCGGTCTTGGCGGCGCTTTCGGCCAAACCCGCGCTGGCCGTAACCTTGCTGCTGTTGCTGCCACCGCCGCCGGGGGCTTTCGGTTCGCCCGCGGGCGCGCTTCGGGATTACAAGGCGGGCAGGTTTAATGAAGCTCAGAAGGAATACGAGCGGCTATCGGTGGAGGACAAGACCGGTGACGCCCGATTGAGCTTCAATGCCGGCGCCGCGGCGTATCGCGCGACGAATTATGACGCCGCCATCAAGTTGTTCACCGCCGCGTTGAGTGCGCGCGACGTGAGGCTGCAGCAAGCCGCCTACTTCAACATGGGCAACGCGCAGTTCCTGCTCGGCCAGTCCACAAACGATTTGGATGAATTGCAGAAGCAATGGGAAACGGCGATCCAGAACTATCAGAACGCTGTGGCGCTGAACAAGAATGACGCCGATGCCGCGCACAATCTCGCGCTCGCAAAACACGGCGTGGAAGAAATCATGCAACTGCGCGAAGCGGCGCGCCAGGCCAAGGAGGCGGCCGACGAGTCCACGCGCCGGAGAAATTATCATCGCGCCCTTGAAATCATGCGGGACTTGATGCGGCAAAATCCACTCGGGAAACAATTTGAAGACTACACTCGAAAACTGCAGGACATTGATGCGATTGCGAATCCTCATCTGCCTTAGCGCGTTGCTCTCGCCGCTATCGCCCACGGCCCGGGCGCAGACTGCCGATGATATGTTCCACGGTGCCGCACAATCCTATCTGTCCAACAATATTCCCGCCGCGTTGGGACAGGTGGAGAGCGGGCTGAAACTTTATCCTGACGACGTTAAGCTGAAGAAACTGGAGGAGTTGTTGAAGCGACAGAATCAACAGCAGCAGCAACAGCAACAGCAGCAGCAACAGCAGCAGCAGCAACAGCAGCAGCAGCAACAGAAGCAGCAGCAGCAACAGAAGCAGTCGAGCCAGTCGCAGGCACAGAAAGACCAGAATCAGCCCCAACCGCAACCGGCGCAAAAACCTTCCGGCCAGCAAAAGAACGGTTCCAAGCCGGAGGAACAGCCCGAAACATCGCAAGCCCGTGCGGCCGGGCAGATGAGTCCTCAGGAGGCGAAGCAATTGCTGGATTCTCAGAAGAACAACGAAATGATGCTGCCCGTCAGCCGGAAGGAAAAGTCATCCGATCAACAGCGTCCGCTCAAAGACTGGTGATAGCGCGCGTTCCTCTACTCGGCTTTCTCGGACTTCGCGGGTTTTGCCGGCTTCTCGCCTTTTGGAGCTTTCTCGGCTTTGGCCGGCTTTTCCGCGCGGGGCGGGCGTTCGGCCCTGGCAGGGCGCGATTTGTGTTCGCCGCCTTCGGCGGTTTCCGTCCCGGCTTTCGGAGCACTCTCGGCTTGCGTTTCGCCCCGGCGTCCGCGGCGTTCGCCTCTGTCTTCGCGCCTCGCATCAGTCGCCGTGGGTTCTGCGGGGGCCGGAAGCGGTGTGGTGCTTTCGACGCGGATCTTGAGGGTGGCCGTGACTTCCTGGTGCAGTCGCAATTCCACATCATATTCGCCCAGTGCACGGATCGCGTGCTCGATATGGACCTTCCGTTTGTCGAGCGAGATATCGAACTGTTGCTTGAGCTGGTCGGCGATCATGCCGGTGGTGACGGACCCGAACATTTTGCCGTCATCGCCGGTCTTGACCTGGACGATGCAAACGAGTTTGGCCACGCCTTTGGCCAGCTCGCTCATGGTGTTGAACTCATGGGCCTCGCGTTCGCTCCGGTGCTGCTTGAGCGATTCGATGCGGCGTTTGTTGGCCTGCGTGAGCGAAACCGCAAGGCGTTGGGGAAACAGGTAATTGCGGGCGTAGCCGGCGGCGACCTTGACGTGGTCGGACTCGGCGCCCAGGCCGATGATATTGCTGGTGAGGATGACTTCAGTTTTTGACATAACGGCAATAAAAAATTCGTTCCTTCAAGATAACAGGTCGAACAAAATAAATGAAAGCAGAGGCTATGACAACAGCGAAAAATAAGCAAAATGGGCGAATCTTTCGTATATGCGGTGATCCTCAGAGCCACAAACATGTCGAGATGCGACCCCGCTTTACGGTTTGCTGCACATCCTGCCTCCCCGCCATGGGTGCGGGGGTTCACGAACTCCCGATCAGGATGCCGACCAGGAACACGAGCAATCCGCCCAGCATGACTTGCAGCGTTGCCGAGGACCAGGGTGTGTCCATGTAACGGTGGCGCACCCAGGAAATAATTCCCAGTTCCACGAGGACGACCGCCCCCGCGATCCCGGTGGCGGTGTGCACATCCGGGACGAGGTAGGGCATGGTGTGTCCCAATCCGCCCAGGGCCGTCATGAGCCCGCAGACCAGCCCGCGGGCCCAGGGATGGCCGCGGCCGGTCAGGCTGCCGTCGTCCGACAGCGCCTCGGCGAACCCCATGCTGATGCCGGCACCGACGCTGGCGGCGAGACCGACGCGGAAGGTGTCGAGGCTGCTGTGTGTGGCGAACGCGGCGGCAAACAAGGGCGCCAGGGTGGACACAGAGCCGTCCATCAGACCCGCCAGGCCGGGTTGGATGATCTGGAGCACGAACAGCCGTTTCTGTCGGTCGGATTCCTCTTCACTGAGCTTGGTCAGCGCGATCCGCTCCGCGATTTGGGCGTGGTGACGTTCCTCCTCGGCCAGATCTCCCAGCAACTGGCGCACGCCGGCGTCCGTCGCCCGGCGCGCCGACGCCTCGTAGAACCGTTTGGTTTCGAGTTCCATGAGCTCGGCCTGCTTCTGCACCGCTTTCAATCCTAGCGGCCGGACCAGCCAGACCGGCCGGCGGCGCACAAATCCGCGCACATCCTGCCGTCGCAGCAGTGGCACGTGCTCGCCGAAACGGCCCCGGTAAAGATCGAGGAGCCGATGGCGGTGCGAGTCTTCGTCGCGCCGGAGTTCTGAGAACTGCAGGGCCTGCTCCGGATGGTTCTCCTTCAAACCATCCGCGAAATCGTCGTAGATCCGCGCGTCTTCCTCTTCCTGAGAAATGGCCAGCGCGAGAATTTCCTTTTCACTTAGACTATCGAAGGATCGCATAAAACTTAGGTGATTGTTCCACTTCCGAATTTGGGAAGTCGCTGGGATTGGATCGTAGTCCAACAGGCGGCGGGCTTCAAGCATGACAGGTTCCAGGCAGGGTGGTAGCCTGGATCCATCATGGCCTGCGGTGCTTCCAACGATCTTTGTCTCGAATGCGGCCTCTGCTGCAACGGCGTAATCTTTGCCGATGTGCGGTTGGAGTCGGGGGACGACGCCGGGCTTCTGCGGTCGCTGGGCCTGCCAGTGATTTCAGCAAACGCCAGTCTGCGTCCGGGAGTTGGCGAGCCGAATCGGAAGTCGAAAATCAGCCGTCCGAGATTTCAGCAGCCTTGCGCCGCATTGGACGGCTGCCGCTGCCGGATTTACGCCGATCGACCCAAATACTGTCGCGAGTTTGAATGTTTGTTGTTGAAGAAGGTGCAGGCCGGGCTGGTTGAAACCGCGGCGGCGCGTCGTGTCATTCGTGCGACACTCCGGCGGGCGGAGGAAGTCAAGCGGCTGTTGCGAAAACTCGGGGATGCGGATGAACAGTCGGCCTTGAGCCTTCGTTTCCGTCGGATGAAACAGCGCATGGAGTCGGGCATTCCCGATGCCGAAAACGCGGAAATGTTCAGCCGGCTGACGTTGGCCGTTCACGGCTTGAACCTTCGTTTGGGCGAGGCGTTTTATCCAAGGCCGGGAAAGGGGTAGAGCGCAGCGACTGGTGCTTTGCACACGGTGGCGGTCCGTAAGGCTGTGGAGCGCGGCTGTGTCCGCCCAGGACCAGCCGCAGCACGGTGAGAGACGGGAAGGCTGGGGGATGGTTCCACGGCGTAGTGACATTGCTTGGGCGCAGCCACTGGTGCTTTGCACACAGTCGCGGTCCGTAAGGTACAGCCGCGCTCCCGACCCTCACATCCACTTGCACCGGGCGCCGGGCTTGCGGTCTCCGGTTACCTGCGCTAACCATTGCGGGTGTCCCACGAAGCATTTTCAGACGGCACACTGGTCCTGGTCGGTCACGGTTCGACGATCAATGCCGAGTCTTCCGCGCCGGTTTACCAGCACGCGGCGGAGTTGCGGCGGCGGGGTCTTTTTGCCGGGGTATGCGAGGCTTTTTGGAAGCAGGAACCGGATGTGAGGCAAGTCCTGGCGGGCCTGTCAACGCCGCGCGTGTTTATCGTGCCGCTATTCATCAGCGAAGGTTATTTCAGCACCCGGGTGATTCCGCGAGCACTTGGATTTGACGACCGCTTGACGCTTCGAACGCAGCACTCGACCGTTTACTACTGCAAACCGGTCGGGACGCACGAAAGCATGGCCGGCGTCCTCCTGGCCCGCGCCCGCGGCGTTGTCAGGCAATTTCCTTTTCCGCGCGCGCCGGAATCCAGGGACACAACCCTGTTTATCGCGGGGCACGGGACAGAGGAGAACGAAAACTCGCGGAAAGCGATCGACAGGCAGGTCGAGCGGATTCGCGTCGTGGATGAGTATGCGGCCGTGCACGGTGTATTTATGGAAGAGGAGCCGCGGATCGACCGGTGCTACGAGCTGGCGCAGACGAAGAACGTTGTCGTGGTGCCGTTCTTCATCAGCGACGGCATGCATGCGCGCGAGGACATCCCGGTATTGCTCGGCGAGACCCAGCGAACTGTGGCGCAGCGTCTTGCCGAGGGGCGGCCCCCGTGGCGCAATCCGACCGAGCGCCAGGGCAAACGGGTGTGGTATGCTTCCGCCGTCGGGACCGAGCCGCACATTGCGGACGTGATAGTAGAGCGGGTGCGCGAAGCGGCCGAAGGAATCAAATGACCATGGAACACAAACGTGACATTGACGATGGTGCAAGACTGCGCTGGGGCATCTTGGGCACGGCGCAAATTGCGCACAAGAACTGGAAGGCCATCCTGAACTCGGGCAATGGGATTGTCCGAGCGGTTGCCAGTCGCGGGGTGGAACGCGCCCGCGGGTTCATTCAGGAATGTCAGCGCGCGGCGCCGTTCGAGACGCCGCCCGAGGCGTTCGGCAGTTACGAGGAGTTGCTGGCGTCGCGGGAGATCGACGCCGTCTATGTTCCACTGCCGACGGCCCTGCGCCCGGAGTGGGTCATTCGGGCCGCGGAAGCCGGCAAGCACGTGGTTTGCGAAAAGCCCTGCGCGCGCGACGCTGCGGAGCTTCGGGAAATGCTGGAGGCGTGCCGGCGGAACCACGTGCAGTTTCTCGATGGCGTCATGTTCATGCACAGCCGCCGGCTCGATCGCGTGCGCGAGGTGATCGACGACGGCGCAAGCATCGGCGCGGTCAGGCGCATCGCCCTGCAATTCAGCTTCTACGCGGGGGACGATTTCCTGCGCGACAACATCAGGATGAACAGCACTCTCGAACCGCAGGGCTGTCTCGGCGACCTCGGTTGGTATTGCATTCGATTCATCCTGTGGACCCCTGAAATGGCGGCTGCCTCGCGAGGCGGTCGGTCGCATTCTGGCGCAAGCGGGCGGCGCCGGAAGTCCAACCCCGGTGCCGACGGCATTTTCAGCCGAACTGCTGTTTGACGAGGGCGTGTCGGCGGGTTTTTATTGCTCTTTTCTGGCGGAGAACCAGCAATGGGCCAATGTCGGCGGGACCAGGGGGTATCTGCAGGTGCCCGATTTCGTGCTGCCGTTTCAGGGGGGCGAGATCGGCTTTGAAGTCTATAATTCGGCGTTTGAAGTCCGCGGCTGCGATTTCGAGATGAGGCCGAACCGGCGGTGGATTTCCGTTGCGGAACACAGTCACAGCCATCCGACGACTCAGGAGGCGAATCTGTTCCGGAACTTTGCCGGGCGGGTTCGCTCCGGGAAGCTCAGCACGGAGTGGCCGGAATGGGCCTTGAAAACGCAGCAGGTGATGGATGCCTGCCTCGACTCCGCGCGGGGGGCGGGGGGCTCTGCATGAATCGGAGTCGCGCCCATGGATGACCGCGGGAAAACCTGAAAGCCAGGGGAATGGTTGTCAGCGGAGTCACGCGGGAATTCCTTGGATTCTGTAACGTGGGTGGAACGGGCGACCCGCCCGTTCTGGTCGGCGACTCGCCGACCGGAATAGCTGGGCGACTGACGACATTTTGGCCTGAGTTTTGAGCGAGACGCCTTTTTCCATTCCGTCCAGCGGGTCGCCGGACGGCACAGGCCGGTGGCCCGTGGTACCCACTGCGGATTCTCACGCAAGTTCGAAGTACCTTGCTCCGGCCTCTATGCGATCGGGGGCAGCCTCAAAACGCGCCTGTTTCCCAGGCGACTGCTCATTTCCATCTTCCATCTTCCATCTTCCATCCTCTATTCTGCGGCTGTGCAATTCCGCAAAATCACCATCGTAGGGGTTGGGTTGCTTGGTGGGTCGCTCGGACTGGCGATCAAGCGACGCAGACTGGCCAAAAGTGTCGCCGGCTTTGTCCGGCGGGCGTCATCTGTGGCTGAGTGCGAAAAGGGCGGTGCGGTCGATCTGGCGACGCGCGATTTGCGGGAGGCGGTGAGCGGAGCGGAATTGATCATCCTGTGCACGCCGCTTTTGCAGATGCGGGCGCTCGTGCGGCGGATGGTTCCGATGCTGAAAGCGGGCGCGATCCTCACCGACGTGGGGAGTGTCAAGGGGAGCGTTGTGCGGGAACTCGAGCCCGCGGTTCACAAAGCGGGCGCATATTTTGTGGGAAGCCATCCGATGGCCGGCTCAGAAAAGACCGGCGTGTCGGCGGCCCGGGCGGATCTGTTTGTGGACGCGGTCTGCGTCGTGACGCCGACGAAGAGGACGGACCCGGCGGCTTTGCGGAAAATCGAACGATTTTGGAAGGCGGTTGGCGGCCGGTTGCTGCGGATGACACCGGAGCTTCACGACGCGCTGGCCGGCCGGTCGAGCCATCTGCCGCACATTGCCGCCGTCACGCTGGCCAATCTGGTGTTGGATCCCGGGAATCCGCGACATCAGGCCGCGCTCTGCGCCAACGGCTTTCGCGACACCACGCGCATCGCGTCCGGGTCGCCGGAAATGTGGCGGGACATTGCGCTGACCAACCGCCGGAATCTGGCGCGGGCGCTGGCTGCCTTCATCGGCGATTTGGAGAAATTCAGGCGGGCGTTGAACAAAGCGGATGCGAAGGCCATTGCAGGAATCCTGGAACGCGCGAAGCAACGCCGCGATTCGTGGTCTGCGCGCTCCGCATCGCCGTCGCCGGAATAGGAAGGCGAGAACGGATGTCATTGCCGGATCTGATAGAAATCGTGCCGCTCGACAAGCCGGTGCATGCGGAGATGACCGTGCCCGGGTCGAAGAGTATTACGAACCGGGCGCTGATCCTGGCGGCGCTGGCCGAGGGTGAAGTGACTTTGGAAGGCGCGCTGTGGAGCGAGGACACGCAGATCATGGTCGATTGCCTCCAGGAACTCGGCTTCATGGTGGACGTGAAAGCGGATCCCGATGAGGTCTGCAACCGGACGATCACTGTCTATGGCAAAGGCGGCGCGGTGCCATCCGGTGGAACGGAGGGGCAGCCTCTGGAATTATTCGTCGGGAACGCGGGGACGGCGGCGCGCTTTCTGGCGGCGTTCGTGTGTTTGGGCAAGGGCGTTTATCGGCTCGATGGAGTGCCTCGCATGCACGAGCGGCCGCAGGCGGGACTGTTCACAGCATTGCGCGAGCTGGGGTACCAGGTGGATTCGGCGAATGACAACCTGCCGGCATTGATTCACGGTGGAGGACTGAGGCCTGGCGCGGCGTGCCGAGTGAGCATCGGGGAAAGTTCCCAGTTTGCGTCGGCATTGATTCTTTGCGGCAAGCACAATCAGTGGACCGTCCAAGTGACAGGCGACAATGCGGAGGAATCGCCTTACGTGACCATGACCGCCGAAATGGCCGGGGCGTTTCCACAGACCGGCACTTTTCATGTTGATCCGGATGCGTCCAGTGCCAGTTACATTTGGGGCGCGGATTGGCTGCTTTCTCGATCGGGGTCCGGCACATCAGGCTCCAGAATTGCGCCGGCTGTCGAAAAATGGTTTCACGAAGCCTGGCAAATTGACGCGCAGTTTGCGCGGTACGTGGGGAAGTTTCCCGTCCGATTGTCCCGGGTGCGAGATTTGGGCGACAGCATTATGACCGCAATCGTCCTGGCACCCTTTGTTCCTCACAGCACGAAATTTGAGGACTTGACCCGTCTGCGAGCGCAGGAATGCGAGCGTGTGGCGGCATTGCGGACGGAGTTGACGCGTTGCGGCGCCCGGGTGGTCGAGGAAGGCGACACGCTGACGGTGTATCCCTCGACACTTCACGGCGCGGAGATCGAGACCTACAACGACCATCGGATGGCGATGTGTTTCGCAATTCTGGGATTGAAAGTGCCGGGGATAAGAATCAAGAATCCCGGCTGTGTGAAGAAGACGTTCCCGAATTTCTTCCAGAAACTGGCCGCGCCGCCGCCGCGGGGGTTGGGCGCCGCCATTCTGGACGCGAAAACGGGACGGAAATTGGGTAACGATAAATTATTTGCGGTTTGAGAAGTTGTCGTGTCCGGCCGGCTTCGGCGTTCCGGGAACGGGGCCGATGCAGGCGACGGTTGCGGAGAGCTGTTGGAAACTTGAGACCTGAACATTGACCATTGAAATCACCAGTCGTCATCGCCATCGACGGCACGAGCGCCAGCGGCAAGAGCACCAACGCGAAGCTGGTGGCCAGGGCGCTGGGCTTTATCTATGTGGATACCGGGGCTATGTATCGCACCCTCGCATGGCATTGCCTGCAGAAGCGCGTGGATGTGCAGGACCCCAAAGCCGTCGCCGCCGCCTGCCGGAAATGGAAAACGTCGCTCCGATGTGTTGACAACCAGGTGCGGTTGCACACCGACGGCTATTTTCCGGAGAAGGAAATCCGCACCGGCGAAGTCAGCGCCGCGGTGCCGCACGTTGCGGCCGTTCCGAAAGTGCGCGAGTGGATGAAGAAAACGCAGCGCGAATGCATCCGGTTCGGGAACCTCGTGATGGAGGGCCGCGACATCGGCACGAACGTGTTTCCGGAGACCGACTTCAAGTATTACCTCGATGCCCGGCTGGAGGAGCGTTCACGTCGCCGCGCCGCGGAAGGGGTTCGGGAAAACCTGGCTGCGCGGGATCAACGCGACAGCCAACGGGCGGTGGCGCCGCTGATGATCGCGCTCGGCGCGCATGTCATCAACAATTCCGAGATGACAGCGGAGCAGACGAGCAGTGCGATCATCGCTGACCTGCGGCAGCGGCTGGCTGCGTCCAAGTGAAATGAACTTCGTTTATTTCCTCGGCTGGAGCTTTTTCAGGACGGTTTACAAATTGTATTTCAGGTGGCGAGTGTTCAATGCGGAACGCGTCCCGTTGAAAGGGCCGGTGATCCTCGCCTCCAACCATGCCAGCTTTCTCGACCCTCCGCTGGTCGGCGCTGGGGTGAGGCGGGGGATAAACTATCTGGCGCGCGACACCTTGTTCCGATTCCCGGGAGTCGGCTGGTTGTTGCGCAATTGGAATTCCGTTCCGGTGGACCGCGACGGCGGCGGGGCGGCCGGACTCAAGGCGATTCTGGACCGGTTGCTGGCGGGCGGCGCGATCATTTTGTTTCCCGAGGGGACGCGGACGCGTGACGGCCACCTGCAACCGGCGCGGTCGGGGATCGGGTTGACCGTCATCAAGTCCAGCGCCGCGGTCGTGCCCGTCCGCGTGTTTGGAACCTTCGAGGCGTATGGTCGTCACGTGAAGATTCCGAGGCCGCGGCGGATTGCCGTGAAATATGGCCGGCCGATCTCGTTTGACCGGCAGCGTGCGGAGGCGAAGGGGTGTTCGAAAGCGCGTTTGAAGGAGATTTACCAGGAGGTGGCGGACGAAATCATGGCGGCGATATCCAGGCTGGAGCCTTGCGAGGACAAGGAGACGTTTCCGTGACGTGTGCCCGGCGGGGTGACGACGTCCGGGCGCAGCGACTGGTGCTTCGCACACAGTCGCGGTCCGTTGGGCTGTGGAGCGCGGCTGTGTCCGCCGAGAGGACCAGCCGCAGCATGGCAAGAAAGGGGGAGGCTGGGGGATAGTTCCACGGCGTAGTGACGATGTTCGCGCGCAGCGACTGGTGCTTCGCACAGAGTCGCGGTCCGTTGGGCTGTGGAGCGCGGCTGTGTCCGCCGAGAGGACCAGCCGCAGCATGGCAAGAAAGGGGGAGGCTGGGGGATAGTTCCACGGCGTAGTGACGATGTTCGCGTGCAGCGACTGGTGCTTCGCACACAGTCGCGGTCCGTTGGGCTGTGGAGCGCGGCTGTGTCCGCCGAGAGGACCAGCCGCAGCATGGCAAGAAAGGGGGAGGCTGGGGGATAGTTTCACGGCGTAGTGACGATGTTCGCGTGCAGCGACTGGTGCTTCGCACACGGTCGCGATCCGTCGGGCTGTGGAGCGCGGCTGTGTCCGCCGAGGACCAGCCGCAGCATGGCAAGAAAGGGGGAGGCTGGGGGATAGTTCCACGGCGTAGTGACGATGTTCGCGTGCAGCGACTGGTGCTTCGCACACGGTCGCGGTCCGTTGGGCTGTGGAGCGCGGCTGTGTCCGCCGAGGACCAGCCGCAGCATGGCAAGAAAGGGGGAGGCTGGGGGATAGTTCCACGGCGTAGTGACGATGTTCGCGTGCAGCGACTGGTGCTTCGCACACAGTCGCGGTCCGTAAGGCCGGGGAGCGCGGCTGTGTCCGCCGAGGACCAGCCGCAGCATGGCAAGAAAGGGGGCGGCTGGGGGATAGTTCCACGGCGTAGTGACGATGTTCGCGTGCAGCGACTGGTGCTTCGCACACAGTCGCGGCCCGTTGGGCTGTGTTCGGCGGTTAAATCCCGAGGTTCGACAGTGTCTGGCTGAGGGTGTTGACGATCTGGACCAGGCGCGGGTGGGATTTCTCGAAACCACCGACGGACGAGGACAAACCTTTGAGTGAGAGATTGAGGAGTTCCGGGTTCTGCTTGGAACGCGTGGCTTCATGGGCGGACAATTCGGTGAAGCCTGCGATGCTTTGGGCCTGTTCGCCGTGCGTCTTGGACAGGGAGCTGATCTCGGATTTCAGCGTGTGGAGGAGTTGCAGCAGCTCCTGCTTCCGGCCGTCCTTGATGGCGTCGGCGCCGCGAATCTTGTCCTCAATTTTGCCGATGGTATCTTCGATCATGATTGAATGGGTCCACAGGATAACGAAGGCGGGAGGATCGGCAAGTGCTTCGTGAGACTTCTCGCGTGTCAACAAAGCGACTTGCCCGAGGTGGGGTTCTTGTTAAAAGTTTCCGGTGCGCATTGTTGGAAAGTTCTTTGCCGCGGTGGCGGTGTGCCTCGTGGGAGGCCTGCTTGCGACCGGTTGCGGTGAAAAGGCCGGGCAAGCCGAGGCGTTGTTCAAGAGCGGGCAGCAGCGATACGACCGGGGCGATTGGACCGGGGCGATCGCGGACCTGACACGCGCTCTGGAGCTGGATCCGAAGTTGATCGGAGCCTACGATTACCGGGGCTGCGCGCACACCCGAACGGGAGATTGGGCGGGAGCGATCGGGGATTTTGACCGGCTGATCCAACTGGATCCAAAGGATTCCGCGGCCCATGAGAAGCGCGCGCTTGCCAAGTCCGGTCGGGGCGACGTGGAAGGCGCCATCGCCGACTTGAACCAGGCCATTGAATTGAATCCGACGAATGCGTGGGCGTATAACGATCGGGGGTTGATCAAATCCAAGCAGGGGGATTGGGCAGGAGCGCGGACCGATTACAATCAGGCCATCCGGCTGGATTCGGGGAACGTGACATTTTTGGAGGGCCTGGCCTCGGCGGCGGCCAGGACGGGAGATTGGGCGGAGGCGATTGACGGCTACGCGCGCGCGCTGCGTCTGGAGCCGAAGGCAGCGGCGGCTTACGAGGGCAGGGGCGAAGCGAAGTTCAACGCAGGCGATTTGCAGGGGGCCATTGCCGATTACAATCAGGCCATCGAGCTGGATCCAAAATCCGGAGCGTCGTATTTCCAGCGCGGGCTTGCAGAGAGCCGGATGCGGGATTGGAAGGCGGCGATCGACGACTGGTCGCGGGCGATCGACCTGAATGCGGACGTGGCCGGATCATTTGCCAATCGGGCGGAGGCGAAGCGACTCGCGGGTGATCCGGAGGGTGCCATTCGAGATTTCGACCGGGCGATCGGATTGAAACCGAAGGACGCCTGGAGTTTTCTTGGACGAGCCAGCGCGAAGTCCAGGACCGGCGACCTGGAGGGAGCCATCGAGGATTTCACGCATGCCATCGATCTGGCTCCCGCGAGTGCTCCGCTGTATCAGAGCCGCGCGTTGGCAAGGGTGAGGAAAGCAGATTACGCGGGAGCGATCGCCGATTTTGACATTGCGATTCAGTTGAATCCGACCGATCGGGTGGTTTACGAGAACCTGGGGATTGCGAAGGAGGCGGCGGGGGATCCGGCGGGAGCGATTGCCGCTTACAGCAAGGCTGTCGCGCTCGGGTCCACAAACGCATTTCTTTTTTACAACCGCGGGCGGCTGAAGATGGAGAAAGGGGATCTGGCCGGGGCCGGCGCCGATTTCAGCCGGGCGATCGAATTGAATCCTAAGGGCACAGCGGGTTATGAAAGTCGCGCGTCTGTCCGGTCCGGGCAGGGAGACTGGGACGGGGCCATTGCCGACTATACTCGGGGCATTGCGCTCGATCCGGCCGACCGGAAGATGTTTGCAGGCCGTGCGTTCGCGAAGGTTGAGAAAGAGGATTACTCCGGCGCGATACTTGATTTCAACCGGGTCATCGCGCTCGATCCCAAAAGTGCCCCGGCGTACGACGGTCGCGGACTGGCGAGGTTCAAGCTGGGAGACTACCGGGGAGCCATTGCCGACTGCACGAAGGCCATGGAAGGAAATCCCACGAACCACGCAGCCTGCCTTCGTCGCGGCCTGGCGAAGGAGAAGTTGGGAGACCTGGAGGGAGCGGTCGCGGATTTCGATCGCGCGATTCAGGGCGCGCCGAACGACTCGAGCGCGTGGAATGTGCGGGGGTGGGTGAAGTATTTGAAGAAGGACTTCGACGGGGCCATCAACGATGCCGGCCGCGCGATCCGGTTGGATCCCAATTCCGGAGCCGCCTATGGTACGCGAGCCTGGGCGCGATATGGCAATGGGGACATCCCGGGGGCGGTTGAAGATTTCCGGCGGGCCGTTGGACTGCTGCCGTCCGGGTCGGCAGATTTTCTCCTCGATCGGGGCATGTTGGCCTTCATCGGACAGGAGTACGCCCAGGCGTTGAGTTCATGGGAGCTGGCAGGTTCGAAGGATCCCACGATCAGCCCGGAGCTGCATGCATGGATCGCGAGAGCGCGGGCGACAGTGGAAGCTAAGGCGCGGTCGGAAGCATGGGCCGCACAAGGTTCCAGATCGCCGCACCTACCGTATTAGGCTCGCCGGTTGCGTTCACGGCCCGGACGCGTTCCGGTTCGGCGGCGGAAATGGCTTCGTAGCCCGCGGCGACGCGCTGGAAAAAAAGATCGTCCTCGTTTTCTATCCGGTCGGGCGCAACCGCCGCGCGGGATCGGCGCGCGTGGAGCCGGTCGGCGCTGACGTTGGACGGCACGCGCAGCAGCACCGTCAAATTGGGGCGCGTCCCGCCGACGGCGAACTCGATCACGTCGCGAACGAACTTCAGGTCCAGCCCGCGACCGTAGCCCTGGTAGGCGGTGGAGGAATCGTAGAAGCGGTCACAGAGGACGATTCTTCCGGCATCGAGGGCGGGGCGGATGAGTTCGCGGACCAGTTGGGCGCGGCTGGCGTTCATCAGGAGCAATTCCGTTTCCGGAGACATGGCTGCGGTGGTGCGGCTGTGTTTGGCCGTGTGGCGAATTTCCTCGCCGATGGCGGTACCGCCCGGTTCGCGCAAGGCGAGCACGTTGGGATGGCCGGCCGAGAGCAGGCGTTCCTGGAGCAGCTTCATCTGGGTGGATTTGCCGCAGCCTTCGGTGCCTTCGAATGTGACGAACAGGCCTTTCATCGTCTTTATTGCGATGCGGGAATGTTTTGTCCTTTGGGCAAAGACCAACATCCAACATCCAACATCCAACATCGAACATGCAATGGGAGACCCGTGTGCTTCCGCCACTGGATGTTGGATGTTTCCATTTCTTTTCGTTTTTCGGCGCCGCAAAGACGCATCGGTTGCAGAACGGCGCTAAAGTTTTTTCAGCTTCGGTCCTTTGGGGGTGTCTTCAATGACCCAGCCCTTTGTCTTCAATTGGTCGCGGATCCAGTCCGCCTGCTTGAAATCTTTCGCTTTGCGCGCCTGAATTCGTTGCATCAGGAGATGCTTGATTTCTTCTGGCGCTTCTTCTTCGCCACGGATATCCACAAGAAACCCCGATGGGACAATCCCTTGTGGAGCTTCGCTCATTCGGAGCGCGGATCGGGGCTGGAGGTTCAATCCGAGCAACCTGTCCAGTTGTTTCCACGTTCCCAATGCGCTCGCGGCCCGGTCACGGGACAAACGCTCCGCAGACATTGCGCGATTCAGATCGCGAATCCACGCAAAAATAACTCCCCATGCCTTGGAAACATTTAGATCGTCGTCCAAAGCATCTCGGAATTGCTCAAGCAATTTAGAATCGTCAGGGTGTGGCTGAACGTTAACGTGGCCCATGGAGTCGTCCCAAAACTCAATAAGCCTGCTCAAACACTCATCGATCCGCGCCAGCGCCGTGCGCGCTCCCTGAAGTCCGTTGAGCGTGAAATTGAACGTCTCGCGGTAATGTGCGGTGAGCAGGAGGTACCGGATTTCCCGGCCGGTGAATCCTTTTGCCAGGAGATCGCGCACGGTGAAGAAGTTGCCTAGGGATTTGCTCATCTTCCTGCCTTCGACGAGCAAATGCGCGCCGTGGAGCCAGTATTTGACGAAACGCTGGCCGGCAGGCTGCATGGCCGCGCCTTCACTCTGCGCGATTTCGTCTTCGTGATGCGGGAACATCAAATCCTCGCCGCCGAGGTGCAGATCGAAGCTCGGGCCGAGGAATTTCATGCTCATGGCGCTGCACTCGATGTGCCATCCCGGGCGGCCTTCGCCCCACGGACTCGGCCAGAACACGTCGCCGTCCTCGGGCACGCGCGCCTTCCACAGCGCAAAATCCGCGACGGCTTCCTTGGCGTATTCGTCGGCATTGACGCGTTCGCCCGGGCGCATTTCATCGAAGTTCAGTTTGACCAACTGGCCGTAGGCGCCGCCCTGGGCGCGATATTTTTCGATGCTGAAATAGACCGAGCCATCGGCCGCCTTGTAAGCCAGGCCGCGCTGCAGCAGCCGGTCGATGAGCGAGAGGATGTCCGCGATGTGTCCGGTGGCATGGGGGGTATGGTGCGGCGTGAGGCAGTTCAACTGCTTCAACTCCTCGAAGAACGCGGCTTCGTACCTCGATGTATAGTCGCGCAACGGCGTCTTTGTTTCGCGGACGCCCTTGATGATTTTATCCTCCACGTCGGTGATGTTCATGACGTGGGTGACCTGGTATCCCTTGAATTCGAGAAAGCGCCGGACCAGGTCGCAGAACACGAACGTGCGCCAGTTGCCGATGTGGGCCGTATCGTACACCGTCGGCCCGCAGCAATACATTCCGACCTTTTTTCCCGCGGGATCGAGCGGCACAAAATCCTGTGTCGATCGCGAAAGAGTATTGAACAGTTTCAAAGCCGTTTTTCCCGCAGCGCGGGACGACGCAGGGTAAGGCGGGGATCACGAAAGAAAAGTGCAAATTCAGAGGCGATTGGCGGCGGGCGCATCCGGACGGGGTGCGATAGGAAGTGAGGGTCAGGAGCGCGGCTGTAGGCGAAGCATCAGCCGCAGCGGGTAAGCAGGTGGATGGCGCCGGAGGGTCTATTCCGGGTGTGAATCGGCCTGGCGCGCTGCGGCTGGTCCTCGGCGGACACAGCCGCGGTCCACCGCCTTACGGACCGCGACTGTGTGCGCAGCACCAGTCGCTGCACGCGAATATCGCCACTGCGCCATGAGACTACCTGCGAGTTGCGTCTGTTTGAGCGGCGGGTCCGAGGGCGGGAGCAACGGTGTGACGGTTGTTTTGAAGCCGGCGGATCTGGTCTCGTTCCGTGAGCCTTAATTCGCGTCCGAGGCTGTAGAGCGAATGCAGATTTGCGGCGAGATAAATGAGGATGATGGACAGTAGCACGAGCATGAGGATGACCGCCATGCCGCCCTGGCGGGGTCGAGTTGGGCCGCGGTTTGTGGATTGAAAGCCGGTGTTCATTGGGATGAATTGGGAGCCGGGACGGCGACGAAGGTGAACAGCGGCCGCAGGCCACCGGATTTCCTGGATCTTTTCTGCAACTCCAATTCGCATCGCCAGACCGCCAGGTTCGCGCGCGGCTCTCACCGATGACGAGCACCTGCGGATCCTGACGGAGGAGGTGGCGGGCGGCTTTCGCGAAATTCAATCCTCGGGCTTCGTTCACTTCCGTCTGCATGGCGCCGGCAACTTCGGCTTTCCGGACCAGTTGTTCCAGGATTGCCGGGGCGCGATCTGCTTCGATGTCTTTCGCCCGCTTCATCCGTTCTTCGATGAAGCTCTACCGGGCTCACGGATAGACCGGCTGATAGTTGACGAACGCGAAGCGGAGGCTGTCCGGCGACCAGGAGGGGACATTGATCGTTCCCTGTCCGCCGAAGAATTTGGTGAGCACCTGGATTTTGCCGCCGCCCGCCGGCATCAACCGGAGCATCACATCCTTGTTCTCCGGATGACCATTGACGTCCTTTGGATACGAAAGGAACACGATCCATTTTCCGTCGGGCGAAGGATGGGCGAACCAGTTGTTGTATTCGTCGTCCGTCATCTGTTCCTGTCTGCTGCCGTCGGATCTCATCCGCCAGATTTGCATCCGGCCGGTGCGTTCGGAGTTGAAGTAGATGTATTTCCCGTCCGGCGAATAATCGGGTCCGTCGTCGAGTCCGGGCGCGGTGGTGAGGCGCTTTTCCACGCCGCCGCCGACGGGGATGGTGTAGATGTCGAACTGGCCGTTTCGTTCGGCGCAATAGGCAACGGTCCGGCCATCGGGCGACCAGCCATGCCAATAGGAAGGTCCCTGAGGTGTGACGCGGCGCGGCGAGCCACCGCTGAGGGGGAGCACGTAGATGCGCGATTTGTTGTCGTCCCCGCTCTGGTCGCTGACGGCCAGGAGTTTTCCATCCGGTGAGATGCCATGGTCATTGTTGCAGTGGACGGCGATGCCGGTATCGATCAGGCGCGGTTGCCCGCCGGTCGCCGGCAGTTGATAGATTCGCCCGTTGCGATTGATGAGCAAATACTGGCCGTCCTGCGACCAATTCGGCGCTTCGATGTGGTCGCTCGTGTGATAAACGACCCGGCGCTCCATCGGGGCGAGCGTGAAGACTTCGAGGGTGCTTTCGATTGCGGGCGAGACGGCCGGGTTGGAGGGCAGAGGGGTGATTTCGACATTGGAGAACTCGGCCTGCTCGAGCACGTTGTTATCATGCGCGCAGACACCGAGGCCGAGATAGAACGATTCGTTCAATTGGATTCGGAACGATCCTCCGGCCGGGTGCAGGGTTTCGCCGGGGGCGGCGATGTAAAGGGAAACATAGGCGCCGCGCCGTTGGATGCACAAGCGGGCCGGGTTGGCTGCCGAGGATTGGATCTCGCGGGTTTGGGCGTCCGGTGCTTCGCGGTACTGGAGGCAAGCCAGGCCGTTGCCGTGAAGAACCGCGTCGGCGTAAGCCGAATTGGGTTCGAGAGTTTGCCGGAGGATCAGGCAGGCTTTGCGGTGCGCGTTTCCATCCGTGCCGATCCAGCGGATGTTCGCCGAGAGAGCCACATCCCCGGACATTTGTTTCCAGACAAAATGAAACGCGTCGTTGGTGATCCACATGTTTCCGCCGCCGCCGCCGACGAGGTAGGCGCCTTTAGCGGAGTCGAATTCGGCGGAGCCCGGTTTCAGGACGCTGCCGATGTCACCGTGGTTTGAAAACAGTCCGAGGTCAGGGGATTGGCCGAATGCGGGAGACATGGTGATGAGGAGGGCTGCGCTCGCCAGTTTGCCAATGGATTGGTTTGTTTTCATGGTGGGGGGACCCGGGTTTGGTGCAGTATGTGGCGTCAGAATGCGACCGTCTCGAGATAGTGAAGGCTGTGGGGAATCTGCTCGATCGAGGAAGGAGACTCGTCTTCGATGAAGTACCATTTCACACCCGCCTTCCGCGCGGCGCGCAAAATCGGGACGTAATCGATCTTGCCGGTTCCCAAGGCCACGTCATTGGCCACATCGGTGTGGCCCGTGAGCAAGCCAGTCGGGGTGCTGGCCTTCATTCCCTTGAGATGCATCAACTGCCAGCGTTTCCCATAGGTCTTCAGGAGTTTCACCGGGTCCTGGCCCGGATGGACGATCCAGAAGACGTCCATCTGGAAGCTCACGTACTTGGGATTCGTCTCCGTCATGAGGAGATCGAACAGTGTGCCCTTGCCGAAGGGCACAAACTCGTAACCATGGACGTGATAAAAGAACTTGAGGCCGTGCTTTGAGAGGGCTTCGCCGGCCTTGTTGAAAACGGCAATCGCATCACGGCAGGTTTTTTCGTCAAAGGGCACGGCATCATCGTGGGGGATCCAGGCGCATCCGACGTAATCAAGCCCGAGCGCTTTGGCGTCGCGCACGATGCCGTCGATATTCGTTCGAAAGCTGTCGAAGGGGAAATGTCCGCTTACGGCGATGAGGCCATGGGCATCGAGCTGCGCCTTGAACTGCGCGGGCGTGAGGCCGTAGGTGCCGGCCAGTTCGACGTATTTGACGCCGAAGCCCTGGACTTTGTCGAGCGCACCCGGGACATCGGCGGCGAATTGGTCGCGCAGGCTGTAAAGCTGCAATCCAATCGGCCCTTTGAAAGAAGCCCCGGTGCCTGCCGATGCGCCAGAAGCGGGGGGCGTGAGGGTGAAAAGGATGGCCAGTGTTCCGATGAGGGCGAATGAGGGGAAGCAGATCGAGATCATGGATGAGTTTTAATCCGAACCGGCTCATTTGGGAAGGCGGAAATTTCGGTAGTGGTACAGTTTGGTGGGGCGAGACTCCCGGCGAGCCGCTGGTCGGGCGAACCTTTCGGTTTTCGGCTCGCGAGGACGCTCGCCCCACCCACCGTTTGTCCAAACTGTACCACCACCGAAATTTCGGGTCAGGCCGTATAGGTGCCCGAGGCGGTTGTGCCGCCATGGCCGGTCCAGTTGGTGTGGAAAAACTCGCCGCGGGGTTTGTCCACGCGTTCGTACGTGTGCGCGCCGAAGTAATCGCGCTGGGCCTGGAGCAGGTTTGCCGGCAGGCATTCGCTTCGGTAGGCGTCGTAAAAGGCCAAGGCGGTGCTGAACGCCGGGACGGGAATTCCTTTCTTGGCGGCGACGGCCACGACATTGCGCCACGAGCGTTGGCACTGTCTGACGACCTTTTTGAAAAAGGGATCGAGCAGGAGGTTGGAGAGCTTGGCGTTTTTGTCGAAAGCCTCCTTGATTTTGCCGAGGAACGCGCTGCGGATGATGCAGCCTCCGCGCCACATGAGGGCGATGCCGCCGTAATTCAGATTCCAGCGATGCTCTTTGGCGGCGGCGCGCATCAGCATGTACCCTTGCGTGTAGCTGATGATCTTGGATGCGTAAAGCGCCTGGCGGATGGCTTCGATGAACTTTTTGTGGTCGCCCTTAATGGCGGGTTTCGGCCCCTTCAATTTCCTTGCGGCGGCCACGCGCTCGTCCTTCATGGCGGAAACGCATCGGGCATAAACCGCCTCGGCGATCAGCGTGATCGGGATGCCGAGGTCCTGTGACGAGATCACCGTCCACTTGCCGGTGCCTTTCTGGCCGGCGGTGTCGAGAATTTTGTCCACGAGCGGCTGGCCGTCGGCGTCCTTGAACCCCAGGATGTCCCGGGTGATTTCGACCAGGTAGGAGTCCAGCTCGCCTTTGTTCCATTCGGCGAAGACATCGCGCATCTGATCCGGCGTCAGGCCGAGGCCGGTTTTCATCAGGTTGTAGGCTTCGCAAATGAGTTGCATATCGCCATACTCGATGCCGTTGTGGACCATTTTGACGTAGTGTCCTGCGCCGCCCTCCCCGACCCAATCGCAGCAGGGCGTGCCGTCTTCCACGCGGGCGGCGATGCCCTGGAAGATGGCTTTCACATGGGGCCACGCGGCGGCCGAGCCGCCGGGCATGATGCTGGGTCCGTGGCGGGCGCCGTCCTCGCCGCCGCTGACGCCGGTGCCGATGTAGAGAAGGCCCTTGCTTTCGGCGTACGCCACGCGGCGCGCGGTGTCTTCGAACAGCGAATTGCCGCCGTCGATGATGATGTCACCGGGTTCGAGATGGGGCAGCAGGCGCTCGATGAATTCGTCCACGGCCTGGCCGGCCTTGACCATAAGCATGACGCGGCGGGGTTTTTTCAGGAGCGAAATCATCTCCTCGATCGAATGTGCGCCCAGGACGTTTGTGCCTTTGGCTGCGTTTGCGAGGAAGTCGTCCACCTTGGAGACGGTGCGATTGAATGCGACGACGGTGAACCCGTGGTCGTTCATGTTCAGGATGAGATTCTGGCCCATCACAGCCAGACCAATAAGAGCAATGTCAGCTTTCGGTTCCATGTTTCGGTTTGTTCGCGGACCCGCGGGTTCGCAATGGGAACGATACAAGACCGCCCGGCCGGTGCCAGAATATTTTCAACACGGAACCAAGCTCCCGTAGCCGCCGTTGTGAAACGGCCGAGATCGCCGTCACGGGATGGGTCCGCCAATTCACATTGGCGGCTACAAGAAGATTTTGGCCTCCTTGCGTCGGCTCCCACAAAGTCAGGAGTATTTGAACGGGCTGCTAATGCGCGGCCGGACTTTGCCCTGACCCGCCCAGTTGAAGGCGGCCGTCCGTTTCCAGCAACTGTTTCAAATTCGTCCAATTCGCCTCGTTCATGTCGTTGAAGGCGTGCAGATAGACCGCGACGGCCTCCGGCGGATATTTGGCGAGCAGGCCGTCCACGGCGGCCTTGAGCTTCGGGTCGTCCATGACGGCGGGCAGGTCCTTGTCCTCCACGACGCCTTCGCTGTGCTGGATGCCGAGGGCAGTAAGGAAATCCACCAGCATGCCCTTGTACTTTTTCACGAGCCAGGTGCGAACGAGGTTTCCGGCGACGGCATCGAGCGCGGGGCGCGAGAGGGTCGAGATCATGGCGGCATGGCGGTGTGATTTCTCCTGGCGTTCGAGGAAAACGGGGCGGACGTGGCGCGCCTCGGCGACGGCCTTCAAGGTGGCGCGGTAGGTGGGTTTCTCCGATTCGAAGGCATAGAGGAGTATCTCAGTGGCCAGGGCCGGCGACATGAAACCGAGGAGTTCGTGGGAAGTGAGCATCTAATGTTCGGAGTTCAGTTCAGAATTCAGTTTTTGGAAATCAGCCGACCGTCACGATCGAAATACTATTTTCTTTTGCCAGTTTTTCGCAAGTCTCCTGTTCCAGCAGCAGGGTCTTGCCCGATTCGAGTGCGAGGGTCGAGATGCGGCTGGCGGCGCAGGTCCTCAGGGTCTTCGGGCCCACGCAGGGAATGTCGAAGCGCATATCGTGATTGAGCTTCGCCACCTTGACCGCTGTCGCACCGCCGGATCTGCCCGCGAGCTTGCCGCCCCGGAGCAGGCACGGGTCCGTTCCTTCAAGCCCTTCCACGGCCAGCACCGTGCCGCGCTTGACGACCACGGTCTGGCCGATATCGAGTCGCGAGACTTCCTTGGCGATACGAAACCCGAATTTGACGTCGGCGCTCTGGTCGGCCGACAACTTCGGACCGATGTGGAATGGGCCGGCGGGCATCAGCGGCTGGAGCCAGGGGGTTGCCTCGACCAATTCCACGCCTTCCTTTTTCAATTCATCGGCGATGGCGCGGAAGAGTGTGTGCGCGTTTTTCTCCTTCAGGCGGAGCAGGAGGCCCAGAGCGCGGAGATCGGGCCGGAGATCGTACAGATTTTTTGGGGCGATTTGTCCGACCATCACGCATTGTGTGACGCCGCGGTCGGTGAAAGCCGAGATCATTTTGGAAAGCTGGCCGACTTTCAGCCATACGATGTCGTCCACGACCGAGGCCAGCGCCGGGTCGGTTTCACCCTCGAAGGCGGTCGCGACGAGGCGGTTGACGCCGCGTGCGCGCGCCTGTTTGACGAAGAGCATGGGCAGCGAGCGGTTGCCGGCGATCATTCCGAGAGCTGAAGGAGAGTTCTTCAAAAGTTCGGCGTGTATTGGTTTGCGCACACAGATGTCCAGTTTAATGGCAGAAGGCGGTTCTTGTAAACGGGATAGCAGCAACTCAAGAGGCCCTGACAGGAGAGATGAATGAGCGCACCTGATTATCGCGAGGCGACAACCCATTGTGCTCTCTTTAGTCCGTTTGTCCAAGGCATCTTACCTGCTGTGATAAAGCCGAATCGTGATGAATTCCGGCAGTAACATGGGTACTCAGGGACTGCAACTTCCCAACAAGGCCCTTCTGTTGGAGGGATTTCTGGATGGACATACGGAGGCAATCCGGAGGTCGAGACCGGCGATTGCGTGCGTGTTTCCGGCCAAGTTCCTGGTGGTCTCGCTGGTTGTTACGGCTGTGACCCTATTTTGCATGTGGCTGATGCACTTCGAACGCGCGGCGGGGACGGCCCGGTTTTGGGTGGTGGCGGCGTCGGGACTTGGGATTACATCGCTGGTCTCCTGGATCGTGTCCGCTCGCGCCCTGTTGCTTTACCAACGGGCCGAGGGTGAGCGCACGGGCGCCCTGCTCCGTGAACGGGACAGTTTGTTGCAGGAGCACGATCTGTTGTGCACGATCGTGGACCATTTGCCGGACCAGATTTACGCGAAAGACCGGCTGGGCCGTTTCATATTGAACAACACGGTTCACGCGAAGTCGCTGGGCCTGGAATCGTCGCGAGACATGGCGGGCAAGACCGACTTCGACTTTTTTCCGGAGCATCTGGCGACGCAGTTTTTCGCGGACGAACAGGCGTTGATCGCATCCAACCTGCCGATTTTAAATCAGGAACAACTCATCCCGCAGTATGGCAAGCCGGGAGTAAACTATTGGGTATCGGCCAGCAAGGTGCTTTGGCGGAACAGCCGGGGGGAGATTCTTGGGACCGTCGGCATCACGCGTGATATTCACGCTTCGAGGATGGCCGCCGAAGCGCTGCGCCGGAGCGAGGAAAAACTGCGGGAATCCACTCTTCAGCTGGAACGCAGCAACCGGGAGCTGCAGGACTTCGCCTACGTGGCGTCGCACGACTTGCAGGAGCCGTTGAGGAAGATTGTGGTGTTCGGCGAGCGCCTGAAGGAAAAGTGCTCTGGAGCGCTGTCGTCCGAGGCGGGCGATTACCTGGAGCGGATGGAACGGGCCGCCAGGCGCATGCAGACCCTGATCAATGATCTGTTGTCGTTTTCACGCGTCACGATCAAAGCCCAGGCGCTCACGGCGGTGGACGTGGCGAAGACCGCGCGGGAGGTGGTGGGGGACCTCGAAGCGCGGATCGAGACGGTCCATGGCCGGGTCGAACTGGGTCCGCTTCCCGTATTGCAGGCGGAGCCGCTGCAGATGCGGCAATTGCTGCAAAACCTGATCGGCAATGCGCTCAAGTTCCACCGTCCCGAGGAGCCGCCGGTGGTGAAGGTGGAGGCGAAAATGGTTTCCGGACCGCGACCTGGGAAGGGGCGCAACGCCCCGGCCGAAGAGCGGTGGGAGCTGGCGGTGAGCGACAACGGCATCGGTTTTGATGAAAAGTATCTGGACCGGATTTTCAACGTTTTCCAGCGGTTGCACACTCGCAACGAGTATGAAGGTTCCGGGATGGGGCTGGCCATCGCCCGGAAGATAGCGGTGTTCCATGGCGGCGACATCACCGCCCGGAGCAGACCGGGACACGGATCGACGTTCATTGTGACGCTTCCCGTGACCCATCCACAAGAGGCGAACCATGAGTAACGAAACAAGGAAGAACAACGACGGACTTACCCGGGACGGGAAGATGATCACCATTCTGCTGGCGGACGATGATCCCGACGATCGCCAGTTGACACGCGAGGCGTTCAAGGAGAACCGCCTGGCCAACTCGCTCGCCACCGTGGAGGACGGCGAGGAGCTGCTGGAATACCTGCATCGCCAGGGCCGGTACAAGGAGCTCGAGGGCGCCCCGTTGCCGGGACTCATCCTGTTGGACTTGAACATGCCGCGCAAGGACGGCCGGGAAGCCTTGAAGGAAATCAAGGCGCATCCGGAATTCCGCCGCATCCCGATCGTCGTCCTCACCACGTCCAAGGCGGAAGAGGACATTCTCCGCACCTACGATCTCGGCGTGAATTCATACATCACGAAGCCGGTGACCTTCAAGTCGCTGGTGGAGATTGTCAAGGTGCTGGGAAGATACTGGTTTGAGGTGGTGGAACTTCCGCGGGACGAGACTTGAACCCTCCATGCAGGACGGCCCTGTCAAAGTATTGCTGGTCGATGATGACGAGGACGATTTCATCATCGCCCGCGATTTGATTTCCCGGATCCGCGACCGCCGGTATGAGCTGGAGTGGGTGGACACTTTTGAGGGCGGGTTGGAGGCGGTTCGGCGCGGTCTGCACGACCTGTGTCTGCTGGACTATCGCCTCGGCGCGCTGACGGGGCTCGACCTGCTGCGACAGGCGCGTGAGGCCGGTTGCCGGGTGCCGATGATTCTCCTGACGGGGCAGGGCGACCACGCTGTGGATCTGGAGTCGATGAAAGCCGGCGCGGCGGATTACCTGGTCAAAGGCCAGTTGACCGCGGACACGCTGGAACGCGCGATGCGCTACGCGATCGAGCACGAACAGGCCGAGAGAAACCTCCGCCGCGAACGCGACCTCATCAGCCGCATCACCGAAACCAGCCCGGTCGGCATCGTCATGGCCTCCAGCGCGGGGAGAATCACTTTCGCCAATCACAAAGCCGAGGAGGTGCTCGGTTTGAGCAAGGAAACCATTGCCCGGCGGGCGTGCAGTATTCTGGAATGGCTTCCGGCGGATGGGGAGGGAAACCCGGCGGCGGGCCAGCCGTCGCCTTTCCAGAAGGTTCTCGATTCGCGGCAACCGGCGGAGGATCTGCATCTTGCCATCCCGATGAACGGCAGTCGCGTCCTGTTGTCGTGCAACGCCGCGCCTCTGTTGGATGCGGCAAGCAACGTGGATGGAATGGTGGTCACGGTGGAGGACATCACGCAGAGGTTGAGCCTGGAGGCGCAGCTTCGGCAATCCCAGAAAATGGAGTGTGTCGGCCAGTTGGCCGCCGGCGTCGCCCACGACATCAACAACGTCCTGACCGTCATTCAGGGACACGCCGGGATTCTGCTCAACAGCACTCCGCCGGGCGCCGACGCGGAACGGGCGTTGAAACAGATCAGCGCCGCGGCCGAACGCGCGGCAAAATTCATCCGGCAACTGCTCATGTTCAGTCGCAAACAGGTGTTCGAAACTAAGCGACTGGACCTGTACGCCGTGCTGCGCAACATGGAAAACATGCTCTCGCGCCTCCTTGGGGAAGCCGTCCAATTGGAAACCCGGTATCGTGGGGATTTGCCCCGCATCGAAGCGGACACCGGCATGGTCGAGCAGATCGTCATGAATCTGGCGATCAACGCGCGGGATGCCATGGTCAAGGGCGGCAAACTGACACTTTCGACCTCGCGGTTGACAGTGGATGCGGATTACGTGCAGCGCAATCCGGAAGCGCGCACGGGAGAGTTCATCTGTCTGATGGTCGAGGACACCGGCTGCGGCATGGACCCCAAAACCATGCAGCGGATTTTCGAGCCGTTTTTTTCAACCAAAGAGGCCGGCAAAGGGACGGGCCTGGGATTGGCCACGGTGTATGGCATCGTGAAACAGCACCATGGCTGGATCGAGGTGGCGAGCAGGGTGGGCTCGGGCACAACCTTCCGGATCTACTTTCCGCTCCCCGACGGCGTCGATGGGCACCAGACCGAATTCACCGCAAAGCCCGAGCCGGTCCGCGGGGGAAAGGAAACCATCTTGATCGTGGAAGACGAACCCGGGTTGCGGGAAATTGTCCAGGACGTCATGCGCGAGTATCAGTACCATGTCGCCGTCGCCGCCTCGGGCGCGGAAGCCCTGCGCATCTGGGAGGAATGGGACGGCCGATTCGATCTGGTGTTGACCGACATGATCATGCCGGGAGGCATGAACGGCCTGGAGCTGGTTGAGAGATTGAAAAAGCGGAAGCCGGAGTTGAAGGTGATTTACACCAGCGGTTACAGCGACGAACTGACCGGCAAGGATTTGAGGCAGGACGACAAGGTGTTTCTTCCGAAGCCGTATCTTCCCTCGCAGTTGGCGAGGCTGGTTCGAAAGTGTCTGGATGCCCCCGTCAAGCGCGGCCAACCGTATCCGTGTTGTTAACCTTGTCTAATCAACCCGCCCCCGCTGGTGTCAATAGAATATAGGGGTATGCACCTGGTTCGGACTCCAGTTGGCGGCGTCGCTCCAATTGCCTCCGCTGGTGTTGGTCCAGGTGATGTTGGCGGAATGGGCCAGATTGCCAAGGGCCGGCAGCGCCAGCACCATGACCATGAATAAACGGGAGGTTTTAGTTTTCATAATTTGTTGCGAATGGCTGTTACTGCGCGCCTGACCGGCAGGTTAAATCATAGCGGTTTGAACAACCGGAAAAATTTATGCGGGCTGGTCATGGGCGTTTCGGAATAAAAATTGGTGACGCCAGGGACAAACGTCCAAGTTGAATCCTCCAGATTTGTTTTCATCTCAAGATCATAGCCGGTAAATTCCGATGGCCAGGCGAGCGCGAAGGTCTGTCCCTGAACGGCGGCGCTTAAAGAAATATTCGTCGGGTCGGCGGCCGAGATGGTCATCAGCACGAGGCTGGTGGGACTATAAACGGCCTTGATGCGTTTGTTCTGGCCGAGCAAATAGAAATGACCCTGGAAAGGAAACTGGCCGCTCAGTGAACCGGCAGTCAGAACCAGGTTGCTGCTGTTGACGGCGGGAACATAACCGGGGCTGAAACGCAAGGCGATCAAACCGTCCAGCGAGGCGCTGCCGGTCACGTTGACCTGGGATTGATTGACGCCGGGCGAGGTGCCGCCGATGTCGAACTGGATGCTGCCGCCCAGCAGTTGGGTGTAATTGCCGGCCAGGTTAAGCACGGCGTTGGTCGCACCCGGATTGACGACGGCGGAACTCGTGATGGAAGGCGCCTGCACCGTTCCAGAACCCGTCACCAATCCAGCGGGCAGAAACAGGGCCTGGGCAGTTTGAATGGTCGCGCCGTTTTCCACCGCCAGCGTGCCGGCAGTATTTGCAAAAGTGCCGGAAAATTGCAGCAGGCCGTTTTGGGCGTCCACCGTGCCATTGTTGACAAAACCAACTCCGCTCTGAAAGGAAGTCGAGTTGGGTTCCGTGCCCGCCGATTTGAGGAACGTGCCATAATTGTTGAAAGTGGTGCTGCCGCCGGAACCATTGTTCAATTGCTGGTCGTCCTGCGCGTTCCACAAGCCGTAGTTGTAAAAGACCGTGCCACCACCGGCGTACAATGGCGCGCTGCTCCAGTTCACGGTGCCGAAATTGGTGAAGAGACAGCCGCCGATTAGGTGGTTGGGCGTAGAGTTGATGTTCAACACACTGTTGCTGCTCACGGTGACCACCGTGTTGTTCCAGTTGCCGCCCTGCCAAGTCAAAGCGCCGTTGATAACATTCGTTCCGACCAAGATATCGGTGAGACCCACCGCCCAGGTGTTGGTGCCCGTCACCGTGCCGTTCACCGTGAAATTCCCGCTGTTCAGCACCGTCAAGCCGAACTGGTTGGTCGTGATGTAGCCGCCGGTGAAGTTGCCGCCGCCCTGCAACGTCACTTGCAACCCATTGGTGCCATTCTGCACGTCCAGCACTCCGGCAAGCTGGTTGAACACCACTCCGGTCGTGAATGCCGTGTAATTGGAAAACTCGGGACCCCCGCCCGATTTGCGGAACGTGCCATAATTGTTGAAAGTGGTGCTGCCGCCGGAACCATTGTTCAATTGCTGGTCGTCCTGCGCGTTCCACAAGCCGTAGTTGTAAAAGACCGTGCCGCCACCGGCAGACAAGGTCGCACCGCTCCAGTTCACAGTGCCGAAATTGGTGAAGAGACAGCCGCTGATCAAGTGGTTGGGCGTGGAGTTGATGTACAACACACTGTTGCTGCTCACGGTGACCACCGTGTTGTTCCAGTTGCCGCCCTGCCAAGTCAAAGCGCCGTTGATGACATTCGTTCCGACCAAGATGTCAATGACACCCACCGCCCAGGTGTTGGTGCCCGTCACCGTGCCATTCACCGTGAAATTCCCGCTGTTCAGCACCGTCAAGCCGAACTGGTTGGTCGTGATGTAGCCGCCGGTGAAGTTGCCGCCGCCCTGCAACGTCAATTGCAACCCATTGATGCCATTCTGCACGTCCAGCACTCCGGCAAGCTGGTTGAACACCACTCCCGTCGCGATCGCCGTGTAATTGGCAAACTCGCTAGCCCCGCCTGATTTGCGGAAGGTGCCATAATTGTTAAAGAAAGCGGTGCCGCCGAAATCATCGCCCATGAGCTGATCGTTCTGCGCGTCCCACAAGCCATAATTGCAAATCGTGGCGCCATTGCCCATGCGAATCCGTCCGTCATGCCACACCACCGTGCCATTGTTCGTCAGTACCATGCCGTTCATGTCATGATTATTTGCGGTGGTGAGATTCAGTGAACTAGCGGCAGCCAGCGTCAAAATCCCGCCCAAACCGCCGGCGGTCCAGCCAATCGTTCCACTCAACACCGCGTTGGGGTTGCCTGCAAGCGTGCCGCTGTCCACGGTGAACGAGCCGCTGGGATTCACGGTCAACGGGCCATTCAATGTCAACGTCTGGTTGTTGAGCGAAAGCGTCACCGTCCCCGCGCCATTCATGCCCAGAATAATTCCGCCCACCGTCGGGCTGATGTCCAAAGTGACTGTGACGCCCGCGGTGGTGATGATGGCGGTGTCGGTCGCGCCGGGCACCTGGTTGGGATTCCAGTTGGCGGCGTTGCCCCAGTTTCCGCTGGCGGTATTGGTCCAATTGATGGTGGCGGCTTCAGCCAAGCGGCCGGCCAGGGCGACGCAACCCATTGCAGTTGCGAGAAGGATGATTTTCATGGTTTTTGATGCGTTTTAGGTTGTGATTGAGCTTCTGTTTGTTGCTTTGCCGCCGTGACCGGTGGTTCCAATGCCCGGCAACATGCGCGTTCGTTATACGCACATATAGCAATTCTAACAATACGCATAAATGCGTAATTGTTGTTGCAACGTGGCGCAGTCGGAATTTCAACCCCAGCCTGATCGAAACTTTTGTTTCCAGGCTCTCTCGATAGAGCTTGCCGTCCGATTTCAACCTCCAATAGAATGCGGCTCCGCTGACGTGCTGCAGCGGGTTCAATCGGTGGCCTCGGTAGCTCAATTGGCAGAGCAGTTGACTCTTAATCAATTGGTTGAAGGTTCAAGTCCTTCCCGGGGCACCAGTCCCACAAGCACTTGCGCAAACTCGCAACCGTGCCGACCGTACGGATGGTCCCGAACCTGTACCCGGGACACACTCAAATGATCCTGAATCCTCCGCCATGGCCTGTGCCGCCATTCGTGGTCGAGCAGTGTCAAGAGCAGTTTCTGAATTGCTCCTGGACGAGCGCGGCAGGGTTGATTTTGTCAGCCGTCAGGTGGCACAAGGCAAGGTTGGCCGGAACGCGATAGGAACGCGACATTTGCGGATGCGTTTGTGTGCTTGTTGCTGATCTGCAATGGTAACGGAGGCGAACGGACAAATATAAAGGGGGCAGGCGCGTTCGTGGGGGCGGAAGGCGGGTGGGGTTCGCGTCGGCGGCCTGGCCGCGCAGATAAGGGCGCGGTCTCTACTTTCCGGGTTTCGTCCTTGGAAATTTGCCGCGTCTCCGAGCTTTACGGCAGGATGATGCGCCGCTCAAACCATCGTGGCGTAAACGCCGGCATCCCGCTCCGGATAGCTTTCGTAAACATGCTCGAACACCGCCGAACACTTCTGCTGGTAAAGTTCGGGTGTATAAATACGCGGGAGGCCGGTATCGAGCATGTCTTCGATGGCGAGTTTGAGTTGGGAACGGGCTGCTGACTTCTGCCGCCAGTTGATGACGAGCAGTTGCTTTAGCCGGTTCAACAGGTCCCGCGCCACCTTCTTGACCTCGGCTCGCTCGTCGGCACTCAACTCCGGGGCCGGCCGCGTGAGGATGTCGAAGATGACCAATTCCTCCTCCGTCATGTTTTCCCGGACGTGGCGGTTTTGCTCGTCTGACAGGTTGCGGCTCAGGTTTACCAATTCCCGGAACAACTCTTCAATATTCCGACTGCCGGCGTTGTAGGACTCTATCAATTCCTCGAACTTCTCCGCAAAATCGGCTCGGGTCTTGTTCAGTCGAATCAGCTTTTCGAGCTGGGCGCGGATGGCAGCCTTGAGGACTTCGAGATCGGTGTTCTTGCTCTTGGAATCCTTGAAACGGCTTCGCAGCGCCTCGAAATCAACCTTCGACAAGTCCATCACTGGGGCGGGCTTGACGGGCATGTCCACGCCCGTGATGGATGAATCGAGGAGCATCCCGATGTCGCCCATGACTTTGGTGATGTCCGCGGGATTCGGATTGAGCTTGGCGCGGATAGCGGCGGCGATGGCGGCTAAGCAGGCGACGCGGCCTAAAAATTCCAATGCCGCAGGGTCGGGCTTCACTGCGCCATAGAGGGTGCTCACAATACGCTCGTGGCCAAGGAACTCGCGGCGCAGCGGGTCGGGCGAGATCAGGGCATTCACGGCGTCGTCAATCCGCTGCAATCGCTCCATGCTGCCGGTGGCGAGTTGCTCGATAGCGGGGAGAATCACTTGGCGGGTGGCACAGAAAGTCGTTGCGGCGTTCACCGCCTGGCGTAAATCCGCAACCAGTTTCGCCTTGTCCTTCACCGGATTCTTGCCGCCCTTGCCTGCACCGTAGATCGCGAGCGCCTTCTCCAGCGATGCGAAGACATTGGCGTAGTCCACGATCATGCCGCTGTGCTTACCAGGGAACACTCGGTTTGCCCGCGCAATGGTCTGCATCAGCGTGTGATTCCGCATTGGCTTGTCGAGATACACCGTGGAACAGCTTGGTGCGTCGAATCCGGTCAGCCACATCGCGCACAGGAACACCAGCCGCAGTGGGTCATCCGGGTCCTTGAACTTCTCGTCCAGCGGCGGCTGGGACTCGTTCATCCGCTTGCGATGCGGCACGATGTCGAGGCCGTGCTTCTTCATCTGCTCGATTTCGTTCTGGCCAGGCGACACGATGAGGGCCATGTCGGAGGTCTTGAGGACATCCAGACGTCTGGACAATTCCTCCCTCCGGTCCGCTGGTAGGTCATAGCGGCCCAACTCCTTCTCTACCCGCGCCCGCTCCGCGGCCCAATGCTTCCGCACCTTGTCGTGCATCTTGAGGGCTGTGGCTTTGTCGATGGACACCACCATCGCCTTGCCGACGAATCCGCGGCCGAGAAAGTGCCGCACAATGTCCTGGGCGACGGTTTCCAGCCGGTCGTCGCGGGTGAGGATGTGGTATTGCCTGCTCAACTCCCGTTCGAGCTTCGCCTCCTGTTCGGGGTCGAGTTCCGCCGCCTCGATGAGATCATAAATGTCCTCGTTCAGGTCCGGGTTCACGAGCTGCAACTCCGGCGTACGGTTATCGTAGAAGAGCGGTACCGTCGCACCGTCCTCGACAGATTGCTGGAAGTCGTAGATGGAAACGTAATCTCCGAATACGTCTTTTGTCCGTTCCTCGCCGGCGATAAGCGGCGTGCCGGTAAAGGCAAGGAACAGTGCCTTGGGCAGCGCCACGCGCATGTTCAGCGCCAGGGCATCATATTGGCTGCGGTGTGCCTCGTCCGTCAAAACGATGACATCCTGCCTGTCACACAGCACAGGCATGACGCCATCGTTACCCTCACCCCGTCCCTCTCCCAGTGGGAGAGGGTGGCCCGAAGGGTCGGGTGAGGGTGTTTCAGCCCGAGCCTTTTCGGGCTGAAACTTATGGATAAGCGTGAAGACGTAGCGATGATTCCCGCGCAGTAACTCCCGCAGGTGGGCACCACTTGAAGCATGGCATTGGTCGCCCTCGGCTTCGCTCACCGCCCCGGTGGCCTTGAACGTCTTCGCAATTTGATCGTCCAGTTCCACGCGGTCGGTCACGACCACGAATGTCCAGTTGCCCGCCACCTTGCGCAACACCTTCTGCGCGAAGAACACCATAGCCAGGCTCTTGCCGCTGCCTTGGGTCTGCCAAAAGACGCCGATTCCGTTGGACCTCGGCGTCTTACCCGCACCCCCAGCCCCTCTCCCAAAGGTTGAGGGGAGATTCAAGGCCGCCGCAATTTGTTGCAAGAACTGCCCGGGCTCATCCACGACGAACTGATTTTGGAAGCGGAGGACCTTAAAACCGAGCGAGCGGAGGTAAGCATCACGTTGCGCGTCCTTCGCCATCACTTCTGCAGTCTTGTGGACTTCACCGTCCAGTTCCACGTCCAGTTTGTGCTCCGCGCAGCAGAAGTCCGCGATGTAATTTCCGATTTGATGTTGCCGACGGAACTTCAGTCCCTCGAACCGCCGGTCGCGCAACATCTCCCAAGCGAGGCCTTCCGCCGGTGTCTGCTGCCGACGAAGTTCCCGCGCGCGATCCACCAGTCCGGAGTATTGAAGACCGCCGCGATAATGCCCCTCTACTTCTGGGAGAGGGGTTGGGGCGAGGGTGGCGGGATTGGCCAATCCCGGACGAATCCGCAGCAACGACGCAATCGCTGCATTGACCCCAAGCACCTGATGGTTCTGGCCAATAATCTTGGCCAATCCCGCCTTGTGCTCCGAGAACAGTGTGAAATTCTCGGCCAGATCGAGCAGGCGCGCCTGGTCGCACGTTCCACGAATCATCACCTCCAGCGACACCCGGCGTGGCTCGTCCTCGCGCTCGATGCGTTTCCACTCGAAGAACCGCTCCCAATCTGCCGTGAGCGAGCCGACGCGGCTGTCCGTGCCATTCGAGGCGATAAGAAGCGCGTTGAGCCAGAACAGCGCCGGGATCTGCTGCTTGTAGTGCGTCAGGTTCTCGTCGAACGCCGCGCGAGCGGGCACGCCCGGCTTCTTCAACTCGATGACCACCAGCGGCAGGCCGTTGACGAAACCGACCAAATCCGGCCGGCAGGTGTAGAGCGCGCCGGTGACGCTGAACTGGCTGACCAGCAGGAAATCATTCGCGGCGGGGTTTTCCCAGTCGATGACGCGAACTCTTTCCGTTCGCTGACCTCCAACGCTGCGCAGCGATTCCTCCGCGCCGCGACCCTCACCCCGTCCCTCTCCCACTGGGAGAGGGTGACGCAAAGCGGCGGGTGAGGGTGAGTCTTCCGGCTCTGGAATACTGACGCGAATCCCGTCTTTGATGAGCGTATAAATCTCCCGATTGGCAGCCGGAAGACTCATGGCCGAACGGTCGCGGGTCAATTCATCTACGGCGGCGGTGATGGCCTCTGTCGGCAGCGCTGGATTCAACCGCTCCAATGCCGCGTGCAGTCGGGACACCAAGACGACCTCGCCCGGCGTTTCACGTCCGAGGGTACCGCCCGTGCCAAAGACCTCCTCCATCGCTGACACTGTTTGCCAGCCAAGCTCTGCGAACAACCCGATGGCGGGCTGCTCGACAAGCTGGTCTTCGGTGTAGGCGTGGGCGCTCATCAATTGGACAATTTCTCTCAATAATTACAGGCTTTATCCGATAATATCCAAGTTGACGTTACCCAAGCGCTTGGGTATTGTAATCCCGCACCGGCAATTGGGCTTTCTTGTCCCAACCGAGGACTGAAAACAGTCGTCCGGTGTGGCAGAAAAATTTAAAGGTCCCACCCCGGTGACAAGAGCCCAATGGGCTCTCTCGAAAGAGTAGCCAGGGTGGTCATTTTTTTGGAGTCGAAATTTCATCTTTAATACGGAAATCCACTTCCCGCTTTCAGCACGTCCCACTCGCTTCGCACCGCCTCGCGAATCCGCTCAAACGACCGCGCATCCTGTCCCGCCCATTTCCGGTAGATCGCCCAGGTGCAATAATCGGCGATTTGCAAATCCATGTTCGACTTCGATGCATGATGCAGGACGCGATACCTCACCCCCGCCGGCAGCATTGCAGCCGGCGTCGTCTTTACGCCCTTCTCAATCGCGCTGCGCTTGCGCTGGATGGGTAGATTGTCCGTGAACACGATTACTTCCTTGAACTCGCTCAATGGATGTTGCGCCAGGATTGACCGCAACAAATTCCCAAGCACCTGCGGATAAAATTGTTCCTCGCCCCGCAATGCCGCGTCTACCTTCTGCTTCTCCACGATGATGGAATCCACCCGCACCCCGGCCAGATTCCGCTCAATGATGTCGAACACCCGGTTCCGTACCGCGGACACCGTGGTCCAGCCAAGCGCCGCGAACAACCCGATGGCGGGCTGTTCGATGAGCTGGTCTTCGGTGTAGGCGTGGGACATGAAAAATCAGTTCTTGCAATGTGTGCCACGGAGGCATACATTCTGGCCGTGCCAACTTTGGTAAAGAAAGAGCCAAAAAGCCAGCGATTTGTCGCCCGGGTGACGGCGGCGGACAAGGAGCTGTTCCAGAAAGCGGCCGCGATTCAGGGACGCTCGATGGCTAAATTCATCATCACGCACGGCCGTGAAGTGGCTCGCCAGGTCGTCAATCAAAGCAATCAGATTGAGCTTGATGCCGCCCAATCCCGGCGGTTTGTTGAAGCGCTCCTTGCGCCGCCGCGACCGCCGACCCCGGCCATGCGGGAGTCCATCCGGGCTTACCGCAAATCGGTTAAGAGTGATTTGGACTAAACGTTCCATCCGCCGGCCTCGCGTTCCACCAGTTCGCTCATCGGCATAAACATCCTGCGCCCGTCAAGCGCTCGGAACCCGTGACTTTCGTAAAACGCGCGGGCCTTATCATCCTTGGGGTCGGTCACCACAAGCACCGCTCCCACCTCGGCGCTGTGGCGAACACACCGGCGCAGCGCATCAATGAGGAGCAGGCGTCCCACCCCTTTGCCTTTCCAGGTCAGGTCGCGGGCGAGCCGCCCGATCAGTGTCGCCCCCAACTGCGGGTATCGCGGCAGCCGCTTCGTAACCGCCTCGGGCAATTCCCGCATGGCGACGGCGGTTTGCGACAACGTGTAATAACCCACAATCCGTCCCGGGTCGGCTTCCGCCACCAGGACAAAACACGCCGAGGAGCGCGCCTGCATTTCCTTCCGCGCCCGCGTCCGCAGAAATTCCGTCAACTCTCGGGACTCGCACACAAATTCGTTCCGCCGATGCTTCGCGACGGACAAGGGTTCGATGAGATAGGGCCGGCTCATTTCTCCCCTTTCGGTTTTGCCGATTTCTTCAGGCTGACCAGCAGGAAATCGTTGTCCGCCGTCCCTCCATCGCGGGACCAGTCCACCACTCGCAACCGGTCCGTCTTCTGCCCTCCCGCCTTGGTGGGATCACGGTCCGGCACGGACACTTTGATGCCGTCCTTGAGCAGCAGATATACCTCGCGGTTCGCCGCTTCCAGGCTCATAGCCGAGCGGTCGCGGGTTAATTCATCCACGGCGCCGGTGATGGCTTCCGGCGGCAACGCGGAATTCAACCGCTCCAACGCCGCGCGCAACCGGGACACAAGCACCACCTCGCCTGGCGTCTCGCGTCCAAGCGTGCCACCCGTGCCGAAGACTTCCTCCATCGCCGACACCGTGGTCCACCCAAGCTCAGCGAATAGCCCGATGGCGGGCTGCTCGACAAGCCGGTCTTCGCTGTAGGCGTGGGGCATGGCGACAAATGCTCAGTCGTTTCCGTATTCTTCCTCGAACTCGCGTTCTCTGGCTTCTCTGGTTGAGAATTCTTCTTGCACCTCCGCCGCCACAATTTCTTTTGTGCCGTAGAGGTGTAGCCCGCAAACTGGGCAGACGAATGCTTCAACAGTGAACGATTTTTCCACTATCTCGCTCGGCGGTTCGCCATACTCTTCACCATCCGGTCCATAGTCCGTGTAGCCAGGCTCAGTATCGATCACCTCTTCATTCCACAGTGTCCCCCCCAAGAATCCCGATGCGAGGCAAGCTGGACATTTCGCGCGGTCGCGACCATCCCAGGTGTGATCGTTCCAAGTGAGCATCTTCGATTCTTCGATGGTTTCTTGTCGCCGCTTTGGGTCTTGATACTTTTTCTCGAAATCTTCTTTGCAACGGGACACGCGATGCTTGACTACCCATTGCAACGCCTCCTCTGCTTGTTCGATAATCTTTGCCGGTGCTTTTGAATCTTCTGCCCCAAGCCAAGATTCCAACGTTTCATCCTGCATCGCCAGGACAGTCTCCACGGCGCCCCAAAACTCTTTTTCCCACGCTTCTGCTGTCATTCCAGAGAACGGCGATTCGCCGGAATGCAGCTCCGCGTTTCTCCTGAGCGCCATCTGCTCGCAGAACTTTTGGTGACGTAAATCAAATGCCTTCTCGATGTGGCTCAGTCGCTCAAATAATGTCTTGGCTGTGATGGTTTTGATGTCAGGCGAAAGCTGGCGACCGCAGGCAGCGAACAGTGACTGGTAATGAGTTGGGTCGGCAACGAGAGCTGGATGGACTCTCGACAACGCCGCTTTGCCGAGTAACTCAAGAGCGAGCGACGCCCAGAGTTGATATTCCTCGGTGTCTTCGTCGGCATGGGCGCGTAACCCGCGCCGGATGTAAAGCTGGGATTTGGCGTAGAGCGCATCCCGCTCCAAGGCTGGATTTGTTGTTGGCTTCATCGTATGGATATTCTGAAAAGTTTTCTGTTGGAGTCTGAACAATCAGCGCGCCCTCGCCCGTGGAGAATTCGCCAGTTGTCCATGACGAGCACCGTGCCCGCCTCCCAATTGACGGTTTCGATGAAATCCGGCCAATTGTGTCTCGAAAGAACTTCAAGTGCCACCGAGCCGCCGGGCGTAGTTGCCGTCATGCAGCCGGGATCGAAGCGGACGAACGGACGCGTCCTTGAGAGAATGGTCGAGAAGAAGGAGTTTCGACCGTTCGTAACGCGGAGAGGTATGCTGTGGAGCAACGATGTTTGATGCTTGCTCAATGGAAGTCGTCGCGTATCCAGCAGTGGGGTGGGCCGACTGCCGCTGCCGGGGGAAGCACAAGCCAGCATCACATAGCGGCATGGCGTAAGCCAATGAGCCGTGTCGGCGTGAAGGGGAAATTCGCCAGCAGAGTGAATCTTGCTCAGGGAACGCGGCTTCGCCGTGTGCGCCTCAATCGGCATCAACGTATCGCAGAGGCTGCCACCCAAACGTGTTGGAGCCGGTATTCCGAGTCCCGTGGCGAGCGCAAGCAGTTGCTCACGCCAATCCGATTCAGCGGACGACGACACGGCAAACGACACCCAACCGCGAGTTTCTAGGACTGCCCTGTTAAGGGCGGGCTGCTCTACAAGCGAGTCTTCGGTGTAGGCGTGTGGCATGACGGGCTGGGGTTAGTTAGGAATGTTATGGCGCAACGTCTTGGTCTCTCCAAGCCTTTAACACCTTCGCAAAATCAACATCCTTCGGCGCTTCATTCCACGACTTGTAAAATGAAGCATCATCGCTGATTGGCGCTGGGTTTGGTTTCTCAATTTTGATGCGGGTCGGCATCATCACAGAATCTCCAAGGAGGATGCACTCGCCTCGTCGCAGTGTGGAGAACATGCTCGCAATCCCTCGCACAGAATCCGGCAGGAGGCTTTTCACGTATGACTGGTCATCTGGGTTTGAGATTCGCAGGCAGAGGAAACTGTTACACTGCGAGAGAATCGTGGCCGACACTTCGCGCGGGCGTTGGCTGATGGCCGTGAGACTGATGCCATACTTCCGCCCTTCCTTTGCAATACGCTCGGCTGAGTGCTTTGCCGCGTCGGTCGCTGGATCGCCGTCATTCAGGTAGATATGGGCTTCGTCGGCGAAAACCGAAATTGGGAAGCGCGTCTTATGCGCACGGCGATGCCAGTAAGCGAAATCAAAGAGGCAGCGGAGAATGAGCGAAATCACAGACGAGCGAACGTCGAACGGCACGGGACTCAAATCGACAACAATAACTTTCTTCCTTGCTCCGGCTGTTTCGCCGAGCAGCCGCCGGAACAAGACCTCCATCGACGCGCTGGTGTTGTAGATCTTCGGTTTGAAAATCAGGTCGTATCGTTTGTCATTTAAACGCGAGTCGATACGCATCAGCAGACGCGTAAACTGCCCAAACAGCGGCCCCTGCTTATCCCCTCGGTCGCCTTTGATCTTTTCCGTGTCGAGCCTCCGAAACTCGGCGAGGATTGAGTCGAAATCAAAGAACACCGGCGTATCAATGGTGATTTTCTTGATGCCGAGCCCTTTGTTTTCGGCGTGGTTTTCCTTTGCCGCTCGTAGCAACTCCTTGAACTTCGCGATTTGATTCGGTGCGGCAGACTCGCTGCGGTCCACCATGAGCCCAAGCAGTTCTTCGGAGTTCATCAGCCAATAGGGCAACTCCAGGTCGGTTGCGGAAATCACGTCGGCAGAAGCGCCAAAGGTCGTAGCGTATTCGCCGTGCAAATCGAACAGCACGATTGTCGCTTGCTGGAACGCGCACATCTTTTGAATCAGTGATGCGACGGTCCACGACTTGCCACCACCCGTCTGCCCGAGGATGGCAGCGTGACGAGTGAGGAAGGCATCGAGATTGATTTTCGCCTGCTGGCTCGGAACAAGAGAAAGTTTCCCGACGGCAAAGTCACCTTCGGCGTAGCTCGAATAAACTTTGTCGATCAGTTCTGGCGCGACGGCAAACACAGGCGCGTTCACCGTCGGAAGGACGTCAGAGCCGCGTTCAAATCTCCCGGCTGCGTCCATTGTGCCAACTATGGTGCTCCCGGAAAACTGGACAGGTGGTTTAGAGGGTGACTGATAAGAAACCATAAACCAAGCTGTAGGACACCGATGAAGCGACAACGAAAGAAACACAGTGGGGCATTCAAAGCCAAGGT